>Ga0272443_10001041_pt1 | contig 43777 bp, 32 predicted proteins | sample SSMAcet12_FD_193581 | JGI IMG/M metagenome (GOLD analysis project Ga0272443, IMG submission 193581) | Marine sediment archaeal communities from Little Sippewissett salt marsh, Falmouth, MA, United States - SSM-Acet-12 | ecosystem: Environmental > Aquatic > Marine > Wetlands > Sediment ...
AGGACCAGGAGGCCGCTGTGGGCGTACAGGTCCTCCCCGTCGAAGACCCAGCAGAGAAGCCATTTATCCTCCGGAGTGGGCCATGTGCCTATCATATCGAGCCCGAGGGACAGGTTTTCCCCTTTCGAGTTGATTACCTTTGCATATCCCGTCATATCCAGACCTATCAGGCTCATCAACTCGCTTATGTTCAATCCCACAACATAATGCTGATGTGTTGTATTCTGCAGGTCCTTTCCCTCGATATTTCCGCTGAATATCTCCCCCCCGTCGATCAGATCGGACAGGGTGAGGTTGTGGTAGGTACCGTTGACGGTGATCCGCAGGACGAAAGGAGCTGTGGATACCGAGGAGACCCAGCCGACACGCCAGGAACCGCCCTCCCCGGGCACGATCAGCCTTATGGGACCCTTATCGTCGATCCCCATCCGAACCCCGTTTTCTTTCACTGCAAGGATGGGCCTCTCGCCCGCGGTGGTGTCGTACCAGTCGGAGAGGACTATGGTCTTGGAATACCCGTCAACGACAGCTTTCCCGTCGGAGTGGTCATAACCCGATATCGTGACCTCACCCGTGCCGGGGTCCATCCCCAGGGATATCATCAGGTCGATCAGGTCGGCTCCCGAATAGGTCACATCGGTGCCCTTGGACTCCACCACCACCTCGTGCTGGTCCATGGAGAGTATATCGGATGGGGTGAGCGTACCCAGGCTGCCGGCGTCCACCTCCCACGGGTCAAGCTCGATCCCGGCAAGCCCCTTGATCCATATCTTTCCGGATTGTCCCGCCGCAACGAGCCTCAGGGGCCCATCCTCTTCGTCGAGCCAGGAACCCTCCTCTGTCAGGGCTATTAAAGTGTTGTTGCCCTCCTCGTCAATGTCAAAATAGAGCTCCATAGGGTCGATGTACCTCGAATACCCGTCCCCGGCCCTGAAGGTCACGTTACCCACGGACACCGGGGCACCCGCATCCTCCAGAAGATCGAAGAAGGGCAGTCCCGAGTATGAGTTCGTGAAGGAGCTGCCGTACGAGTTCACCATGGTGACCTCCTCCTCCACGATCAAGCCCCACATGGAGGAGAGCTCAACCGTTGTGTACAGCCTGTAACCACCGTCCCAGGTTATGTTCAGGGACCCGTCAATCGGATCTCCCCATGGGAGTGGTGGTGCAGGCACATCGGATGAATACACTTCGACACTGGCCACCATCTTCACCCACTCCTGTCTCAGCCAGTTGTGGCCGTCGTTCTCAAGATAATCGGCATCGGGGGCGATCAGCCTGTACGGCCCGGAGGACCGCTTGAGGGGCTCTCCGTCCATCCAGTAAGCAAGAAATAGAGGATCGCCGCTCTCCGGATTATCGAACACATCGGCCGGTTCGTATCCGGGAGCGTACCCGTCGTGCGCCCTGACGGATATACCTGTTGCGTTCCTGAGGATACCTCCCTTCTCAAGGAGCGGCCAGAGCGGGAACCCCCTGAACTCGTAGGTCTGGCTGCCATCGGATACGGTGTAGTTGTGTTCGCCGATCTCCTCCATGAAACGGTCGAACCCCGAAAAGAACGGGGAGGAGAGGCCCGGGCCTTCGAAGGATATCATGAACTGGGAGACGTTTATCCTGTTAACGTTGTATACGAGGTCGCCCTCCTCGGGTTCGGGTCCGAGAAGCATGAACGTGGAGTTCAGGGCCGTCTTGTGGAGCCACTGCCCATCCTCGACCATTATCAGGTAGGTATCGTTTCCCCCGTTCTTCGGTGCCCAGAGCGCCTCGTGGACGGAATATCCGAAAGAGGAGTCCCCGTGAACCGTGAAGTCTCCTGCGTCGAACCTGACACCCGCCAGATCGAGAACGTCGAGCAGCGGCAGCCCAACGAAGCTCCTCTCCTCACCCGATATCGTTGCGTTGATCCTCTGTATTGAATTGGAACTGTTCACTATCTCGCTCAGAGGCAGTATTCCTCCCCCGCACTCTCCCTCGAAGATAATATTCCAGTGTGGCATACGACCGTCGGGAAGGAGGCCCGAAGGCGGTTCAACGGGGGCGACGGTTACCACCTTGCTCAGGGTCACCTTCTCACCGTCGATCATGATCACCAGGGTGACATTGTAAGGGCCGGGGTAGGCAAACTCATGTTCCACGGCTCTCCCCTTAAGCGTTGTGCCGTCACCCAGGTCCCAGAGGATATCCCCCTCTGATATCTCCAACCCCTTCAAGTCCACCTCGAAGAGGAAGGGGGTGTCCACGTAGCCGGAATCCTCGGACATGATCGACAGATCAGGTCCCTCTTCTTCATCCTCTTCCCGTATCGTGTCCTCGGAATCCCCGGAGAGCACCACCACGGCCGCTATGCCCGAGGCCGTCACCAGCAGCAGTGCGACGATCACCGCAATAATGGGCGTTGAGGGTGGTGTGCCGTCCCCTCTTCCACCCATGTCCATTGCAAGGTCAGCCTCTCTGTCATTGTCGAATATCGATTCGTATCTGTCTTTCTCATTCACTTCCATGTCGGCTCTCATCTTATCACTCCGTCCAGGGTATTTCAGGTGGGGGCGGTGTTAGTACCGCCCCTCTCTTTTCCGATCACTCTATCGTGAAGTCTTATCATCTGGTGAGCCGCAAAACCCCCTATGGCCCCTCCGCACATGGAGATAAGAGCTGATGCGGCCACGATCTGCACGGGCATCTCCAGCTCCACCCACACGACCAGGACCGTGCCGATGACGGAAGAGACCGAGGTCGCGATCACAGGTACGAGTAGCGTCCTGCCCAGGGGCGTATAGAGTAGGAAGACCAGGTCCACAGCCAAACCAGTCGAAAGGTAGAGGGGAAAATTGAAGGCCCCGTGTTTACCGAACACGAGAAGCAGGGATACGAACGCCTGCACGAGTCCTATGAAAGTTCCCCCCCATCTGTAACCGGTTATTGCCCTTCCCGCGGATAACCACATCATGTAGGCGCCGGCGACAAGCGGCGAAACCGGAATGAAAGGGGCGGTCGCGATCGCCGCAAGGGGGTATGCGATCTGCTTTACCGCAAGACCCAGGGCTGCGAAAAGGGACAGGTACACGATACCGTGAAGGGTAAGGGGAGGGCCGTACAGTTTCCTGAGCGCCCCATGCGACCCGCTCTCGCTCTCATAAGCTCCCAATTCAGACCCCCGATATGCTTGGACGGTTATAACGGTTCCATACTTATATTTAGCTGGCGTTATACGTTATCATGGGTTCCATAGCGAAAGTTGCAGTGGGGAAGAAAGGGGCCTATCTCATCGGTGAAGGCCGGTACTCCCTGATAAGCAGCATAGGAAGGACCGGATCCCTCAGCAGTGCCGCCGGGGAGATGGGTATGTCCTACAGGCATGCCTGGGGGGTGATAAGACACCTGGAGGAAGAACTCGGGGAACCCCTTGTTATATCGAAAAGGGGGGGGAAAAATGGAGGAAGGACGGAACTCACCCCGCTGGGCGTGGAACTCATGGAGGAGTTCGAGACAGCCAGGGAAGCGGTGGTGAGTGCATTGAACGGGAGGCTCTTCAGAGCAGAAGCGGTCCTCGTGGCGAGGTCCGAAGATAGGGTGTATGTCAGTGGAGGAGCCCTTCCACGCGTGCAGATTGATGGGAGCTGCAAGGACCTGGGTCTATCGGAACTGAAGGAGGTCCTCGGGATCAGGGGAGGCAGGCAGGTGGCTCCCAGGGTCATGCATGAAGGTAAAAAAGGGGTACTTCTGATCGTGCATGAGCTCCATGTAACGGGATCCGCCGAATGCGAACTGCTGGAGCCCCGGAAGCTGAATCAAACGGACAGGAGAGTCGTATCTTTTACCTCCGGGACCTATGCAGAGGGCCAGTAAGCCTCAGTCGATAACTATCTCGGTCCTGCCCGAGAGGTCATCTTCTATGCCCTCCGCCCCGCGGAAGGCACCCACCATTGACCTTACCGTCCTGAAGATAATGTACTTCGAGAACCTGTTCAGCGGTAAGTCCTTTCCATTCACGGTGACCCTCAGGTCGACATCGGGCGTTCTATCGTCATCCATGTACACTCCTCCTCATCCTTCCAGATCGGGTGCATGTATGTAGCCTCTGGCCTCCATGAGGTTTTTCGGATCATCCCTGCGGAAATGGTCGTTCTGCACCATGGTCCTGCATCTAGGGCATGACATGACCAGAGCGCCGTATGGGTTCATGGGACCGCGGCACCTGGGGCAGAGCTCCTTCCACTCGATCGTATACGATGAGTACAGCATATGTCCCCCCCTGCACCTCCATTTCTGGAATCTAACCTTCGCCCCGTATAGGGCGTACTCCTCTCCAGCCGGGCCTTTCCCTGTCTTCTCACCCTTGACCTCGAACTCCTCCACCGATACGGGCAGGATCTCCACGTCCTCACCGCATTCCGGGCACCTCAGGCCCACCACTGCTCTGAAAGGTCCTTCGACCAGTCTGCTCTTCCTCTCGATTTCCGCCTGATATCTCTCCTTTTTTCTGATCTCCGTTATTATGTCCGCACCACATCTGGGACAGATCCTTGAATTGGGATCCCTGAGGAAGGCCGAGCAGACGGGACAGTAGTAGGGCATCACACGGTGTAATGCGATGGTCCAAGATAAATCACTCTGTTCCTTTTATGTGTAAAACGACTCCAGACTCCCTATTGGGGCCTGCTCTGCATCATGTGCGCCTCACCCTGGAACAGCTCCAGTTCTTCCGCCACCATGGTCCTGAGGGGCTTACGGTCGTCCTTTGGATCGAGTATGTAACCCTCACCGGTGCCATCCCGGTACCACACCGCGACGGAAACGGTGGCCGGGGTGAAGAAAACCTTCATGCTGGAAATGATAGTACCGTATGTGATCTCCGGATTGCCGCCTGTCCCCCGGTCAGGTTCCCGGAATATCAATCCCTGGTTTTCCATGGCCTTTACCCTCCTGTAACAGAGCGTCCGGGGTATGCCAAGGGACCTGCTGAGCTGACGTATACTTGCCGGCCCTAGGGTCAGCGTCGTGATGATCCTGAAAGAATGCCGGTCAGCCACCATCGTCAAAATCCTCTGCGAACGCATGTCCTTTCCTCTCCTCTTCGGTTGTTTTACATGGACAGATCGTGATAATGTGGATATCTTATTTACCTTATTCGGCTTTTACCAGGCCGAGCCAGTTCAACCGATGTGCCCGGGTAACCGGGCCCCCCTGATGTGTACGTAACATTCCCTGTGAGGGGATGGAGGGTCCGTGGAGATAGCGCAAGGAAAGGTTTATCGGATCCCCCATGCATGTTTCAAAGGTGGCCCCATGAAGCTTACCGTACTATATGACAATGAGGTTTACGGAAAGGATCCCGATCTCAGGGCCGATTGGGGATTTTCCTGTCTCATAGAGACAGGGGAAAACACGGTCCTGTTCGATACAGGTGCCAAGGGAGGGATCTTTTTCAGCAATATGGGGGCTCTGGGTATCGACCCGTCCAACATAGACAGGGTGGTGATCTCCCACGAACACTGGGACCACAACGGTGGTTTGAGAAAGCTATCGAAGGCGGCAAGCGGATTTGATGTGATAAGAACCGGGAGGGACCCTACGGCCAGCAACTATGAACAACTGGTCGTGAACGGGCCCATGGAGGTCCGAAAGGATATCTGGACAACCGGAAAACTGGAGGCCGAACCGGTGGACGAGCAGTCGCTCGTACTCAGGGGCGAGAAGGGATGGTATGTCCTTGTCGGGTGTTCCCATCCCGGGGTTGGCACTATACTGAAGGCCGCGGAAAGTATAGGCCCTTCAGTGGGCCTCATAGGGGGCTTTCACGGCCTTTCCGACCTGGGGATACTGGAAGGGTTGGACCGGATATACCCGATGCACTGCACGGTTATGAAGGATGGGATACTGAAGCATTTTCCAGGTTCCGCTTCAAGGGGAGGGGTGGGTTTGGAGATTGTGATCTGAGAAGCCCCCCCCTTCCCAAACCTCGGGTAAAGGACGGACCATTGGCCTTTGTGCTTTTCGCTCACCCCGGATATGAGAAGGCTCCCTACGAATTGTATCGGCCGATATGATACCAATAGGCGTGGCTACTGGATCGGGATCCCCGCGAGGAGCCGATCCGTTCTGGAATGACAAAAGTTATACGGGTCCGATGACAATGATGGGGGGATGTGCTTCAGCATATCCCTGATCAAGGAAAGGGAGCACATAGAGGACCGTTTCGGAGCCCGTTTCGTCGGAAGGGGGGACTTCACTCCGGTCTACCACGTGAGCGCCTTCTCTCTACCGAGGTGGCCCGTTATCACCATGGGGGATCGGGGCAGTATTGTGGAAGCCGTATGGGGGCTCATACCCTCCTGGACCGAGGATGATGAAGCAGCCGAGAGGATCAGGAGGATGACGTTCAACGCGAAGGCGGAGACCCTCACCGTAAAACCCTCTTTCAGGGGTGCCCTTGACGGAGGCAGGTGCATAGTCCCCGTGGACGGTTTCTTCGAATGGCACGAGAGGGGCGGTAGGAAGTTCCCCCATTATGTCAGAAGGTTGGACAAGGAAGCCTTCGCCGTGGCCGGCCTTTACGATGTTTGGGTATCCCCAGATGAGGAGAAGATATCCACCTTCACGGTAATAACAACGGATGCAAACAGGCTCCTCTCCGAGGTCCACAATACCAGGAAAAGGATGCCTGCGCTACTACCAAGGGAAAAGGAGGTGGCGTGGCTTGACCCCGATGCCCCGGAGAAAGACGCTCTCGCAATGCTGCGCCCGTACCCCCGGTGTGACCTTGAAGCTTATCCCGTTTCGAGGTTGATAGGTGGAAGAGGTGTCGATACGAACGTCCCTGAGGCCGTGGAGAAGAAAAGCTACAGGGAACTATCATCGGCGAATGAGAGGCTGTTCTGACCCAAGGCTCGTTTATTCCCCGGCCCCCGGGACCTTGCGGGGGGAGGTCTCTCCCTGCGTAAGGGCATGGCGCGGTCACCGTCTGCGGGGACTTCATCGAAAATCATTATTAATGAATTACAGGTTTAGAGTTCTGCGAGGCCTTGTAAGGATGACCCTGAGGATAAGATTGGCCCGGTTCGAGAAGAACCTGGTAAAGACTGAGGACCTGCCCAATGATAGAATGTTGTTCATACTGAACAATGACGAGTCCATCAAGTTCCTCATATCCAATCCCGACAAACCCAGCTATGAGCTGAAGGAGAGCATGATCGGATCGAAGGTCCTGCTCCCCTTCACACAGGATTCCCTTATGGAGCACCTGGGGCTCGCCGATGAATGCATCATGGCAACGATATTCTTCATGGGGCTCTATTCAAAGGGTAAGTTCGACGAACCCGCCTTCATACTGAAACTCTATTACGACTGTTTCAGCGAGGATGTCGGGCCAGAGGAAAAAGTGAGGGTGACCATACACAACATCAGGCACAACCGGCCGGTTACATTGTAACAGTGGAGATTGCTTTCGCCCTTTTACTATCGGCACTGGTCCAAAAGCCCTCCACGGGTCCACCTGCGGTCAATGACAGGTTGGTGGGGCCGTCGAAATTTGAATTCGAGTCTATGCCACCCCAAGGCACAAGGATGGTCCAAGCTACCCTACGGCCCCGTTCGATATTGTATCAGGAATAAGGCATTACCTCGTCGATGAGGTCCACATGTGTAAGGAACATCCTCCTGCAGCAGTACCTCTCTATGCCCAGGGAGTCCATGACCTTCTTCGGGTCCTCCCCCTCCGAGACCCTCCCGCTGTATTCCTCGTAAAGGTGTCCTATGACCTTGCCGCAGGTGAAGCATCTTACCGGTATTATCATGAGAACCTACCTACCGTTACGAAACCACCCTATATTCCTCCCCTTAATAAACATTGCCTACTGCGGCCGCAGAATCACCCCGACATGCCCCGCTGCGGGGCAAACGTCAAATACGAGGGTCCTCTGTTCCACCGTAGTTTCCGGTGGTATCATCGATGAGAATAGGTTTCGCAGGAGGCGTGGACGAGGTAGGAAGCCTGGGGGTATGGGTGGAAGCGGCGGATAAGAAGGTCCTTTTCGATTACGGGATCACACCTTCAAAACCCCCCAAGTTCCCTGTCAGGGTTCCGGAGATGGACGGCCTCTTTTTGACGCATTCCCACCTGGACCACGTGGGGATGTCTCCCTGGATATGCGGTGAATACGGCACCAAGGTATACGGGACCCCGTTGACCCTGGAGACCACGATAATACTGCTGGAGGACACGATCAAGATAGCAAAACAGGAGGGTTACCCGATCCCCTTTGACAGCATGGACGTCAAAAGGTTCTCGGAGTACTCCAATCCCATTACCTACGGCAAAAGGACAACGATCGGCCCCCTCTCCGTAGTGCCATATGATGCCGGGCATATCCCCGGATCGGCCATGTACAGGTTCGATGAAGGGGGTAAGAAGGTCCTTTTCACGGGTGACATCAACACCATACCAACGAGATTGCAGAAGGCCGCGGTACCACAGAAATGCGACATACTGGTGATGGAATCGACATACGCGGGGAGACCTCATCCCGAAAGGTCCGAGGTGGAGACGGCCTTCCTTGACAAGGTGGACCAGGTGCTCGATTCAGGAGGGCAGGTGATAATTCCGGCCTTTGCGGTCGGCAGGACCCAGGAGATCGTTATGGTCCTCAACGCACTCAGGGACGAGAGGTGGCTTCACGGTATGGGCGTCAGGGTCTCAAAGCTCTATCAGAGGTATTCGGATTACGTAAGCGAGCCCGGACTGCTGAACAGAGCACTTTCCAGGATGCGTTTCGTCACCAACCCCCAGCACAGAAAAAGGGCAAAGGAAGCACCCATCATCGTGACCACTTCCGGGATGCTCGACGGCGGTCCTGTCCTCGATTACATAGAGGCAGCCAAGGGGGACGACAGTTCGGCGATCCTCTTAACGGGTTATCAGGTCGAGGATACAAACGGAAGGATGCTGATGGAGACGGGCTCCATAGAGATCGGCGGGGTGATAGAGGAGGTGAACTGCGAGGTCTGCTACTTCGATTTCTCGGCGCACGCTGGCCATGATGATCTTGTCTCCTTCGCAAGGTCAACCGGTGCCTCCGAGGTGATCCTGGTCCACGGCGACGACAGGGGAGCCCTGGTGGACGATCTGAGCGAATTCTGCGATGTTCATACTCCAGGACAGAGCGAGGTCTTCGAATACTGACACGGGCATGTTGAAAAATCCCCTGTGTCATGTGCATTGCGCTCTACAAAATATTTAAATAAGCATGATTTTCTTGGATAGCCCGCGCATTCTAGGAGTAATTGGAATGACCGAAAGAGCCAGTGGTGAATGCCTGTTGTACATCCTCACATTTTTTATCCTGATCGCACCGGTCCTTCAGACGGTTGAAGGTACCGACGGGGACACATCCGTTCAAGGTCGGCCTTTTACTGGCTTCCCTGCGGAAGTGAGGAGCACACTTTCCTCCCCGGACGAATGGCCCATGTACATGGGGGATTCCAACCACACGGGTTTCTCCCCGTCCCCGGTCCCGATGGACAATTCGACACTGTGGTCAAAGACCATAACCGGTCTGAAGGAGACGGACTCGCCGATCGTGTACGGAGGACTTGTTTTCATCGGTTCGGGCGATGGGTTCCTCAGGGGTTTCGACCCCGACACGGGAGCGGTCATCTGGGACCACTATCTGGGTGGGTTCCACCTTTCCGCAGCACCAACGGCCCACGAAGGGGTTCTGTACACTGGCGGTGACAACGGATACGTGTACGCCGTGGACATCGAGTCCGGTTCCACCCTCTGGGGTACGAACCTTCTTGCCGAGACCATACTGAGCTCTCCCGTGGTGGGTGGGGATAAACTCTTCATAGGGACCTCCTCTCTGGAGAACAGCTCCTTTTTCGCCATCTACAGATCGAACGGAACAATATGCTGGAACCTGTCGATGGGTTTCGAGCTCAACGGTTACGGGTTCCAGGGCACCCCCGTTTTCTGGAACGACAGGGTCTACATAGGCGACGGTTGGGGTACCGTTTACTGTCTCGATGCGGAGGGTTTCAGGGACGGGGAGAACGACGGGCAACAGGCGGAACAGTACACGGGGCCAAATGGTTCGGACATCATATGGAAGAAGGAGGACCCTGGCGGGGTCTACATCGGCTCCCCGATGCTGGCCGATGGAAAACTGTTCATCGGAAACAACAACGGGCTGTTCCAATGCCTCGATGCCGGGACGGGGAACGTGATATGGAACAGTACGGTGGGGTCCGGGCCAATCCCCAGGATCACCTCCTGTCCCTCATACCGCGACGGCATTGTGTACGTGACGACTAAGCGTTCATGGGGCCCTTACGGTTCGCTGGAAGGCGGTGCGGTGATAGCCATGGATGCCGATTCCGGAAGCGCCATCTGGAGGTTCAACTTAACCGTTCCGCTATCGGCCTCATCCCCCGTTCTGGGGGAGGGCGTCCTTCTTTTCGGTGGGAGGGACAGACAGGTCCACTGCCTGTCCACCACTACCGAGAACATAGCGGATGAGAAGAGGGAGATCTGGTCTGTCCATGTTGGTGCCCCTCTGAAATCCACGTTCGCCGTAGCTATGGGCAGAGTGTTCGTCTCGGTCCAGAACGATTTCACCAACGGAAGGCTGATGGCTTTCGGCACACCCGACCTGAGCATCACCTCGGTTTCCATATCGGACCCGGCCCCATTCGACGGTGAGAGCGTTCTTATCACGGCCGAGGTCAAGAACAACGGTACCGTTGACGCGAGATACGATATCGAGTTCATCATATCGACCCTCAACTTCGCCATACAGAAGGAGATCGGAATGGTTACCGACCTCTACGTTCCCAGGGGTGAGTCACGGGCGGTGGAGATAGGGTGGTCCTCGGAGACAGGTTTTCCTCTCATAGTTGCGCGGTTGAAGGATATCGTACCGGAGGAGAAGGACCCGCTCGACAACCTTGCAAGTATCGAGGTATATGTGAGACCCCTGCTGCAGGACTACTGGACGGAGGAAGGCGGGGGCCCCTCAAGGGCGGGTCATGCCGGTTCCGATCTCCAGAGCAACAGGACCTTCTGGGAGCTGGACCTTGCAGGTGCCTTTGAGGACACGATCGGTTCGATATGGGAGACCTCGGTTCCGTTAAGCACGGGTACGACCTCCGCCACCGGTGGCATTGTTTATCTTGTCGGACCGGCCGGGAATCTATTGGCGGTCAATACCACCGCGGAGGAGAACGGCCATCCCGGGGTCCTCTGGTCGTATGACAACGCCTCCGTGGCATTCAAGGGAAGACCCGCCTTGTATATCGAGGACACCCAGTCATGGTCATTCCCGAACAAGGTATTCACCCTGGGAGATGACAACAGCCTTTGGGCCTTCGATTGGATCGGGATGTGGGACGGGAAGAACGAGGGGGAGTATCAGGCAGAGGAGAGGACCGGCCTTCTTGACGGAGATGTGCTCTGGAGGGCACAGCTAACGGATTCCCCCGTCCAGAACGTGATAATATCCGGGGGGAATGCGATCGTCCACACGTCGGATGGCTGGGTGTCCGCCTACGAGGATGATACCGGCGCCCTGAGCTGGAGGGTGCCTGTTGGAGAACTCGTACCCATGGCATCCACCCTGAGAACCCTCTATCTGCTCGACGATGGTGCGATAAAGGTGGTCTCATCCCAGAATGGGAGCATCATGCGGTCCTATGCCGCATCGGATATCATCTCGGGCGACCTTTATCACGTGGCTGTCATCGATGATATGCTCATACTGTCCGGCATGGGAGGTGCGGCGGCCCTGGACCTGACCCCGGATGATAACGGCGACGGGGTGGTCGACGGCGAGGACAGTGATGACGGTCTAAAGGACAACTCATCGGTTAGGGATATCATCTGGGAGGTAGATGTCCCATCCGGGATGATATGCCCACCAACAATATGCGAGGAGACCGGGGTCATATCAATATTAACTTCCTCCTCACTCTACATCCACGGACTTCACAACGGAAGCCGGGTATCGAACCTCACTTTCAGGGGCACACCCCTTTTCCGTCCCGTGTCGGCCGGCAGCAGCTATTATCTGTTCTCGGCGTATTCGCCCTTTCTTCTCACAGCTTATATCCACGATGAAGTGGTCGGATACATGAAGATATGGGAACTGGAGCTGGTATCCGAACCGATGGGCCCCCCATCGATCGGCGGAGCTCACATGTATGTCACTTTGAAGAGGGGGGACCTTCTCTCGATAGGGGATGTCAACAATGCGCCCACCCCCCGCATCACGAACCCGGTGGAAAGTGACATGTTCTTTCCCGAGGAGGAGATCATGCTGGATGCCTCCCAGTCAACGGATATGGACGGTGACAGGCTTTCCTACGTCTGGACTCTCCTTGGGTCATCCGAGATCCTGTATGAGGGAGACGATCCGCAGGTCCCGATCACCCTTTCCGGGGTCGGCAAAAAGACCCTTGTCCTGAGGGTCTACGATGAGATGCGCTCATACGGCGAGTCCAGAGTGAACGTGACGGTCCTCAAGAGGGTAACATCCCCTGATTTCGAGGACCCCAGGTACGGGATATACACCCATCTTTCCTATGGGATAACCGACCCTAACGGACAGCATGCTGTCAACATTTCCGTACCGGACAAAGGCCCAAAGCATGAGGGGGCCGTCTTCATCTGCCACCTTGAGTTCACCCCCCTTCCAAAGAGCGCGGGTTACCGGTTCGAGTGGGCGAACGTCACGATAGATTTCGCCGACAAGCCCTACCCGGAGGGGGTCGACCTGGAGGGAGACAGGATACGCGTGTTCCATTACGATGGCTCGGAATGGATCGCCGCCCCCGAATCAGGAGTATTGTCGGAGGAGAAGATGGCATTCGGCAACTTCACCCTTCTGAAGACCGGCTATTACGCCCTTGGCATACTTGACGATCTGCCCCCGGAACTACAGCACAGGCCGGATGACCATGTGGAGGGCGAGAGGACGACCTATGTTTTCACGGTGCAATACCGTGATGCCGACGGTGACGTACCCGTTTCGGTCTCCCTCCATATAGAGGGCTCCATCCACTCGATGACACCCGCTGGAGTGCTCGACCCCCTCCTGTTCAACAGGTTCACAACGACCTCACTGCAGTTCTCCCCGGGGACCTACACCTACCATTTCGAGGCGAGTGACGGAAATTTTATGGTATATTCGGAGGAGTACACCTTGGTGGTGGAGAACTCGGCACCAAACGTGGTCCTGAAGGGGCCTACCACCAACGTCAAGGTGGATGAGGAAGTGCTGTTCGATGCCACCGAGAGCAGCGACCCCGACGGGGACCCATTGGAATTCATATGGGACTTCGACGACCGCGACGGTCTCCAGAGGGACATGGTGGGTTCGAAGGTAGTCCACAGGTTCACCAACCACGGCTCCTACAGGGTGACCCTGAGGGTGACGGACGGAAAGGTAACCGTCAACAGGACCATGCTCGTGACGGTGGAGAGGTCGGACTCCGAAGGTAAGAGCCCGCTTGAGGAGGCGGGGATCGTAATTGCAGCGGCGCTTGTACTCATGATCCTGATCGGGATCGTAGCATTCTTCGCCTTCAACAGGTCATTCTCCGCCGGGGCCGCTGAACCGGTTTCCCGGGAGTCGGAAGAGTGGGTCTGCCCCGAGTGCGGGGCTGCGATACCAAAGGGAGTGGACGAATGTATGGACTGCGGTTACGTGTACGACCCGATCGACTTCGAAAAAGATGAACTCGAAGAGGGCGATATCCTGAAAGAGGAGGAGCTCGAGGAGATCGACGAGGCCATCGATGAGATGTAGGTCCTCTGACGGGCTATCCCGTCGGGGGATCCCACACGGGTTCAGCAACGTATAAATATAATGACCACTCTCGCCGCGGTGCAAGGTGCATAGTATGGGCAACATCAGACCCACGTTCATCAAGAGGTCAGCCGTCGAACTGCTGAAGAGGTATCCCAACAGGTTCAACGATGATTTCCAGAACAACAAGGAGCAGGCCCAGTTACTTGCGGATTTCCATTCCACCGATGTGAGGAACAAGGTAGCCGGATACATCACCAGATACTACAAGGTCATGTCGGGCAGGGAATGAACCTTTTACTTTCGCTCACCTCCGCCATCCTAGTTTATAATCTCTTTTTGGTTTTTTTTTCTGCACAGGGGAGCCGCCCGGGCTACCCGTATGCATCCCGACCTAAGGGCGGGGTTTGTATTCCCCTTTCCCCGTCCGCTCATTATTCTACTGCGGTTGCATTTAATATATCTAACAACGCATATACGATCTGAATGGAACGCGATCCGGAGGTCAGGAGGCGGCACTACCGGCTTCCCAGCAGGGATACTGTGAAAGGGGCGATCAGGGCCATACTGGACGATGCCAAGACCGTGAGGTCACAGACACTCTTTCACCGGCTCGTGGAGGACCGGCTCAGGAAGGACAGTGGTCCTAATATCAGGATCTCACAGAGGAGGATGCGAAGGATCGCGGCCACCATGGATGGTGTCCACCTTCTGATCCTGTGCAGGGAATCGGAGAGGAGGTCCAGAAGGTCGATCTGTCCGGTCTGCGGGACCGAAATGAGGCCCGTGAAGAACTCGACCCTGTACGGATGGACGGTCGCGACCGGAAAAGCATGCCCTGCTTGCAGGTACTGGACCGGTAAGAGGGAGAGGGTCCCTATCAGATATGTGTTCACCATAGACCTGGACGGGTACGGCAGGTCCTTCACGGGGGAAAGGGAGGAATGAAGCAGTCCGATTTCTTCAAGGCAGTGGACAAAGGAAAGATGAAACGGGCAAAGGGCATCCTGGATGAACTAAAGGATACGCTGCCCCGGACACGCTACCTGTACCTGGAGGGAATATATCTTCTGGAGACGGGTGACCCCGGAGAAGCTGTGAAGAGGTTCGATATGGCACTCGTCCTGCACCTGTCCGATCCGGAACTCTGGATAGCCAAGGCCGATGCCCTCGAGGAGATGGGAAGACTGGACATGGCCAAGAGGTCCGCCGAGAGGGCATGCCGTCTGGACCCGGAAAACCCTTACGCCAATTTCCTGCTCGGGAGGATCCTTTACAGCATGAAGAAGTATGCCGAGGCCCATAAGGTGATGGACAAGACGCTGGAGCTAGACCCCCACAACGCCGAGGCACTCACGATAAAGGGGATACTGATCTCGATCACCGAGGAGGACTACAGGGAGGCCCTGACCTATTTCGACAGGGCAATAGATGAGGACACCGAGTATTCGAAGGCGTGGTCCAACAGGGGGGTTGCGCTGCGTCAGATCGGGGACAGGCAGGGTGCCGTCTATTCCTTCCACAGGAGCCTCGTACTGGATCCAGGGGACCGGTCCTCGAGGAAGATGCTCATCAACATGGGAGAGGAGGAGCTGGTCGAGGAGCTCGACAGGGCCAGAAAACGTCTTAAGAGAAAGGAGAAATGACCCTTATTTTCAATCCACTTTGAACTCGTTTGCCTCGATATCCACCTTTTTTTCCCTCTCCTCCGCATCCCTTGGTGACAGTCTGCTCGGGTCGTAGGGCTCGTCGATAAGCCTCCCGATCTCCACCATTATCCTGTCCGTGATCTCCCTCAATGTGGCCGGATCGTCCTTTCTGCCCCGATATTCCCCGAAGGTCATGGGTTTTCCCACCCTTATCCTGACTATCCTTCTCACCCTCGGGAAATGTACTCCCTTGGGCATTATCCTGTGGGTCCCCCAGACACCTACCGGAACTACCGGCCTGCCCGACCAGAGGGCTAGTTTCGCCACCCCGACCTTCCCCCTGGTCAGGTGGATCCCTTCACCCCGTGTTCCCTCCGGATATATGATCACGTTGTCCCCCTTTTCGAGCAGTTCGACACCCCTTTTTAGCGCCGCCTCGGCACTGCCCTTCCCCCTGTCTATCGGTATTGCCTGGAACCTCCAGGCAAGAAAGCGGAAAGGGAGCTTCCCCTCGAACCAGTGCTTCCTGTCGGCAAAGAAATGGGTGACCTTCGCAGTCCTCAGAACGACGGGTGGCATCAGGACGAACTCGTCAATGTGGCTGTTGTGGTTTGCGGCGAAAATGTACGAGGTGTCCTTTGTCAACTTCACCTCTGCCCTGTCCTCCCTGATGAGGAAAGCATAGAGAAGGGGAAGCAGGAATATCTTCTCAGGGATGTATATGTTCTTGGCCATCCGTTCCCCAAACTATCGACAATATAGATTAATCCTTCCCTTCTCGAACTTCCTGCCGCCAGGGAGGGTTCTCACGTTCCTGCCAGAGGTTTGAGGACCGGTGATATGGATAACATTTTCCCCGGGTTGAGGACTGGCAGCAGTGCCGGATGCCAATGTTACATATCATGCCATGTTTAAATAGAAGAAAGTTGTTTGTCGGGTTCGGGGAGATCACTGTACCCCGCCGGGGAAAGGGCAAAGAGGTGTGTTCAATGGCTGGAATATCTAAGATAATAGCAGTTGTATTGCTGATTGTTGGATTGGTAATTGCCGGGATTGGCGGATATATCATGTTCATACTGGTACCCAATGCGATAGAGGGCCAGACCTTCCCGGACGACTTCGACGACCATTTCGTCTATGGCGGTTACATGCGAATGTTGAACACCACATCCGGAGATTACGAGAAAACGGGTTTCACCGTAGACAGACATATCAGGGTTGAGGAGAAGCTTGAAGGCGGGCAGCTCCGAATAGATGAGAGGATAACAGCCGTGGTGAACGGTACGGATAAGGAGATACCAACACTGGATAAGCACAACAATTACCAGGTGGACGAGAAGGACCTTGTGATATCCTACGTGACCAACAACGAGGGGTACGAGGAGTACTACGACGAGGGCGACGATGTAAACTGGATCTTCCCCCATCCGGTGGACAAGGATAAGGATTACAACATCTGGAACATGAACATACTGAACCACTCGGAAGCCATATACGAGGGTAAGGAGGAGCGGGGTGGTGTTGATTGCTATGTTTTCTACGGGGAGGAACCCTCCGGGGGCAAGGATGTCTATTACATACCGCTCCCGCAGTCGCTTATCGATGATTTCAACGCCAACGGGATAGGTTTTCTGGTGAGCGGAACCAAGATGAGGATAGAGCTTTGGGAGAGGGCCTGGGTCCATCCGTCCACAGGGACCATCGTCGATTATGCAAAGGAGATCAAGCAGTACCTGGAGCTGCCGGAACTCACCACGGTCCTCCCGAATGTGGTATATCCACCGGATTTCACGTCCACGACGGGGTTCGAAGGTAACGTTGTAATGTTTAGTATGGAAACAGGGCAGTTTGTACCGATTGACGGAATAAAGGCCGAGAGGACAATAACGGTCACGAACACCTCGGGCACCCTCAGGACGGCCACCGAGGAGGTACAGGTGACGACCAGTGGCGGTACGCCGCTTCCGGACCTAGGCTCGGTGATGGAGGTGATCTTCAATTCCACAACCGCGGCCCATGAGGGAAATGAAAGGACTGGCCAGTATCTTTTCCCGCCCACAGGCGTCTTGATGCAGAACTATTCCCTATGGGAAGAGGGATATCAGAGGGAGGTCAGGGCCGTGTATTCGGGAATGGACCCCACCTCGTTTGCACCTTTTACCGCGTATGTGTTCGAGGTCCACGAGAACGACACGTATTACAAACAGGGAATGGAGTATGGGACCGCATCCCTTGACATGACCTACTGGGTCGAGCCCCACACCGGCATCGTCCTTGATGTGATAAAGGACCAGAAGGTCTGGTTGGACCTCGACGCTAGGAGGCTTCCCCTGGACACGGGCGATATCAATAAGACTGTTAATCTGAACACCACAGTTACAACGATAAACCCGATCTCGATGGAGGAGGATTCGATGGAGCTCCTTGCGGTGCAGACCATCAACTGCTCCGGCTACGCCGATGCCATGTTCACGATAGCAAAGATAGAGGAGAAAGTGGAGAGGCTCCTGCCGGACGGAACACCCGCTGCGGCCCCTGTCGTATCAAGGTTCGGTGTGAACGCCTATACCATGGAATACGAGGATGTTGACGGCTGGTCCACAGTTACGAGGGCAGGTCATTTCACCTTCCCGGTGGGCCTCCTGAACGGGACCGGAGATGTGATCCCGTCCTTTACGATGTACAATCCGGACCTTGGGATATCCATACCCACCGTTCTGACAGAGGAGCTGGAATACAACGGCCTGGAGGCTGCAGAATATGCAATGGTGGTGTCGGAACAGCCTACACCGATCGCGGCGGTGGAGGAGATGACCGAACAGGAGATCCCTATACCCGGTGCGACCGCCACCTACAACTGCGATTACAGGTATATCGTCCACATTGACACGGGCACCATTCTTAACATAATGAGGAACATGCACATCACGATATATCCCCCCACTTACGAATATATCTACGATAATCTCAACTCCACAACCGTTCTAAAGGGCCAGTTCATGGGTGATAACGTGGCCATCACCCAGAACCTGATGGGAGAGGACTGGAATGAGGGTACTGCAAACATAAGCGTTACAAAGACCTTCCTCTACGACAACGGAACCCCTTTTAAGGGTGAGGAGACCGGTGTTGCATCCATAGATGTCCACACACATGAGATGCTATATCCCAACGGGTCGGGAATGGGCGTTTACATGCTCTTCCCGCCGGATCCCACATCGAGCGTTTCCTACAATATGATGTTCATGTTCGGGGATGATGCGGTAATGGGGCCGGCAGAATTGACAAGCCAGAACGACCTGACCTGCAACTACACCTGGAACGAGACAGCTCCTGTGGACGGGGGCATTTTCAACCCGGCCTGGGCCGGTCTCGAGCTGAATCTCACGATGGCATATGACTGGATGCTCGATATGGTCACAGGGAGCGTATTGGATGCTTCTCTGACAATGAGCATCATGAACGCAAGCCTGATGGTGGATCTGACATCGAAGTTCGTTACAAACGGGACCGGAAGGGAGTCCCTCGCCCTGAATAACCGGGTGATCGGTTGGGCCCTCAGCGGCCATGGTGTGAACGTTCTGGATGCCGAGATCGACCTTGCCGAGGAGGATGCTGCATACGCCTCGGCGAAGGCACCGGCACTATCTAATTCCCTGCTGGTCGCCGACGGAAAGAGGCCCGCTCTTGACCTGAGCCTCTCCTTCAACGGGACCACCAAGGCCAACATGATGGAAAGCACCTACAGTCTGATGGGACTGCTTACCCTGTATTCCAACGTACAGACCAACGGTGAACTGGCGGCACATGTATATTACGAACAGGTGGATGAGGACGTGAACGAGAACAAGGGTTCCGTAGAATACTGGGGCGACTTCGCGAGGGAGAAGCAGGATTATATAGATCTCATGGGCACCACCGTTCCGCTCGTGTTGTATGTGATCGGCCTTATTCTGGTCCTCGTGGCAATTGTCCTCTTTGTGGTGAAACCAGGAAAGGGGGAACCCGAGGAGGAGGGAGCTGCCGAAGAGGAGGACCCCGGAGAGGAAGATGAAGAAGAGGGGGCCGAAGGGGAGGAGGAACCCGAGGAGGAGGGGGGCCTTGATGAGGAGGAGGCCGATGAGGATGAGGAGGGGTCCGAAGGGGAGGATGATGAGGAGGATGAACCCGGGGAGGACGAGGACCTTGATGAGGAGGAGACGGTTGAGGAAGAGATATGAACTACAACCTTTGGATCCATTGGGGTTTGCCGTGCGCCTGTTAACTCCATCTTATAAAATATATATGGATGTAAAGACCATCTCCCTTCGATAGAGGATGAGTACAGAAAGGATAAGGGCACTCTGGTCGATCGTCCTTATTGCGGCCCAGGTTTTCCTTGCCCTATCCGGGGCCCCCGCCCTCTCCGACCTTGAGGACCAGTCCTCTCTGGACCCACGGGCCCCGATTGCGATCCGGGGGAATGGGGACCTCAAATCCGAGAACGGTGTGACGGTCCGTTCGGGAACGGGTGCGGACCCTCATATTATCGAGAACCACCTGATAAACTGCTCCGCCTCTTCCGGGTTTCTGGTCGAGAACACGACAGAGCATATTGTCATCAGGAACTGCTGGGCATTTGACGGCGGACCCGCCAATCCAGGCATCTTCCTTCGGAATGCGAGCAATATCACTATCTCATCCTGTCGGATCAACTCCAGCAGGTACGGGATATTCATTGACCACTGTGCCATCCTTGAGGTTGCGGATGTCAACTGCACCGATAACACGGTCGGGATAGTTATCAACTCTTCCTTCCTCTGCAACGTGTCAGGATGCGGTTTGAACGGGAACCTCGACAGCGGATCGCGTCTTGTAAATTCCACCGTCTGCGTGATCAGGGACACCTTGATAACCTACAACCACAACGGGGTGGAGCTCGTATCATCAAGGGAGAATACCATTGAGAGGTGCGAGATCAGGTTAAATGCACATCACGGCATCTCGCTGGGTCCGGGATCGCAGGGGGTCTCCCGGGACAATCGGATATGCAATAATTCGGTCCACGGCAACTCATACGGCCTGCATGGTGCCTCGACGATCCAAAACACCATAGCGGACAACAACATGTCCTCCAATCTCAACGGCATCTATCTTACCGATCTGGAGGGTTACGACAATTGCTCGGACAACTCTCTGGTGCGGAACATTGTGAACGGAACAGGAAGGAACGGCATATACCTCCTATCGGGATGCAGGAACAACGGTATCTTTTACAATTACGTCTGCGGGAACCACCTGCACGGGATCAATATAAGCCAGGCCAGCGGCGGCCGGCTCGTTGGGAATACCATATGCGGCAACAGGAAGTCCGGACTGCTTGTCTGGAAAAGCAGGGGCCTCCTGATCGAGGGCAACACCGCGGGTTCCAACCTTGAGGACGGGATCAGGATACTCCGTTCCGCAACCTGTGAGGTACGGGGGAACAAAATAGAGTTCGATTATTACGGCATATATCTGCTGGGATCGAAAGAAGCCCTCGTTGACGGGAACGACTGCATCAACTGCGATCGCTCCATATACCTTTACGAGGACCAGGGCACCCGCGTGCGGAACAACACAGTGATCCGCAGCTACATCGGCATCTCGATTTCACGATCGAACAACACCACCCTTCTCCTCAACAATGTCTCCTACTGCAATCAGGGGATAACACTGGAGACCTCCACCGGTCCTGTAATCATAGGGAACCGGGCCTGGAACAACGACCACAACGACCTGACATTGTTCCACTGTAAATACGGGAGAGCTGAGAAGAACGAACTGTCCGGAAACGGTCTGGAGGTCTGGGGGGACGATGTAACATACTGGAACACCCACCGGATCGGTAACAACACCGTTGCAGGCGGACCCCTCGGGTTCTTCAGTGACCTTGAGGGCGGTAACATCTCGGAGGACTACTCCCAGATCATCCTGGCTAACTGCACCGGGGTGAACGTAAGGGACCAGAATATCTCTGGAAGGACCTATTCCATAGGGCTGGGGTACTGTGTTGACTGCACCGTCGACAGCTGCACCCTTGTAGGCGGAAGGCAGGGATTGCTGCTCCACGGGACCAGAGGGACCATGGTAATAGGCAACACTTTCCTCAACAACAGGATAGGCTTACTGATTTCATACGGAAAGGACGAGCTGATACACAATAACTTCTTCGATAACGATGTGGACCAGGATACCTACGAGTGTATCGATATCAGATGGAACAGGACCCTGACGAAGGGGCCCAACATCCTGGGAGGTCCTTACCTGGGGGGGAACCACTGGGCGAAATATCCGGGAGAGGATCTGGACGGGGATGGGATAGGGGACACGGCGGTCCCTTACCCTCCCGGGGACCGGTTACCCCTTGTATACGACCTTGTGGACCCGAAAGTGACCGATCTCACCGAGGGGGTTCCCGGGTGCGGGGAGCCGTTCACTATCAGGGCAGGGGTTGTCGATCTCTGGGGCAAGGTGGATGTGAACCTCGAATACTGGTTCGGACTCACCGCCCACCTGAACACAACGATGGGGGAGGGTCCCGAGGGTACATGGTCAGCCGTGGTTCACCCTCCGATCGATTCGGTGGACCCTCTCTACTATGTGGTTTCCGCTGAGGACCCCTCCGGGAATACCGGCGGCTACGGTCCCGAGGTGATAGGGGTCGTCGACAGGGTCGATCCAGTGATGACGGATATATCGGTCCCCTCGGAGGCGAACATTTACGAGGAGGTCCCGATACGCCTCAATGTAACCGACAATATCATGGTAGAGGAAGTGGAGTTCACGTTCAACGGGACCTCGAAAGACCCCATCGATGGTGCCTTTATCCTGACTGGAGGCATCTACAGGTATACGCTTCCCGCACAGGATAGGCCCGGGGTCGCGGAGCTTGAGATCAGGGCGCTGGATGCCCGGGGAAACGTGGAAAGGAGGTCCTTCTTCATCGATATGGTGGATAACGTCGATCCCGAGGTGAGGATCGAGGGTCCTACGGAGGGTTCCTTCCTGAGGGGTGAGGTCCCTGTTACCGCGGTGGTAAACGATGCTGGCTCCGGGATTGAAAGAGCGGTCCTTACCGCATCATCCGTGAAAGGTTCCAGGAGGCTCAACATGACGGTGAAGGGCTCAAGCACATCCATTCCACTGAACACCACGCTCTTCGATGACGGGCTTTACACGCTTCATGTTGAGGCCTTCGACCTGTATGATAACGCAAATTCGGATCTGATCAATGTGTACTTTGACAATACACCCCCTGTGGCCGATGCCGGGGCCGATATCGAGGTGCCCATGGGTGCCAGGGTGGTCCTGGACGCTGGCAACAGCACGGATGGCATGGCCATATCCACGTATGAATGGTTCGACATCACTGGCGGGCAGAGCAACCTGTTGGGAAGTGGAAGGACCATTGTAGCCGCCCTGTCCTCCACTCCGGGGGTTAGAACGGTCCTCCTTCTAGTCACTGACACGGCAGGCAACCGGGATACGGACGCGATCGAGATCACCATTGCGGGGACCGAACCAGAACCGGTGTCCACACCGGTTCTGATCTCCACAAGCCCGGAGAACGGCTCACGGGGAGTGGCCCTTGACACACTTGTCATGCTCGCGTTCCAAGGCGTTGTGAACCGCACACTGATCGAGAGCTTGATCATGGTGTCCCCTGCGGTGGAGTTCACTCTTTTCTGGACGGAGGAAGTGGTGCTTGTCGTGGATTTCAAGGGGAAGCTCTCGAGCTCCACGAGCTACCGCGTAATTATCGATACCCCTCTTGTTGACCCCATGGGAAGGAATGTGTCCTCGTTCGAACTTTTTTTCACAACGGCAGACCCGCCCTCGGCGGGTGGGGACGACGATGATAGGGGAGATCCCCTTATCACGGCAGCAGTGATAATGGTGGTTGTGGTTATACTCGTGCTGCCCCTGTTCCTCCTATTGGGAAAGAGAAATGAGGTAAAAGAGGAGTGAGTCACCCCACCGGTTTGATATCCCGTGACCTATCCCGGAGTTCCAGAGGGGTGAGTACACCGAACTCGGTGATGTATCCCTTGATGAGGCGGGAGGGGGTCACGTCGAAAGCGGGATTGTAGGCCTCGACGCCGTCTAATGCGCTTGCCGCACCCATGCATGTAAGCACCTCTTCCGCCCCTCTTTCCTCGATCGGTATCAGGTCCCCCGAGGGGCACCTCGGGTCGAACGTGGTCCAGGGGAAAGCGACGTAAAATGGAACATCGTGCTCCCTGGCAGCAAGTGCTTTCCCGTACGTACCTACTTTGTTGGCTATGTCCCCGTTCATGCAGACCCTGTCCGCTCCCACCAGGACCATGTCCACCATACCCCTTGAGATGAGATGGGCCGCGGATGAATCTACGACGATGGAGTGCCGTATTCCCTCCTCCCGCAGTTCCCAGGATGTCAGTCTGGAACCCTGAAGGAGGGGCCGTGTCTCGCTCACCCAAACGAAGGGATCGAGTCCCTGCCTCTTGGCGAACCGCACCGGTGCAAGGGCGGTTCCCCAATCGAGGCTTGCAAGTGCACCGGCGTTGCAGTGGGTGAGTACCCTTGCTCCCTCCTTTATCAGATAGGCACCCTCCTCGCCTATGCGCATGCAGGAGTGTATGATCCTTTCGTAGATCCTTGAAGCGGCTGCCCTGGCCCCCTCGGAACCCCCCGTCTCATGGCCGATAGTGACCTCGTTGAGGCAGTTCCTCAGGTCAACGGCGGTTGGCCTCGTCAGTAAAAGCTCCGTGTAGGCTCTGTCGGGATCGATCCCCCCCTGTATGCAGAAAGAGAGCGCCGCTGCGGAGAACGCACCCAAGGCCGGCGCTCCCCTGATCGCAAGAGTACGTATTGCCTCCTTCATCTCCTCCAGGGTCCCGGGTCTCAGTAGGACCACCTCGCCTGGGAGCCTTCTCTGGTCGATGAGAACGGGCCTATTGTCCTCGAGCCAGAAGCAGGGCCGGTCCACCTTCTTACCATCGAGTTCGAATCTCATCTAATCCCCTGGCTCACGGGCGGCGGCCCCCTCACCGGTCTGAACCTGCCTTCCTGCGCCCCCCTGTTCGGGGCTTTCGTTTTTTTTCTGTACATACCGAAAAGGAAGACAAGGAGGAGGACCACAACCGCTCCGACGGATAGGTAAACATAGGCCATCTCACCGCCGAGGATCTCCACCTCATCCTCGGGTCCCAGGACCTCTATGCTCGTTACCACGCTGTCGGTCCCTCCGCCGGAATCCAGCACCCCGATGGTCAGGTTGAACCTCCCTTCCGGTGCTCCCTCGGGTATTGTGAAGGTGCAGGTATATGTCCCGTCCCCCGAGTTGAGATCGCCTTCGGTCCCGTCGTCCAGCATCTCCACTACCGTGCCGTCCGAACCTTCCAGGGTGAGGGTGACGGAGAGTATCTGGTCCTCGGGGTCTGAAACGTTCGCTGTCACGGTTATCGTGTCCCCCGGCCTGCCGGAGTCCGGTTCCAGACCGTACTCCTCGATCGAGGGTGGCAGGTTCGCCTGCTCCACGTAGAGGTTCAGGGTCTCCTCTGCCTGTAGCCCGGTGGAATCCTCGGCGATTATATCGACCTTCTTGCTGCCTGCCAGCACATCCGCTGGGACTGTAAATGTCAACGTCCAGACATCATCATCCGCCCTGATATCACCGTGGGTTCCGTCATCGTACATCGGGGCGGACCTTGCCCCTCCCAGCCTTTCAAGGTCCGCGAAGACAGAGACGATGTCCTCGTTGTCGTCCTCCACCTGCGCGGAGATCTCGCAGACGGAAACCCCGTCGTTGATTATCGTGGAGGGCTCCGCCCGAGCGTCCACTATTATCGGTGGTACGGCAGGAAGGATCACCTTCACCCAGGTATGGTCCGTCACCTCGTGGCCGGAGACATCGCCCGCCCTGAGAGGTATCTGGTATTCTCCCAGCTCCACAAGCGGAGTGATCACAAATGAGAATGAGTAGTTGCCGTCGTCTGAAAAGAGGTCCCCGGAGGTACCGTCGTCGTATAGTCTCTGTTTGTTATCCCCCCCCACAGGGGTCAGGTCCGCTTCGACGTATTTCACATCATCCTCCGGGTCCTCCACCCGGGCCCAGATGGTGGCCTGCGTGAAGCCATCATTGGGAACCCTGTAAGGATACATGCCCTTGTCCGCGAACTCGGGTGCCTCGTACCATTCGAGGGCCGTCCTGACGGTAATGGTCAGATTGGAGACTGCTGTTGCTCCCCGGTTGTCCTCCGCAGTGATCACTATCCTCTTCTCTCCAGCCGACCTTGGGTCCTGTGTGACACTGTAGGAATATATGTTATCCTCCGCCAGAAGGTCCCCGTGGCTTCCGTCATCGTATAGGACCTGTCCGGAATAGCTGCTTCCTATAAGTTCCGAGAGATCGGCGGTCACACCGCCCCTTTTGAGGTTTCCGTCCTCATCCTCCACACGGCAGGTAATGAGGGGTTGTACCGTTCCGTCATCGGGAATCTCCCTGGGGGTGATGGACGCCGATGTTATGGCTGGAGGGTGGTTCAGGAACCCGTAAACGGGAATATCGAACCGCAGGCTCTGTCCTATTCGGTCCCGGTAGGTTCTCGACTCTCCTCTCACAACCCCGGAAGCGTTCAGGATGAACCTCACATCCTGGTCCACGAAGCTCTTGTCCGGCGTGTCAATGACCCAGGACACCCTTGAATAACTCCTGGGCCCCGTCATGGCGAGGTCCCTTTCCGGTCCGGATCCCACGACCTCGAAATCAGGGGGCAGGTCCAGACTGGCAACGGGATCGCTTACCGCCTCCCCAAGCATCACCGGCGGCGCTTTGTATGTGATGTTGGCGTTTAGGGTGAACTGCGTACCCGCCTCCACCTTCAGCTTGTTGTCGTATTTCTCATCGTCTACGAATAGCTCGATGGTCCAGGGCATTGCACACATACCTATCCTGTGGGTCCTGAAAGCCGCACCATCCGCCATGGTCACGTTCCAGAGGGCATCGAACTCCGATATGCTCAAACCCCTGTTCTCACCCCCAAGGGCCCCCGTTCCCTGGGGAAGGGGATCGTGCACGTAGATCCTGTCGGAATTTATACTGTATCCGACAACGAGCCTCCAGACCTTCTCAAGGGCCGCCAGCTCGTCGAGCGTAACTGGAGGCCTGGGTGGGTCCTCCGGGTCGGGGGGATCGTTCGGGTCAGGGGGGTCGGGGTCGAAGGTCGGAGGGAAATCGAGGTACATGAAGACGAGTACGGGATTTCCCGAACCGACCGCTTCGAAGAGGTCGGAGAACCTGGTGTTGAACCTCGGACTGGGATCCGCCCGCCAGTCGGTCCAATCGTAGGATACGGCCCCATACCCGTAGTATCTCTCCTCGTATCCTTTTCCCTGCTGCGGGACCAGCGAGTCCTGTGAATAGTGGGCACCCTCGATGAGCTCCTCCAGGGTGGCGGCACCTGTTCCCAGCCTTCCCTTTGTAACGTTCCTTATGTCCTGTATGTCTATGGACGGTCCGAAGGTGTCGAAATCCATCTGAAGGCATGCTTCTCCGGAATAATCTGCCCCTGCCTGGTTGACCGAATGGTACGGGACCAATCTGGAAAGGTCCATGGATGAAGGAGCACGGGCCGGAATTCCGTCCTCCCCATCGGCGTGGATCATGACGGATGATGCGGTGAGCAGAAGCAGGGCGAGCGTGAGTGCTGACGACAAGCTTCTTCCCCGGGGTGGTTGCGACATATGGATACCCTCGATACCTCGACCTCTACCTGGCAGGGCCCAGGCGGGTTCTTTCCCCGGTCATCTCCCGTGGTCATTATAATATTTGTGGAGGTCGCTTACGCAGGGGTGGGAAGAAAAGGTATTATACAAATCAATGGAGATGGGGGACCATGACGGAAGGGAAAAGGGTGGAGGTCGACCCTCTGGGAGAGATGGAGATCCCGGGGGATGTCTACTACGGGATCCAGACGGCCAGGGCCATGGCCAACTTTCCGGTGTCCCACCTTCCAAACCATTCCTACCTCATACAGGCATATGCGGCAGTGAAGGGTTCTGCTGCCCTTGCTAACCTGGAAGTGGGCTGGCTGGAAAGGGATGTGGGAGAGGCGATAGTCAGGGCAGCGGACGAGGTGATGAACGGCGCCCTGATCGAATACTTCACCGTTGACAGGTTCCAGGCGGGGGCAGGCACATCCACCAACATGAACGTCAACGAGGTGATAGCCAACAGGGCGCTGGAGATCCTCGGACACGAGAAGGGAAGGTATGACCTGGTGAACCCGAACGACCATGTGAACATGGCACAATCCACCAATGATACCTTCCCCACAGCCATGCAGGTTTCGGTTTACAGGATGACCGAGGAACTGAGGGCGGCCTTGGACGAACTTACCTGCGCCCTCCATGGTAAGGGGGTGGAGTTCAGGGATGTCTTGAAGACCGGAAGGACCCACCTTCAGGACGCCATGCCGGTTTCACTGGGTGAGGAGTTCATAGCCTACGGGGCCTGCATAGAGAGAGTGGGTGAGGAGTTGGGGAGGAGGAGCAGGATGCTCCTTGAGGTCCCGCTGGGGGGAACCGCAACGGGAACCGGTGTGAACACGCATCCGGAGTACAAGAAGAGGGCTGTGGCCCATCTGGCCGAAAGGACGGGGTTCCCCGTAAGACCCAGCCCTCACGGACAGGAGGCCATGCAGTCCACGACCAGGATGGTGGCGGTCTCATCGGGCTACAAGGAGCTTGCCATAGAGCTGGGCAGGATAGCGAACGATCTGAGGTTGATGTCCTCGGGCCCCACCAGCGGCCTGGGTGAGATAATACTGCCAGCGGTCCAGCCCGGCTCCTCGATAATGCCCGGCAAGGTGAACCCGGTTATGCCGGAATGTCTTAACCAGATTTGCTTCGTTGTCATAGGGAATGACACGGCCGTATCCCTTGCCGCGGGTGCAGGGCAGTTCGAACTCAACGTGATGATGCCCGTCATGGCAAACCTCATGCTCCGTTCCGCCGAATATATGAAGAACTTCCTGCCGGTCTTCTCCGGGTCCTGCATCCGGGGAATTCAGGCCAACGAGGGTATCCTGATGGAGAGGATGCTGTCGAATCCTGCCCTGGCCACTCTCCTGAACAGGAGGATCGGTTATCTGAAAGCGGCGGAGATCGCAAAGGAATCCGCCGCCACCGGTAGGCCGGTCAGGGATATCGTGCTGGACAGGGGGATCCTCAACGAGATGGAGATATCGCTTGTTTTCGACAATATGTCCCTGCTCGGGGGGCATCGTGGTCCTGGGATCGATCACTACTCAGATGAGGAGGGAAAGGAGCAGTAGGATCCCGCCCGCGGAGAGAGGGACTAGCAGGTTGTCGTCGAGGAGTTCCGTGGAACCGGTGGGAATGGTCTCCGTCAAGGCACCTAATAGGCACGCAGCGAGAAGTAGGGGTTCTTCCGTGATGATCAGTGCCGAGGCACCCGAAGCCAGGAAGAAGGAGACCGTGCCTACCACGCTCTTATTGTAGTTCCAGGGCACCCTCCACCGCCCGAACCCCTTCCCCACCACGTATGCCATTGGGTCCCCGAACGTGAAAACGATTGTGGCATGGACGGCTATGTCCTGAGGGAAGATAAGGGATGCTGCGACAGCACCGGAAAAGAATGTTATGATCCCCAACCCCTTGGTACTCTCCTCGGGCCTGTCGAACCTGTCTAGAAGCCAGGTCACACCGGGTATGTTCCACCTTGATTGGAATAACGAAAGGATCAGGCCGAGAAGGAAGACCAGCGTGAAGACCCATCTCATGTCGCGGTCGTAAGCGAGAAGGACGATGAACATGGAACCGAGGATGAGATGGAATACCTTCCTCCTGATCTCAAGCGGTGTAATTCCCCCTCTCTCGAGGTGTTCCATGCGGCCTCAATCGGGTAACTATTATGAAAAATTATGTGAAAGGGTTAGGGGAGAATAATTCAGAGGGGATGGGATGCACTCTGTTTTTCTACCTAACCCTTTCCGGGAAACAACCGGTGAAATGGATCGCAGAGAGCAACTCCACATGCATCTCGACCGGGACTGAACAAATCATATAGAGATTATAAATAAATTTCCCTGAATGTACAGTTATTACGTGGTTTCATCGCCCCTCGGAATGATATTCTCACCTTCTCCTTTCCCTTGGACGAGGCCCTCTGTTTCTGCCCAGGTCACATTCGTTTTTACCTTCCATGCCCCCTCCCTGATCGGCTTTCCTGAGCTCACGGTAGGAGGTAACACCTCTAGTGAAGGCAGTGATCAGGCCCCCTATGAGCATGGCCGCAAGGAGCAGTTCGAGCGGTGTTATACTGTGGTCCATGCCGATAAAGGAGAGTAGCTTCCAACCCTTGATCCCCCATCCGATCCCCAGGGCGAACTGGAGGGGAGTGATGAACAGTAGAAGCACCATCCTGTCGGCCCTGCCCATTATCCCCCTGTAGTCCCTGCCGCATCCCACAGCCTGTGCCTGGGTGCCCATGTAGGAGGCCAGCAGCACGGAGATCACGGCCAAAAGGCCGAATATTGTATCGCTGTACGGGGAAAGGGCTATACCTCCCAGTATCACGACATCCGACACCCTGTCGAATGTATGGTCGAGAAAATCGCCCCCCCTGCTCGATCTGCCGGTATACCTGGCGACCCTGCCGTCCATGGTATCCGCTATGGAATTGAAACCCACGAAGAGGAGGGCCAGGAACATCAACCACGGCCCTCCCTGCGGCATCCAGGTCCCCGATAGGGCATACAGGATCCCCGCAATGAGGGCAAAGATCACGGAAAGGTAAGAGAAGAAATCGGGGCCGAGGAATGCCAGGTTCCTCACGAGAGGATCGAAGAACAGATCCAGGGAACTCCTGTGGCTCTCTAGTACCATTCGGCTATCACCCCGGTCCAGTCCACATGACCCGGATAGTATTCGGACAGTTCATTTAAGCTTTCCCTCGATGCGGCCCTTATGAACATCCTCACCTTCCGGGCGGCCGCCTCGGGGTCCATAGGGGTAACGTCAAGCTCCACAACGGGTGTTTCCTTCCCTCTGTGATCCCTCTCCATAACCGCCCGCACCAGTATGGCTCCCAGAGCCTCCGCTTCAACGTTGTCCCCTGTTTTATCCTCGGGATACCCCCTCACCGCAAGCCTCTCACGGAGGGCATCCGGGTGAAGACGTAGCACTACGACGAGGTCTGCCGGTGCCAGGTACGATAGGTGCCCCTCAAGGACCATGTCCTCACCCCTCAGGCATTCCAGGGCTTTCCTCAGGACCTCCTCGTCGATCACCCTGGTGCCGTCCTCCTCGATGGACTCGTAAAGGGCCATCTCGTCGATAAGGTCTGAAAGCATCACCACCCGGTATCCGCACCTTTCCAGTATGGAGCATAGGGTGGTCTTGCCGGTACCGGGGGTTCCGGTCAGGGCTGTGAGCATTGTATCCCTGATGCGTTTCCTCGAATAATATTTAATCCATACCACACGTGATCGAGCAGCGGGAGGTGCCGTGGTATTGATGAGATCCGCCCCCTCCAATGTGTCCGAAGTGCTTCAGCTTGACCCGTAACGACACGCCTGTGAAGGAAAAACTTAAAACATAACCCACAATTGATAGGTATATCCGTTAACCGAGGATGTCAAATGACAGGAAAGGGGGTTCGTTCGGGCGTTTTCATTACAGCGCTGTTTCTACTTTCTCTCCTTTTTCCGCTGGGCTCCCCGGACAGTGAGGCACTGGACCTTCCATCCAGAGGTCCTGGTTCGGACATATCAGTCACTATCACATCGCACACGGATAACCAGACGGTGCTCATGGAGGAGCAGCAGATATCCGTGAGATTGGAGAACAGCGGAACGTTGAACTTCACCGACCCGGTATACGCCAGGTTGACCATTTGGTTCCCGGCGAACGGGACGCCCCCTGAGAAGGTATACGATGAGAACTATTCCGCCAACAATACCCTGGAGAACGTGGGTAATTTTACGCAGGCGGCCTTTCCGCCATGGACCCCCCTTTCCTCGGGCAGATACCTGGTGAGGGCGGAGACCAACGTATCGGACGACAATCCCGGGAACGATACGGCGGAGATCACACTGAGGGTCTTCTCCGGGGATGAAGTGGGGGTGGATGTCTGGGTTGCGGGGACCAGGAAACAGTACATCCCGCCCGGCCTTGGCACCACCTCGATAGGTTACGAACCCTACATCTTCAGGCTACAGAACCAGGGTATAAGGAACGATACCTTCGATGTTACCGTGGATTCGGAGTGGGCCCTTGATACTTACATCAAGACAGTGGGCCCGTTGAAGCCAGGTGAGATATCTCAGGACATCCCTGTTGATGTCCAGGTTCCCTCCAATGCTGACTACAGCTCCCTTGACAGACTGACGCTCTACGCCAGGTCCAGGAACGACCCTGCGGTCGTTGATAGTGATAATGTTACCACATACACCGTGTCCCTACCGTCTGTCTCCATTTCGGTCTTCCCTGACCTGAGGGAGGCGTTTCCCGGCGGGGAACCGGTCAAGTTCGGCTTCACGATAACCAATACCGGGAACGGTCCCGACAGGTATTACGTGTCCGCCCTGGCGAAACCCTCCAACTGGATCGCTGGCCTTGACCAGAGCTCCGACTATTTCGTTTCTCTGGATGCCGGGAGGTCCAGGACGGTCTTTGCAACGATACAGGTCCCCGAACTCTCCTACGATGATATGGAGGACGATCTTACCTACTACGGTGCCTCCGGCGCTCTGGTCCTGAGGGTGGAGAGCCCCAGTTCGGGGGTGCAGGCATCAGCTCAGGGTGTCGTCTCCGTGGGCCTCATCCATACTGTGCAGATAGAGATAGGAAACAGGACCCAGGTGAAGAACTGCATAGCGGACGAGATACAGAACGTCGAATTTCCGGTATCCGTAAGACCTGTTGACAATCTGCTTACCGGAGGCGGGCAGGACATGACGGTTAACCTCACCCTGCCCTACGGCCCTCACGGGGTCGAGTTCCAGCCTCAATGGTCCGAAACCTACAACGGTAGCGAATCGGAGAGGTGGTACGGCAATATCTCGGACAGACAGCTGGACCTTGAGGGGGGTGCCTGGGACCGGAACCTCGAGATGAGGGTGGTGGTGCCCGAATTTCCGATGCACGGCAGGGCCAATGTGGTCCTGAGGGCGGAGCCCCTTACGAACGAGAGCTTCACAGGTACGGTGGTACCCAGGGAGATGAACGCCTCCGTCCTTATCAGGCCCCTCATCGATTTCGAACTGGAGCCCCAGTTCAGGAGGAATTATACGGGTATGCCCGGAAAGAGGGTATGGATTCCCTTCAATATCACCAACACGGGGAACACATGGGACTCCTACACCGGGACCGCAAAAGCCGTTGTGCCCGAGGGGTCGACCCTGTCGGTCCTGGATTGGAGGATAGAGTTCCCGGAGGGAGTTGCGGCAGGCCCCCTCCTTCCATCGCTTTTCGACCCGGTCAACACCGAGACCAACACCACCCTCTGGCTGAGGGTGCTGGTCCCGGAGGAAGCACCGATAGGCGAATCGGTCGAGATCACATTGATCGTCGGTTCAACCTCCTCTTTCATGTATCAGGAGGTGCCGGAAAAGAGGTCCGCCTCGGTCAATATCACCGTCATACAGGGTTTCGGGATAGACCTGGAACCCGAGGAGAGCAGCAGGATGGCCTCACCGGATGAGAGGGTGCAGTACCGGTTGAACATAACCAATACAGGAAACGGTCTTGATATGTTCTTGATAGAAGCAACGGAGCCAACCGTGGAGGGCTGGACCGTTGAGCTCGAGGAGAGGGAGATACGTCTTGCGTCGAGGATATCAAGTACCTTTTCAATCTGGGTCAGACCATCCCTGAACGCCTCCGCCGACTCCCTACTGGCGATCAGGGTCAGGGGAACCTCCTTTGGGAACCCATCCATTTTCGACGATGTCTGGATAAATACCACCGTCCGTTATGTTGGGGGGGCCGTATTGGAGGTCCCGGACATATCCCAATCCCTTATCTGGAGAAGGCCGGGTGAGATAGCCACCTTCCTGTTGGACCTGACGAACACGGGCAACGGTAACGATACCTTCGACCTCTCCCTTTCGGTTGAGAACGGTGGTTGGACAGCGGTCATCGATACAGGGGGGGGTGAAGGGGGCTCCTCCGCATCCCTCTTCCTGGCGAGGGGACAGAGTGCAAGGGTCAGGGTGAACGTGACCTCACCCCCCCTCTCGGATGCGGGGTCCTATCAGGACCTCGTTGATTTGGGGATCCACGCCGGAATGAAGGTCAGTACCCTGATAAGGGCCACCGCGGGCAAGGACCCGGAATTGTACCATTTCAGGAACGTAACGGTTGGAGTGCTGCAGGAGTACAGGGCGCATATCGAATTGGATAAGGGGGTCTCATCCGACGGGGAGATACTCGTGGGTGAGGAGAGGTTCGTCGACGTTGTGCTGAGGAACCTGGGCAACGGCAAGGACAATCTTTCCCTGCTTCCCAGGGGTTCCTCCAGACACCTCATGTGGCTCGATCTATATTCGGGCCCGTATGACCTGGACCCTTACAGGGAGCAGGTTATTGAGGCGCTGGTGAGCCCGCTTGAGAGGGACCTTCCCCTCTACGGCGAGGTTTTATCGTACAGTATAGACGCCCTGGCGGGGGACAACAACACCTACAGGACCGTCGATATGGAATTGAGGATAGCCATGACCAGGCTCATGACCGACCAGATCAGATTGGACCTGGGCACGGTAGGCCAGGTGGAACTTGTGATCTGCAACATGCCCGATCCCGGGGAAGCCCCGATACCAGGGATACCGTTCATAAATAACTACGAGGTACATACCTACCTTGACACCGACGGGGATTTCAGCGATGGTTGGGAGGTCACCACACCCTACCGGTATTCCAACATATCGAGACCTTACGAGAAAAGTACGGTGATGATATCGATAAGGGCCCCTCCGAACCTGGTCTCCTACTCATATCTCGGATCGATAGTGATCGATATCGACGGCGGGAACGGTAAGGAGGAGAGACGGCAGGCCACATCCTACGGTGTCTACTTCGACGCCTTCATCAACCGTGACGGCACATCCTTCTCAAATCTCTACGAGGGGGAAAAGGGGAGGGCGTACATCCGGATAGTGACGGCGGGGACAAGGACCCAGGACAATGTCACCGTCCTGGTTCGTGTCGGGGGGGAGGAGGTGGGCAGGTTCTACACTGGAAGGGCGGATCCTCAGGACTACGTCCAGGGAGAGCAGGAGCTCCTGCTCACGGTCGAGTTCGACCTGCCCGCGCTGAAGTGGTACGAGAAGGGGAAGCAGTGGGATATCGAGATAGTGATAGACCCGGACGACGAGATCGTGGAGAACAGGGTAACCGGCAGGGGGGTCTCCGAGGAGAACAATGTCCTTGTCAAGGAGTTCAACGTGAAGAACTTCACCCCGCCCGTCCCGTTCCTGCTGCTTGGGCTGCTGGGACTGATACTGGCTACGGCCGGAGGCGTTATGGGGTTCTTCTTCGTGGAGAGGAGGAACAGCTGGTATCTCCTTCTTCTCTCACTGGGCCTGTCGGGCCTATTTTCCCTTCTGTTCTACGTCCCCCTCGAGGAGACCTCCTCCATAGCAACCGCCAATTACCTGGCTGCAGCGGTGATACTGCTGGAGTTTTTGTTCATTGTCCCGGTGATGATATTTCTCTTCACGAGGTCGGGCGACTCCTACATCCTGTATAAATTGAGGAAACACAGGGGCGCACTAGAGGATGGAAAGGATGGTTTTGAAACGACAAGAACGATGGTAAAACCCTATGTCATTGCGTTTGCGGGAGGTCTAATAGCAGCCCTATGCCCTCTTCTGATATGGATACTCCCTTCCCATATCAATTCAGGGTCCGTGTCCATCCTTGACATACTCGTCAACGGGGATGCTTTCCTGCCCGTCTGGTCCATACTCATCATAGTGCCTGTCCTCTCGCTTGCCATCCAGGCACTGCTTGTAGAGCTGAAGCGTTCCTCCCTCAGGTCCCTCATCAGGGCCGGGGACGAACTGGAGAGGTTGAAGCTTGAGATAAAGGAGGGTCTCGATTGAACGAGGATGCTCCCCTTCTGAATCCCCAGGATATGCTCATCGAGGCAGAGAAGGCCCTGTCCGAAGGGAGGTTCATCAAAGCCCGCAGGTACACTTCCAAGGCAAGGGGCATCCTCGAGAGGACCCAGGAGCTCCACAGGAAGTTCATGAACAGGTTGAAGGAAGCCACCGACAGGATAAGGGACATGGAGGAGAAGGGGTACGATGTCACGGAGGCATGGAAGATAGTGGAGAGGTCAAAGGAAAAGGCAACGAGAAGCCGCTACGAGGTGGCGATATCCTCCATCGACGCGGTGGACCCCGCTCTGGAGAGGGCTACTTATCTACCGTTCCCGCTTCTAAACCGGAACGTGGACATAATCTCCGTCATCACCTATTCCTCCGACCAGCTTCAGTATTCGGTGAGGATAGAGAACCCTACGACCGAACCACTGGGGGAGATAATCATCCGCCCCTTCCTCCAGGAGGGGATGTTCCAGGAGGTTCCCGAGAGACAGTACGGCCTCGTTAACGCACTGAGCTACAAGGAATCGACATTTCTGATAAAACCCAGGGTGAAGGACTGGAACGTTGGGATCGACAAGGAGGTCCTCACGGGGGAAGGTGTGGTCCTGAGGACCAAGCTGTCGTCACGGGGAGGAACGGCAAGATACACGATAACCGTCGAGAACAACAGCGATGAGATCCTGAGGGATATAACAGTGGGTCCAATGGCCCCGGGAGGTCTTAAACCGATACCCGAGCAGGGGCTCATAGAGTACGTGGAGCCATTTGCGTCAAGATCCATAGAGTTCGACCTGGAACCCGCCTCGCTCGACAGGGAGGTGTTGGATACCGAGAAGGTCGTGGTGGTGGATGAGGAGGTTCTCCTGGAAGATGAGGAGGAGTACGAGGACGATAACGAAGAGGAGGAGGAAGAGGATGAGGCCGATTTGGAGATGGACGGGGAGGAAGAGGAGGATGAGGCCGATTTGGAGATGGACGGGGAGGGTGAGGGGGAGGCTCTCCTTGAGGGTCTCGAGGCCGGGGTGGGAACGCCAAGCGATTTCACACCTGTTAGGCCCGAATACAACCTGATCTCGATGGCCCCCAACGCCTTTCCAAGGTCCGTCCTCAAGGAGATGAAGCGAAGGAAAAAGGGCCCGGCAAGGGGGAAGGCCGTATGAAAGGACCGGCAACCCAATATCACGATAACGTATCAAGGATCAAGATAAGAACAAAGGAGTGAACAACATGAGAAAGAAATCGAAGAGTGATGAGTTTGGCGCCATAGGTATAGGGACCCTGATAGTATTCATAGCCCTCATACTCGTGGCCGCTATCGCCGCGGCGGTGATAATAGGGACCGCCGAGGAGCTTGAAGAGCAGGCGGAGACAGCTGGACAGGATGCCGAGAACCTCGTGGAGGGCAAGATAAACCTGATGTATGCCGAGGGGACCATAGACAGCGTGTCCGGTGAGATAGACGAGGTCGACCTCTATATAGACCTCTACGGATCCCAGGGAGTGGATATGAGGGATATCGTACTGCACGTCATAGCCACGCCGGCCGACGGAACGGCAGTATCCGACAACCTCGAGTACAATGAGGCATCCCCCACTACCGCAAGCGCGGACTATTTCGGTACGGAGGAGATATCGGACCCCCTGGACCAGTATGATCCGACAAGCGGTGAGTATGTCCTCGGGGAGAGGGTGAAGCTATACCTCACGGTGGACCTCGGTCTCTCCACGACATCCCTCTCGGAGGATTCCACCCTTCAGGTCATAATACACGTGGGGACCTCCGGGACCGTCACCAACGAGCGTATGAGGACACCATCAGCCTATCCGACCGGCGGCGTAGTACTTTTAGAGGACTGACCGCGACCAGGAGGTGGAGCGTATGGTCCCACCCGGTAGAAAGGACTCCGCCGAGGAGTTCGTGATAGAGGATGATGAAGAGGATGACGATGAGTATGTGGAGGTTGGTGTGAAGAAGGGAAACGTCGAGAGGTACGAGGTCCAGATAGGTCCCCCCATGGTGCGGGGAAGGAAGGTGAAGCCCATCCATTCCGAAGGTGAAGTGGCGGGGGCGCCTCCTTCTTCCGGCACCAGGGTGGAAAAGGTCGATGAGAGACCTGCGGGAAGGGGTTTTGCCACAGCGGCCAACCCGCAGCAGATCTACAAGATCGAGGACGACCTTAGGAGGACAAGGGACAAGGTCGAGGATATGAGCCATACACTCTCCGTACTCGATGGGGAGGTAAAGGAGCTGATGGCTGATATGGAGAGGATGTCGTACCTGGTAAGGAGCCTGGAGGGAATGAAGAACACTATGAGGAGCATGGAGACCACGGTTTCGGAACTTTCGGGCCTGTACGATCTGATCTCGGCGAACGTAAACCCATTCATCGATATACCGCCCATGAAGATGAGGGGCTCAACAAGCGATGAAGGGGAGGATGTGGAGTGTTCCGAGCTGGACATCGAGAAGTTCAGGTCCCTCTCGGACATATTCGAGGAGGAAGAGGAGGAGAAATGGGGACGTGACCTGGATTCGGAGGAGAGCATCATCAAATGGACCAAGTTCCTCCTGGAAAGGGTGGGAAAGGAAGGGCTCGACGGTGCGTTGGAATACTACCTCGATCTGGGCTGGATAGATGACGACCTCGTGAAGAGGGTCAAGGAGGTCGCAAGGGGAATGAGCTCCCCTCCAAGGCCCAGGGACGGAAAAAGGTCAAGCTGGAAGATGGATGCGGACGAACACGTTGAGTCCCTCGGCTACATCAAGAAGATAACGGGGTGAGAATGCATGTCCGCGGGAGGAGCTGCCTCGGTTGCCGTCCTGGTGTTCGGTATGGTCGTAGCCCTGGCTCTGGCGCAGCCTTCCCTTGACAGCGCCAAGAACGAGCTCGAGGATGCACGTGAGGAGGCCTCGAAGGAACTCGTTTCCATAAGGAGCACGGAATTCTCGATCACCTCATGCACCCACAACAATACGACGGGGAGGCTGAACGTGACGATAAGGAATTCCGGTGCAACGGTGATCCCGGTGGATGAGCTATCTTTCGTTGTTGACGGCTACCTGAGGAGCCTCTCTTCGGACTGCGGGAAGAACCTCTACCCCCTTGGATCGTGCCTGTTTTACGTAAAAAACGTGACAACCCCCAGTAGATTGAGGGTGGTGGGCCCTTACGGGATAGCGGCACAGTGCGACGTGGGGGGTGCATGACACATGGCGGGAACAGCAGTTTCAGAGCTCATCTTCTTCATAGCCGCTCTCCTGATATCCGCCTCCGTGGCGGGTGTGTTCATTACTATTGTGGACGAATACGCGGAAGACCTCGAGGATGAGGCGTCCCTCCTGAAACAGGACATGAGATCATCCCTGAAGGTGATAAACGATCAGAAGGCTGTCCCGTACGAGAACTCCTCGGGCAACCTCACATTCTACCTCAAGAACGTCGGCCTTGGCGAGCTTTCAACCGCTGACATAGTGGTTTCGGCGAACGGGACCACCAGTGCGGGGGACGATATCAAGGTAAAGGTAGTGGGTGGGTCCGAGTGGTCCCCCGGCAGGGTCGTCGAGGTGATCTTCAAGGTCAGCGGGATGAAAGAGGGCGTCGACTACCACGGGTGGGCCTCCACCTCGGGGATATCGGAAAAGGGAGTGATACGGGGGCACACACAGGATATGATCGTCTTCAGGATCGAGGGGGGGTAACATGGACCCGATGAAAGCCGATCTGATAAGGTTCAACTTCGAGCGGGACGGCCTTCACAGGCACCTGGGAGGGGGTTTGCCAAAGGGCACGCTCACTATCATAAGCGGTACGGTCGGCAGCGGAAAATCCGCGATACTCCAGAGGCTCACCTACGGTTTCCTGCTCCACCATTACTCCACGACGATAATATCCACCGAGCTTACCACCAAGGGTTTCCTGGATCAGATGGATTCGCTGGACTATCCCACGAAGAAATATCTCATGGATGGGACCTTGAAGTTCGTTCCCGTCTTCCCCATAATAGGCAAGGCGAGACAGAGGAAGGATTTCATGAGCAGGTTGAAGTCCACCAGGGGGCTGTACGAGACAGATGTGATCGCAGTGGACACATTCTCGGCCCTGGTCATGAGCGATATTGATGAGAGCCGCTCGCTCGAGATGATATCCTTCTTCAAGAAGATAACCGGGAGGAACAAGGCGATAATACTTACCGTGGACCCCTCCGACCTGCCTCCCTCCATCGTGAGCCCTTTCCGCTCCGTTGCGGATATCCTCATTGAGCTGAAGACCGAGGTGGTCGAGGGCTCGATGGAGCATGTCATGTACATAACCCGTTTTTCACACGCCACCGGCCCTGTCAGCAATGCGGTTGGTTTCAGGATCGAGCCTCGGGCCGGGTTCATAGTCGATATCACATCCGTCGCATGAGGGATATCACATGGAGTACGAGGAACTGAAGGAGAAGCACACGCACCTGGGAAACTACATCCAGGAGCATGTGAACAGGGGAGGTGGCGAACCCCAGTTCCTCGAGAAACTGGACCAGTCGATGGTGGGTATGGGCAGGGTGAACGTCCTTTATCCGGTAGGGGATCCCATCTTCATTCACGTGGTGGATACGAAGGAGGGTGGCAGGTTATACTTCTCCATCGAGCCCCCACTATCGGAAGATGAGAGGGGGCGGGTGGAGAGGATAAAGGACAGGATACTGGAACTTGCCCCGACAGAGGCGAGGGACAGGCCCATGGAGGAGGCCATACCTCAGCTCTTTGATATGGTCACGGTCCCCCGTTCCAGGGGGAACGGACTGATGGGTAGGTTCCGGAAATGGAAGGTGGTCGTTTCCGCTGAGGAGAAGGGGAGACTTCTCTACCATCTTCGAAAGGACCTGGTCGCCGGAGGTGTCATAGAACCTCTCATAAGGGACCCGTATCTCGAGGATATCCACTCGGTGGGTTTGAGATACATATCCGTAGTGCACAAGGTTTTCGGCATGCTGAAGACAAACCTCAGATTCACATCCGAGCAGCAGCTGGATGATTACATAAGGTCCGTTGCCGAGAAGATGGGGAGGCCGGTCACGGATTCCAGGCCCATAGTGGACGGAGCCCTTGGTGACGGAAGCCGTATAAACATCATCTACTCCGAGGATGTGTCCAAAGGGGGCCCCTCCTTCACGATAAGGAAGTTCTTCGAGAAGCCCCCGACAACGATACAGCTTGTGAAATGGGGGACCATCTCGGCCAAAATGGCCGCCTACCTCTGGCTCTGTCTGGAGTACGGCATGTCCATATTCGTCTCGGGGGAGACCGCCTCGGGGAAGACCACGACACTCAATTCCATGCTCTCCTTCATTAACTTCAGGAAGAAGATATACTCGGCGGAGGACACTCCCGAGGTCGTTGTGCCCCATGACGTCTGGCAGAGGCTGATAACAAGGGAGACCGCCTTCGAGGGGGCGAAGGTAGAGCTGTTCGATCTCGTGAAGACCGCACTGAGATCGAGGCCCGACTACATCATAGTCGGGGAGGTGAGGGGGCAAGAGGGCTCCGCGGCTTTTCAGGCGATGCAGACCGGCCACGCTGTCCTCTCCACTTTTCACGCATCCTCAATAGCCAAGATGATACAGAGGTTCACCGGAGAACCCATCAACGTGCCCATAAGGTTCATAGACAACATGAACGTCGCACTCTTCCAGGAGATAATCTACAAGGAGGGCAGGATACTCCGGAGGTGCTCTGCCATCGAGGAGATCCTGAAGTACTCCAAGGAGAAGGGAGGTGTTCTGACCAGGACAATATTCGAATGGGACCCGGTAAGGGACAGGCATTATTTCACAGGCATGTACAATTCCTACATACTGGAGCACAAGATCGCTCCCAAGATGGGTCTGGAGTTCGCAAAGGACATCTACATCGAGCTCGATCGAAGGGAGAGGATAATAAGGACGATGGCGGAGAACGATATCGTGGGATATGACGAGGTCAATGCCATCTTCAGGAGCTACTCGGAAAAGGGTTTCGAGGGTATACCCGTGGAACTAAGGAGGTAGTCTCGGTTTGGATCTGAAACAAGCTTACCGTGAGATGGACCTGAACGGGAAGGAGTGGGTCCTGAAAAGGGTACTGCCAGCCACTGCTGGATCCATCCTGGCCTCGGTGCTGCTGGCCGTTCTTATCCCCGGCATCTTCCTTCGCTCTCCAGCATTCGCACTCCTCGTCATTCTGATATTCTTCACATTTGCAGCATCATTGCTGTGGCCCCTAGCAGGCAGGGAGGCCAGGAGGAGGGAGATAGACGATGAGATGCACCTGTTCATAATCAGGATAGGGGTTCTATCACAGGCATCTTCCGCCCGCTCCTCCATATTCGAGATAATCACAAAGGAGAAAGAGAGCAGGGCGATCCTCTCCGAGCTTCAGAAGGTAAAGGAACTCACAAGGAAATGGAACACGGGGCTCCCCAAGGCCCTCAGGACCGTCTCCAAACAGACACCCTCCAAGCGATTCGGTGATTTTCTTGAGAGGATGGCCTACGCCATAGAGGCCGATGAGGATCCGAAAGCCTTCTTCCAGAACGAGCAGGAGGCCGTTATGGAGGACTACAGATCGAGGTACAACACCGTAATGGACCGGACGGAGATGGTCAGGGAGGTCTACCTCTCCATGATCTCGGTGACCATGTTCCTGAACGTCATGCTCGTGGTCCTTTCAATGCTTGTGGGAATAAACCATTACCTCATGGCCTTTCTCATAGTATTCATATTCATACTGGTCGAGGTGATCCTCTGGATGGTCATAAGGAACACCCTGCCGAGGGAGAGCATCTGGTACGATCCCAAACCCCACCCTCTCAGATCGGAGTACCACAGCAGATTGAGGATATTCCTGTGGGTAGGCATCTGCTCATCCGCAGCACTCCTGCTTTTACTTTTAGGCCTGGGTGCCTGGTTCGGCAATGTGCTCGTTCTGCTGGCAATATCCTCGACCCCCCTCATCCTGCCAGGAATTCTGGTGGCCAGGGAGGAGAGGACCATCATCAGGAGGGATGAGGCCTTCGGAGCCTTCATAAGAACCCTTGGCGGTACCGCCGAGACTAGGGGCGCCGCACCGGTGTCCGCCCTCAAGAGGATAAGGTGGCACGATTACGGGGCCCTCACCCAGCAGGTGAAAGGCCTCTACGACAGGCTTCTGACCAGGATCGATTCGAAGAGGGCGTGGGAACTGTTCATAAAGGAGTCCAGATCGGAGCTGATCTCCCAGTTCCTGAACACCTACCACGAGGGCCTGAAAGCCGGAGGGTCCCCCAAACAGGTCTCTACACAGGTGTCAGGTTTCTTCTCCTCCATAGAGACACTGCGCAGGAAGAGGTATCTGACCGCGGATAATTTTACGGCCCTCCTGTACGGACTTACCATCTTCATCTCCGCCGGGATGTTCATGATATACGAGGTGGTGAGCCAGATGGTGGACAAGCTGGGAGGATTGGAGACGGCATCCCAGGACATAGAGAGCCTGCAATCCCTGGTGCTCCTCAAGGACGTGGAGGGTTTGACCGCGCTGCTGCTTGCCGCCGTTATCGTAGTAACGATAATGCATGTGGTATTCTCCGCGGACGCTGCCAGAAGGTTCAAAGGGGGTCACCAGCTCACCGTTCTTCTTCACGGCCCCCTGCTCTTATGGACCGCCGCTCTATCCTCCGTTTTGGCCCAGCTGTCCGTAAGGGTCATCCTCTGAGGGGCATAGGCGCCCTTGTGACAGGAGCCGCTTCATCGGACGAAATGCCATTTCCAACCGATCGCGGATGCAGCAAGAGGGAGATCTGCGACCTGGATAAGTATCCATGGGGAGGATACGGGCCCCAAGGTAATGGGATCTTGTTCGACGCCTGATTCATAAGATTTATATACTATCCCAGGGAAATGGTGTAATGACAACAGAGATAAGGTGTTGAAAATGAAGATGACATCTGTAATGATCGCACTCGTGTTGGCCCTGTCGGCCTTTGCCGTGATAGGGTTAGTGGGAGCTGAAATGTACGATACTGACGGAACCGGCGGTGGAACCGGCGGCTCCGACTCCGGAGGCGAGGGCACGGGCCCGGCCGAGGGCGGAGATGGGGACGGAGACGGTGACGGCAACTCCGACGATGACGGTGACGGCCTCTCCGATATGGCCGAGATGGCCCAGGGTACCGATCCCAACAACCCC
>Ga0272443_10001042_pt1 | contig 43754 bp, 42 predicted proteins | sample SSMAcet12_FD_193581 | JGI IMG/M metagenome (GOLD analysis project Ga0272443, IMG submission 193581) | Marine sediment archaeal communities from Little Sippewissett salt marsh, Falmouth, MA, United States - SSM-Acet-12 | ecosystem: Environmental > Aquatic > Marine > Wetlands > Sediment ...
GAGGATATTTCCAATGTCTGCTTTGCGATGGGCAATGTAAAGGAGACGTCTCTCATTGAAGGCCCGGTACAAACCAAATGGGATAATATATCGGGTGACGTATATTGTAAAATAGAGAGACTTAAAGAGGGGGAGGAAATACTTGTCGAAATTAAAGTTTGATAGACAAAAAAGTGGAATATAAAGTTAACAAAAGAAAAGCGAAAGAATTCTTTTAGCGGGTCATGAATTGTGTTGCATGAATATTTCTCTGAAGCATTCAGCACTTATTTAGATGCCGAGCAGGACGGTTATGCTGAGGAGCGATTTTACACGGTCGCTCATTATTCGGTGCAGGTGCGATTCGCGAGGCCAGCATTGGTTGATGTTCTGTCTCCAGCTTTGGAACACCTTCGCTCCGAACCGGTTTCGGTAACGGCATTAACGGTTTGTATATGGGACGATGTTTCCACGAAAAAGCGCATCCCTGCTTTTCCTTGGAAAGATAAGGCTTCTATTACACAGTTTGTCGAGGGGACGAATCCGGTCATTTGTTTTAAAGATGACCGGTTTCTCGGTGCTTATCATATAGGAACGAAAATGCTCAGTATGCTGGATACTCAGCAGAATACCGCCATTCTCTGGGTTCCTGACGCCGATAAAATTCCATATTATGAGCGGAGTTCACCCCTCCGCATTATTTTTCAGTGGTGGGCGAAAAAGCGCGGACTGCAATTGGTGCACGCCGGAGCGGTTGGTATAAACCGCACCGGGGTATTACTGGCGGGCGAGGGCGGTTCGGGCAAGTCCACGACGGCGATCAATTGCCTCAATGCGGGGCTATCCTATGTCAGCGATGATTACTGCCTGGTGGGTATGGAGTCTGATCCATACGCTCATAGTATCTATTGTTCAGCTAAGATCGGATGGAATGATTTGCAAAGATTTCCTAAGTTTGCTTCGGCCGTGGATCGTTCGGATGACAACCATGAGGATAAGGCTTTACTGATTTTAAACAAACAATACCACCAAAAAATCGTTCGGGGATTTTCCATCCGAGCGATTCTCGTGCCGCGGATTGCCGGAAGTGCAAAAACAATAGTAACGCCGATTTCAGCGAGACAAGGGTTAATGGCACTTGCTCCCAGTACGATCTTTCAATTGCGCGGTGCTGGTCAGAGGGATTTGTCTTTTATAGCGGAATTGACACGAATAATTCCGAGTTTCCTTCTGGAGCTTGGAACGGATTACAATAATATACCCGATATCGTTTTGAATGTTCTTAAAAGCTTTAATGAGAACTAATGGATGTTATTTGATAAGCACATGCTGATGACGGCATAAAAGATGAACCATTTTATTGACTCTTCGCTGAGAAAGGATACGTTCCATGCAGGGGCCCCTGGTAAGCGTTGTTATCCCGGTTTACAACGGGGAGCGGTATCTGGATGAGACCCTGAGAAGTGTCCTGAGTCAGGACTATGAACCGGTCGAGATCATTGTCATTGACGACGGCTCGACCGATAAAACGGCCGATATCGTTCTATCCCACGAGACAATCCGTTATATCTACCAGGACAACCAGGGTCCTTCGGCGGCCCGTAATTCAGGCATTGCCGCCGCGCACGGTGAGTTTGTCGCTTTTCTTGACGCAGATGATATGTGGGAGCCGGAGAAGTTGAGTCTACAGGTCGGATATTTAATAAGGCACCACGATGTGGGATTTGTGTATGCCCACCGGCGAATGATTCTTGAAGAAGGGGTTAAGCCGCCCCCCTGGTACACAGAGGACGACAGGCCGGGTCTTTTTGCGGGTGCCCTGGTCGCACGAAAAGACGTTTTTAACGATATCGGCGTTTTTAATCCCGAGTATCGGTTTGGGGAAAACGCGGAATGGTTGACTCGGGCCAAAGATGGAGGGATATCAATGACCGTTCTTCCGGAGACACTTCTCATTTCCCGCATACACGGCAACAATCTGACACATCATTCGGACGAAATGCGGCACAGTGTCTTAAAGGCGCTGAAATCTTCCATCAATCGCCAGAGAGACAGGGGAGGTACGAAGTGATAAAGACACATCGAGGCGGCGGAAATCAACCGTGCATCAGTGTCATCATTCCCGTTTACAATGGAGAGAGTTATTTAACCGAAACCATTAACAGTGTGCTGGTGCAAACTTATCCGTTACATGAGGTGATTCTTGTCGATGACGGGTCAACAGACGGAAGCGCTCGCATCGCTAAGAGCTTCGGTTCTGCAATTCAGTATTACCATCAACCGAATCGTGGCACGGCTGCCGCATTTAATCATGGCATTGAAAGGGCGCGGGGAGATTACTTCGCTTTTCTTGGTGCCGATGATCTGTGGACGGAAGATAAAAACGAGCTTCAGATGGCCGGTTTCCGTGATAATCCTCACGCGGACATCGTGACCGGGCACGTCAAGCAATTCTACAGTCCGGAAATGAGTGAAACGGACATGAAAAGAATACGATGCACGGATAAATTAGTTCCGGGCCATGTGATTCCCGCTATGCTCATTGCGCGGGAAGCCTTTTTCCGTGTGGGTTTCTTCGAAACGCAGTGGGTCGTCGGGGCGGAAATGAGCTGGTATCTTCGAGCCATGGAGGCAGGCCTTACAATGATCACATTGCCCGACCTGGTTCTTCTTCGGCGACTTCACAAACAGAATAAAGGTATAACACAACGAAATCTGATTAATCAGCGCGTTCATATCCTCAAGGCCGCTCTTGACCGGCAACGGGGGAAAAAGGATGATGAATCGCATATCGAGAAGGACAAAGACGTCGAAAAATGATGCCCAGCATTGTGTATTCAATCAGATAAAATAAAAAAGGGGGTTACGAAAGGTAACCCCCATTCTTTTCATGGTGGGTCAGGGCAGAATCGAACTGCCGACACCGGGATTTTCAGTCCCGTGCTCTACCGACTGAGCTACCGACCCATGCGTCGAAAGAAGAAATCCCTTTTATATAATAGCCGGTTGATTGTCAAGGTCTTTTTGGCCTTATTATCTGTTAAACATCAGCATGTCAAAAGGGCATGATGTCTTCGCTCTCGGAATATGATGGTCTGTCTGCGAGAGATGGTGCGATGAATTCGTTTTCTTCATAAGAGTATCCTGTCCGGACAACGCACGTACCCGCGATCATGTCGTGCCAGCCGCGTTTTCGAGGATGAAAGGCGATCCAGACAAATCCAAGGTAGAGAACCAATTTGGAGATGACGTATCCGATCCAGCGCAGGAAGGCGATTCCCCATGTCATGTCGTCTCCCGTGGTGCGGATGACCCGAAGACCGAGAACGATTTTACCGGGTGTCTGGCCGGTGATACCATGAAAATAGGTGAAGTAGACCATGTTCAGGAGTGTCAGGAGCAGGTAATAGGCGATAGTATGGTGACTGATCCACCCGGATGCAAGACCACATCCGTAACTGTGATGACGGAAGACAACATCTGCGTCAAGCACACGGCACATGATCCAGAAAATCGTCCCGCAGAGGAGATGAATCACCAGATTGTCGATAAAATAGGCGATGAGTCGCCGCCAGAATCCCCCGTATCGCCTCCGCGTCATTATCGTATCCTATCCCGGCGAACCGCCGAACCCGCCCTTTTCGTACTGCAGGACGGCGAGAACGGCGAGCGGCGCCGTTTCCGTTCTGAGAATCAATTGTCCAAGGGAGGCGGTGTCAAAACCAGCCTGCCGCGCCGTGTCCACTTCGGGCCAGCTCAATCCTCCTTCCGGCCCGATAACAATAAAAAACCCCTCGTCGGTATCCTGGTCATCGCGCAGGAGATTGCGAAGCCCCCGTTCCGGTTCCGCTTCCCAGAGGATGATTCGCCGTTCGCCCGGAAGCGGTGTGTGCAGCATGACATCAAAGCTCACCAGGGTATGGACGTCTGGAGGGATCGTCCGTCCGCACTGGCGGGCGGCCTCGACGGCAATCCTTTGCCAGCGGCCGACACGCCGGGCGGCCTTATCTTCATCCAGTTTTGGAATGGACCGTGACGATACGAAAGGTATGATGCGCGTGACGCCCAATTCAGTCGCCTTCTGAACGACAAGGTCCATCTTCTGTCCTTTGGGGAGTGATTGGGCGAGCGTTATCTGAAGTGAGGAATCGCCCGTCCGGGTTCTCTCTTCAATAACGAGGTCAACGGTGTTTTCAAAAAATGTCGTGAGGCGACAGGCATACTCTCCGCCCACCCCGTCAAATACAATAACCTGATTTCCCGGAACCAGCCTGAGGACGTTTTTTACGTAATGAAGATTGTCCCGGCCCAGCGTAATGGAATCACCGGCACTCCTGGCGTCAGGATGGTAGATGCGCGGAATCATCGATCACGAATACTCCTTTTTAAAGACATAGCAGACCCACTCTTCCTGCTGTCGCATTTCATGGATGACGACATCCTTTTCCCGGAAGAGTTTTTCGATCGTGTCTTTGTCCTGTTCGATAATGCCCGATGCAATCAGATATCCCCCGGCGGCGAGCATGGGCATCAAATGGGCGTGTATCGTGATCAGGGTGGACGAGGTTAAATTGGCGGTGATGATATTATAGTTACCTGTAAAGAGGGCGATGTCGCGGTTCTCAACGTCGATTTTATCCTGCACTTCGTTAATAGCGGCGTTGATCTCTGTAATCTCTATGGCCTTCGGGTCGATATCGATGGCGGTGACGTGATCGGCCCCAAGCTTGACGGCGCAGATGGCGAGGATACCTGTACCCGTTCCCACATCGAGCACCTCCCATGTATTGAAAGAGCGGTCCTTTTGAAAGATGTCTTCAAGGGCGGTGATGCACATTTCCGTGGACGGATGCTGGCCCGTTCCGAAGGCCATGCCGGGGTCGATATCGATAACGATATCCCGTCCCGTGGGCGTGTACCGTTCCCATGTGGGCTTGATGATAATGTTTTTACTGATCCGCAGGGGTTTGAAGTATTTTTTCCATTCTTCACCCCAGTTCGGGTCCACGATACGGTGCGTTGTAAAAGCAGGTTTTCGACGTTTGGGAAAGATTTCGCTCAGCGAATCAATGTATGTCTGAAGATGTTCGAGCCGTTCTTTCGTTCCCCGTCCGGCGGGGAGGTAGGCCTTGATGGTTTGTTCTTTCTGCACGGAAATTGTGCCGCTGAAGTCGTCGGGACTTTCTTCCTGAAAAACACCGTTCGTGCCCAGTTCGTCCAGGAAATTTGCCAGTGCGTCGCTCATTTCCGGTGGGGTGATGACAATAATCTCCACCCACTTTTCCTTCATGTCGGGCATGGTGCCCTCCTTTGCGTGTTGAAGTCTCGAATCGATTCAACTGGTTATATATCGCCTTTTTCAAGAGATTTCAAGCATCTTGAATTTCATAATTCTTCGTGGTAGTAAGCTATCTTTTATGGTGACGGGGTGAAGCAATTCGCCGGGATTTATGATACTATCGATTGAAATGACACCGAGTCGAGCCCGTGGATATGAGTGACAGGCGGTGTGAAATACGCACCGGTCTTTGCGGGAAACCGAACAGGTGATTGCGTTCATGTGGTGATCCATCATGAATTTATATCCGGTTCAACTTGCCCTCTCGGGAAAACGATGCATCATCGTCGGCGGCGGCGCTGTTGCTGAGAGGAAGGCGGATGGTCTTCTTGCATGCGGTGCTTCCGTGGTCATCGTTGCCCGTGACATGACCGACAGGTTACGGTCCTGGGCGGCGGAGGGACACATCGAGATGCACCGTGAGTCGTACCGGCGCGATCATCTCCAGGGGGCCTTTTTTGTCATCGGTGCAACGGATGACGAAGACGTCAATGACGCGGTGTTTCGTGATGCCTCTTCCCTCGACATCCCCGTCAATGTTGTTGACGATCCCGAGAAATGTACCGTCATAATCCCTGCGGTGGTCCGACGGGGCGACCTGACCATCGGTGTATCCACAAACGGGAAGAGCCCGGCCCTGGCACGTCGTCTCCGCATCGAGCTTGAGGGACGGTACGGGCAGGAATATGAAACGGTACTCCATATCATGGGAAGGGTTCGTACCATCATCCGTGAACGGGGGAGGGCGTCTCAGAAGAACAAGGAAATTTTTGAGGCGCTTCTCGACGGTGGCATTGTCGACGCCGTCCGGGAAAAGAGGTGGGACGATGTGCGAGGACTCGTTTACGAGATTACGGGTGAAACGATCACTATCGGTGAAGAATGATATTTCTCGCCTATAAAACGGTGCTATATCTCTATCTGGCGAGTTCGCTCGTGTATATCGCCGCCCTCGTTGTCGAACGGGTAATGGTGGCGAAATGTGCCACCTGGATCCTTGCCGGTGCGGCGGGGGTACACGGCGGTTTGCTCGTTGTCCGGGTATCCCGTCTCGGGTGGGGGGGTGCCGCCGTCGGTACGGGCATTTATTTTTTCGGGGCATGGATGATCGTTGTCCTGTACCTTCTTTTTCAGATGAGGACAAAAACGCGCGTACTCGGTGCCATCGTGTCGCCCGTTGCCTTCATCGCCATGGTGGTCGCATCGGTCGGTGTGGACGGGCAAGCGGCCGTTCCGGCCATATTGAAAGGGTCATGGTTGTCGTTCCATGTGCTTCTGACTGTAGTGGGAGAGGCCTTTTTTGCCCTCGCCTGCTGTGCCGGTGTGATGTACGTCATGAAAGATAGACAACTGAGAAAACGGAAGGTGCGGGGATGGAGCGGTGTTCTCCCGTCATTAGGGGATCTCGATCGCGTCAATCACGTGTCTCTCATCGCTGGATTTGTCTTCCTCACCCTGGGTCTTCTGGCGGGGTCAGTCTGGGCGCGTACCGTGTGGGGACATCACTGGCAGTGGGACCCGAAACAGGTGGCTGCTCTCATCGTATGGGTCGTGTACGCCTTCCTTGTGCATCAAAGGACGGCCTTCGGGTGGAAGGGGAAACGGGCGGCATACAGTTCCGTGATCGCCTTTGTGCTAATGACAGGCGCTTTTGCCGGTGTCATGCTTTTGTTTGAATCCGTCCATGTTTTTGTGTAACCAATGAATATCATTCTACTGGGAATAAATCATAAGACGGCACCGCTCTCACTCCGTGAGAAGCTGTCGCGCCTGTGCGGTGACGATCATGACGCAATAGGGGAAATCATGTCGATCGACGGCGTGAAGGAGTGCCTTTTCCTGGCCACGTGCAACAGGGTGGAAATTATCGCGAAAACGACGAACGCCTCCCGAACCGTGGAACGATTGCGGTCCTTTCTGATTAAAAAAGGCGATTTTCGGGAGGAGGATGTGCGTGAACCTCTTTACCGGTACCACGATCACGACGCTGTCGCCCACCTCTTCCGCGTAGCCTCCGGCCTCGACTCTATGGTAATGGGGGAACCACAGATACTCGGTCAGGTAAAAGACGCCTTTCGCACCAGCGTGGACAAGAATGCGACAGGTGTCATATTGAACAAATTGCTTCATCATACCTTCCGTGTTGCAAAGCGGGTAAGAAGCGAAACGGGTATCGCGGAAAACGCCGTCTCTGTGAGCTACAGTGCCGTGGAATTGGCGAAAAAAATATTTGATTCTCTGGCAGGTAAAACGGTTCTCCTCGTTGGTGCCGGTGAAATGGGCGAACTCGCGGCACGTCATCTCCTCTCCTCGGGGACCGAGCACATTATATTCATTAACAGGACATTCTCGCGTGCTGTTCAATTGGCGGAGATGTATCATGGCGAGGCGAGGCCCTTTGACGAATTGATTGCCGCTCTGTGCGAAACGGACATTGTCATCAGTTCGACCGGTGCTCCCGCGTACGTTTTTGACGAGGCTATGGTCCGCACGGCGTTACACCGGCGTCGAAACCGGTTGCTTCTCTGTATCGATATTGCCGTGCCGCGCGATTTCGATCCCGCCGCCGGACGGATCGATACGGTGTACCTTTACAATATTGATGACCTCCAGGCCATTGTCGATGATAATATACGGACGCGACGGGTGGAGGCGGAGAAGGCGGAGGAAATTATTGCGGAGGAAGTGAAAGAATTTGATGCGTGGTTTCAAACGCGGGAAGTGGTACCCACAATCGTCGCCATAACGGAGAAAGCGGACAGTATCAAAGAACGGGAGTTGAAAAAATTTCTGTCGAAGATGAAACATCTGGGAGAAGAAGATCGTCGGGAGGTGGAAGCATTTTCGTCGGCCGTTGTGAAAAAGATGCTGCACGATCCCATCGCGTCTCTCAAGAAGGAGGCGGTTGCGGGGGATGCGGGACTGTATACGGCAGCACTGAGGCGGTTGTTCCGGCTTGACAGAGGAGACAAGTGACATGAAGAATATACTCAGGATCGGAACGCGGGCCAGCCGGCTCGCCATGGTTCAGGCAAAGACTGTATCCGCCGCGATAGTGGAACGGTATCCGTGGTGTACCGTCGAGATCGTGCCCGTGTCGACAAGCGGAGACCGGGAGCAGTCGGTGCCGCTCCATGCGCTGGGTGTCCAGGGTGTGTTCGTCAAGGAGATCGAAGAGGCCCTCTTCGATCATACCATCGATCTTGCCGTCCATAGCATGAAGGACCTTCCCTTTGTTCTTCCAGACGGTCTTCTCATCACCGCCGTTCTTCCCCGGGAGGATGCCCGGGACGCCCTGATCTCCCGGGACGGAAAGACGCTCCTCCGGCTTCCCGGGGGCGCGCGCATCGGGACGGGAGCCGTTCGCCGTACCATGCAGCTTCGCGCCATGGGACGAGACTTCTCTGTTGTTCCCCTGCGTGGGAATTTGGATACGCGTCTCAGGAAACTGTCGACGCAGGAACTGGATGGTGTGATTGTGGCAGCGGCGGGGATGAAGCGCATGGGGTGGCAGGACCGTATTACAGAATATATCGATGAAGACCTGATGCTTCCCATGGCGGCGCAGGGCGTAATTGCTATTGAAACGCGTATAGATGACGGTTCTGTGCGAAATATGCTCGCCTGCCTCAATCACAAGGTGACATTTTGGGAGGTGACAGCGGAGCGATCACTGCTGAAAGGATTGGGCGGAGGGTGTCACGTGCCCGTTGCAGGGCGTGCCGTCGTGCGGGGAGACGATATCGAAATCAGGGGTATGGTCGGACGAATCGACGGGAGTGTCCTTATTCGGGAGACGATACGGGGTTACGCCACTGACGGTGAATTACTCGGTTCGCGCCTGGCCTGCCGAATTCTGGGTGCGGGTGGTGGTAACATCCTGGAGTCCATGCAAGCGGAAAACGATCCTGACTGAAAAGGACGGGTGTATGACAAAGGCGGATAAGACAATGGCGGGGAAGGGAAAAGTATATCTCATTGGTGCAGGGCCGGGTGATCCGGACCTGATCACGGCACGGGGTATTGCCTGTCTGAGAGAGGCGGATGTTGTAGTATATGATTACCTCGTGAGCGATGGTATCCTTGTTCACGCACGGGACGACGCGCGCCGCATCTATGTAGGGAAAAAAGGTGGGCGCGCCAGCATTGCCCAGGACGCCATCAACACTATGCTCCTGTCCTCGTATCAAGACGGTGCCGTCGTTGCCCGACTGAAGGGTGGCGATCCCTTTGTCTTTGGACGGGGTGGGGAAGAGGCGTGTTTCCTCGCGGAAAGGGGTGTCGCCTTCGAGGTAGTACCCGGCGTGACCTCGGCGATCGCCGTTCCCGCCTATGCGGGTATTCCGCTAACGCACCGTGACTGCACGTCCACGGTAGCATTTGTGACGGGCCATGAAGATCCCCTAAAGGAAACGAGTGCTGTTGACTGGGAAGCACTGACCCATATAGGAACGCTCGTTTTTCTCATGGGCGTCCGGAACCTGGCGGCCATTGTCGGTCACTTGACGGCTGCGGGAAAGAATGATGAGACACCGGCGGCACTCATCAGGTGGGGAACAACATCTCGCCAGGAAACCGTGACAGGTACGCTGGCCGACATCGTGGACAGGGCCGCGAAGAAGGGTGTCGTCCCGCCGGCGATCTTTGTGGTGGGTGATGTCGTATCCTTTCGGGAGCACCTTTCCTGGTACGAGGAGAAACCCCTCTTTGGAAAGACGGTTCTCGTGACCCGTCCCGCAGGCCAGGAAAGGGAACTGGCGGCGATGCTCCACGCCCAGGGTGCCGACATCATTCATATGCCCCTCATCGAGATTGCGCCGCTCGCTGATTACGGGGAACTGGACAGGGCGATCACGGCCGTGGATAACTATGATTGGATCATATTTACCAGTGTCAACGGCGTGCAGTTTTTCTTCGAGCGGTTCCGGATTGCAGGAAAGGACGCTCGCGCCCTCGCCGGTGTGCGGATCGCCGCTATCGGACCGGCGACGGCGGCTGCCCTCTCAGCGTACGGCATCATGGCGGATGCCATGCCGGAGTCGTACGTTTCCGAGGCGGTGGTGGACCTCTTCTCAGGCATGAGTATGACGGGGAAAACCGTACTCTTGCCCCGGGCGGCCGAGGCGCGCGATCTCATTCCCCAGGGGCTGACGGAGATGGGCGCCCGTGTCGATGTTGTTGAGACGTATCAAAGTATTCCCTCGAAGGGCGCGAAAGCGGCGTTGACGGAGCTCTTTGCCGGAAACCCAGTCGACGTGGTGACTTTTATGAGTCCGTCAGCGGTGAGGGTGTTTTCGCGGGCCGTGGATGTCACGGCCCTGCCGGCAGGTGTGATGTGTGCCGCAATCGGTCCCGTCACCATGGCGGCCGTTGAAGAGTCGGGACTGCACTGTGACGTGACGGCTGAGACCTATACGGCCCGTGGCATGACCGATGCTATCGTACGTGAAATTGCCCTGAATGGGAAATCATGATAGGTCGTAAAAATAATTTTGTCGGAATGGAAGTAGAATGATCGGTGTTTCAAAACTTTACTGCGGCGGTGTGGAACCCTCGGACGTATTGCGCTACAATGCAGAGTCGAAGCGGCTCCCATCACACCTTCTCCAGTTCTCACGGGACAAGAAGCCCGTTGTCGTCTGGAACGTGACGAGACTATGTAACTTGAATTGTATCCACTGTTATGCGGGATCGCCCGGCGCGAAAGGCAACGGAGAACTGACGACGGGAGAGGGGATTGCCCTGATCGATGATCTTGCTGCTTTCGGCTGTCCCGTCCTCCTCTTCTCCGGCGGTGAACCGCTCATGCGCACCGACCTTCCCGAACTGGTTTCCCACGCGGCGAAACGGGGAATGCGAGCCGTTATTTCCACGAATGGTACCCTCATTACCAGGGAATGGGCGGAGCGATTCAGTGCCGCGGGTCTCTCGTATGTTGGTATCAGCCTCGACGGGGTGGGTGAACGGCATGACTTTTTCCGCGGTGTTGCCGGGGCCTATGAAGCGGCACTCGCGGGCATCGACAATTGCATGGAAAAAGGTATAAAGGTGGGCGTCCGCTTTACCATGACCCGACGGACCATCGTGGATATCCCCGCCATTTTCGATCTCATTGAGGAGAGAGGCATTCCCCGTGTCTGCTTCTACCATCTCGTGTATGCAGGCCGGGCATCGCAAATGATCGGCGAAGATACCGACAACGAAACGAAGAGAAAAACCGTTGATCTTATCCTTGAACGAACGAAAGCGCTTTTAGCAAAGGGGAAACCGAAGGAGGTCCTCACCGTGGATAATCATGCAGACGGGCCTTACATCTATTTGCGGCTCCTGAAGGAAGACCCCGAACGGGCCCGCGAGGTGATGACGCTCTTGACCATGAACGAAGGCAACAGCTCGGGGAAAGGGATCGGCTGTGTCAGCTGGGACGGTACCGTGCATCCCGACCAGTTCTGGCGAAACGTCACCGTGGGGAACATCAAGAACCGCCTCTTCAGCGAGATATGGACCGATGATTCACTGGAATTGCTGAAGAAATTGAAGGATAAGAAGAAATATATCACGGGACGCTGCGCCGGGTGCCGGTGGCTCGGTATCTGCGGCGGCAACTTTCGTGCCCGTGCCGAGGCGGCGACAGGCGACACCTGGGCATCCGACCCAGCCTGTTACTTGACGGACGAGGAAATTTCATAACGCGACGGACGTGTCTTGCAGGGAAGGGTTACCCGCGCCGGACAGGCGGTTCCATTCCGGACATTGTTACCGTTTTCTTTGACGAGAGGAGAGGTGAGAAACATGCACTATCCCGACTATCGGCCGAGGCGGTTGAGAAAGAATGAAAACGTGAGGAGAATGATCCGCGAGACGGCATTTTCAGTGGACGATATGGTTGCCCCTTTCTTCATCGTTCCCGGGACGAAGGTGAAAAAGCCCATTCACTCCATGCCGGGTCACTTTCAGTTGTCCGTGGATTACCTTGTGTCCGAAGTCGCGGCGACACGGGATGCGGGCATTCCTGCCGTGATCCTCTTCGGCATTCCTGAGAGCAAGGACGACCAGGGAACAGGTGCCTTCGCGGAAAAGGGGATTATTCAAGAGGCCGTGAGGGCGGTGAAGAAAACCGTCCCCGATATTGTCGTCATTACGGATGTCTGCCTCTGTGAGTACACGAGTCACGGACACTGCGGCATCCTCGACGAGACCGGGGTGAATAACGATGCTACCATCGCGGTGCTGGCGGAGACGGCCCTGTCACATGCCCGGGCGGGTGCCGACATGGTGGCGCCGTCGGCCATGATGGACGGCCAGGTACTCACCATCCGTGAAGAGCTTGATGAGGGTGGATTCGAGACCGTGCCCATCATGGCCTATGCGGCAAAGTACGCCTCATCCTTTTACTGGCCCTTCCGTGATGCTGCAGAGAGCACGCCTCAGTGGGGTGATCGGAAAGGCTATCAGATGGACCCGGCGAACGGCGATGAGGCCATCCGCGAGATGAGTCTCGATGTCGAAGAAGGTGCGGACATCATCATGGTAAAACCGGCCCTTCCCTACCTCGATATTATCCGGCGTGCCTGCGAGGAATTCGATCTGCCCGTTGCCGCCTATAGCGTGAGCGGAGAATACGCCATGATACAGGCCGCCGCACAGATGGGATGGTTAGATGGTGAGACGGCGATGATGGAGGCGCTCATGTCCATCAAACGGGCGGGTGCCGACATCATCATTACCTATTTCGCCCGTGCGGCCGCGGCGCTCATCGCATAAAGAGGATTCATATGACCGGTGAGATAAGAAAGAACACCGTTCTTTCCCATGACCTGCGTATGATCGCCTGGGAGGTGACGCGACGGTGTAACCTGAACTGTGTTCACTGTCGCGCGGGATCGGCGGATGTCGATTACGAGGGCGAATTGACAACACAGGAGTGCCTCGCCGTGGTCGACGACGTTGTGTCCTTCAGCAACCCCGTCATCATCCTTACGGGCGGCGAGCCCTACATGCGGGATGACATCTTTGAACTGGCTGCCTACGGGACGGAACGGGGGCTCAGGATGGTCCTTGCCACGAACGGAACGGTGGTGGACGATGCTTGTGCCGTAAAGACACGCGAGGCGGGCATTCAGCGCGTCAGTGTGAGTATCGACGGGCGGGATGCGACACGTCACGACACCTTCCGGGGCGTTCCTGGTGCCTTTGACGGTGCGATCCGGGGGATAGAGGCCTTCAAAAGACAGGGAGTGCCCTTCCAGATCAACACAACGATTACCAGAAGAAACTACGCTGAAACGGCAGACATCCTCGACCTGGCAATTCGTCTGGGTGCAGCCGCCTGCCACATCTTTCTCCTGGTGCCCACGGGCCGGGCCCGGGATATGGCAAGCGAGGAGATTTCCCCGGAAAAATACGAGGAAGTCCTGGAGTGGTTCTATGAAAGAGGTCGCGACTGTCCCATCGAGCTGAAGGCAACCTGCGCGCCTCACTATACCCGTATCGTGCGGCAGCATGGGAGACAGGAGAAGGTGAAAAAGACACAGGTTCCCTTTGCCGGCGGGGGTCGCCGGCAGGGCTGCCTCGGCGGGGTGTCTTTTTGCTTCATATCTCACACGGGCCGCGTTCAGCCCTGCGGCTTTCTCGATCTTGAATGCGGTTCCATCAAGCGTCAAACGCTTTCCGTGGTGTGGCCTCAGTCACCGGTGTTCGCGCGGCTCCGTGACTGCTCCCTCTATACGGGGAAGTGTGGACGCTGCGAGTACAGGGTCGTCTGTGGTGGGTGCCGCGCCCGAGCCTATGAGGCGACGGGTGATTACATGGCGGAGGAGCCCTACTGCCTCTACGAACCACGTGTCGGCAGGATGGGGGGAGAAACAGACGTGATGGAAGGGCGCAGAGGCGATGGATAAAACGGACCGCCTCATTATGGATGTCATTCAGCGGGCATTCCCCCTCGACGAGAGACCCTTTCGGGTCATCGGCGAAAAGGTGGGGATCAGCGAGGAGGAAGCGCTGGAGCGCATCAGATCTCTGAAGAAAAAGGGATTGATCCGGCGGATCGGCGGCGTTTTCGATGTGAGCCGGCTCGGATTTTCCAGTACCCTCTGTGCCGCGCGCGTGCCACCGGACCGCATGGCGATCTTCGTCGAGACGGTGAACAGATTTCCCAATGTGACCCACAACTACCGGCGAAACCACGAATACAACGTTTGGTTCACCATTATTGCACCCACGCGGGCTATGGTTGATACTATTATTGCGGCCATAAAGGGAGAATCAGGCGTTGGTGATATTCTCGACATGCCCGCGACGCGGCGGTACAAGATTGACGCCGTATTCGACTTCCAGGGCGCGGGAAAGGACGACAATGACAAAAGATAAGGGGACGAAACCGACGGTGTTCCTTGTAGACGGGAGTAATTACATCTACCGTGCCTTCTACGCCATACGGGAATTGACGAATTCACGGGGATTCCCCACCAATGCCATCTATGGCTTCACGACCATGCTCATGAAGCTCTGTCGCGACTATAATCCGGACTACATCGCCGTCTTTTTCGATTCACGCGGGCCCACCTTCCGTCACGCCATGTACGAAGAGTACAAGGCGAACAGGAAAGCCATGCCCGACGAACTTGCCGCTCAGATACCCGCCATAAAGGATGTCGTTCATGCCCTGGCCGTTCCCGGTGTGGAAAAGGAGGGGGTGGAGGCGGACGACGCCATCGGAACGGCGGTGCGGTCGCTGTCCGGGTCTGGTGTACGGACGGTTATCGTTTCCGGCGATAAGGACATGATGCAACTCGTGTCGGAAGACGTGACAATGATCGACACAATGAAGGACAAGGTCTACGACGTGGCGGCGGTGACGGGGCGCTTCGGTGTTGCACCGGAGCAGGTGGTGGAGGTCCTCGGACTCGCCGGTGACACCTCCGACAACGTGCCCGGTGTGCCCGGCATCGGTGAGAAAACGGCGGCGAAACTTGTACGGGAGTACGGGGAAGTGGAAGCGGTTATCTCCCATGCCGGTGCGATAAAGAACAAACGTGTCCGTGAAAACCTGATCGCCTACGCGGATCAGGCCCGATTGAGTCGAGAACTCGTCGTCATAAAGACGGATGTCGATATACCATGCACCCTGGAGGATTTCCGACCCGGCGAGGAGAACGAAGGGGAGCTGAAGCGTCTCTTCACTGAATTCGAGTTTTCCTCACTCATACAGAAAATGAAAGTGGAGGAGGAAAACGGGGAGGGCGATTACCGTATTGCCGCGGAAAAGGTACATATAGAGACACTGATTGGTGAATGCCGGAAGGCGGGCGGTTTCTCCGTCGACCTTTTCCTGACGGAGCCCGATGCCATGCGGGCATCGCTCATGGGGATCGCCGTCTCCACGGTCGAAAAGACGGGGTGTTTTGTCCCCTTGGAACCGGAGATGATAAAGGAATGTACGCCGGATGACGTGGTGGGCATGCTGAAACCCCTTCTTGAGGATGAAAAGGTGGTGAAGCACGGATACGACCTAAAAACGGCCTACCTTGCCCTGTCACGGCGGGGCATCGAAGCGGCGGGACTTGCGACGGATGTCATGATTGCCGCCTACGTCTTGAATCCATCCAAGCGCACCTTTGATTTTTCCGAGATCGCGCGGGAGCACCTCGGTCGTGAAATGAAAACGGTGAAGGACATAACGCGAAATGGCTCGCGGAAAACCGACCTTTCCGACCTTCCTTTGGAAACGGTTGCCCACTATGCCTGCCGCCGGAGTGATTATGCCCACCGCCTCTGTCCGATCCTCAGAGCCGCCATGGAAAAGGCGGGCCTTGCCGATCTTTTCCGGTCGATCGAGATGACGCTCCTGCCTGTTCTTGCCCGGATGGAACAACGGGGGGTCCTTGTTGATGCGGCGATACTCGCAGAGCTTTCAAAGCGGCTTGATGCCATGATGGAGACGTCGCGTCGAAAAATCTACGAGGAGGCGGGCGAGAAGTTCAATATCAACTCGCCGAAACAACTGCAGGTCGTGCTTTTCGAAAAAATGGGTCTGCCCCGCGGGAAAAAGACAAAGGCGGGATATTCCACGGACAGTGAAGTTCTGGAGAACCTCGCTCATTCCTACACGCTGCCCGCCGAGATACTTGCCTATCGCCGGTATGCGAAACTCAAGTCCACATACGCGGATGTGTTACCCCAGCTCATTCATCCCGAAACGGGCCGCATACATACCTCGTACAATCAAACGGTGACGGCAACGGGCCGCCTCTCGAGTAGCAATCCCAACCTGCAGAATATCCCCATCCGGACGGAAGAGGGTGCGCGGATCAGGCAGGCATTCGTTCCGCCTGAGGGGTGGCGGATTATCTCTGCCGATTACTCGCAGATCGAACTTCGTATCCTCGCGCACCTGTCTGAGGACGAAACACTTGTAGGGGCTTTCGCGTCGGGTGAGGACATCCATACGCGAACGGCGTCGGATGTTTTCGGTGTCTTCCCGGAGATGGTCAACCGCGAGATGCGACGTCAGGCGAAGGTGATCAATTTCGGCATCATCTACGGGATGAGCCCCTTTGGTCTCGCGCGGGAACTGGGCATTACACAGAAACTTGCAAAAACCTACATCGACGAGTATTTTTACAAGTACGACGGAGTCAAAAGATATATCGACGGCATACTGGAGAAGACGCGAAAGGAAAAATACGCGATGACCCTTTTCGGACGGCGCCGCTATATCGCCGACATGGAGAACCGTAACGGGGCGCTACGGCAATTCGCCGAGCGGACAGCGATCAACACGCCTATCCAGGGGACGGCGGCGGACATCATCAAGATTGCCATGGTAAATATCGACCGGCGCCTTATGAGTGAAAAGTTATCGGCGTGCATGATCATGCAAGTCCATGATGAACTCGTTCTTGAAGTGCCTGCAAAGGAGTGTGACACCGTGGAGGCGCTTGTCCGTGAGGAAATGGAGGGCGTCATGGACCTCACCGTTCCCCTGAAGGTTGAGGTCGGCCGCGGTGAGAACTGGGACGAGGCGCACTGACGGACTGAGGATTCCGCAGAAGCATCGAACAACAACATGACGGGAGACAGGCGATGATCGATATAAATGCGATGATTGCAAACTGGCGGGAATCCCTGGCCGCCGTGACGCAGCGTAATGAAGTGTGGGATGTCGCCATATCCGCGGCGATCATCATCATCGGGTTTACCGCTCTTGAATTGCTGTGGCGGCAGTCCACACGGTGGTTTGACAAGAGGGCCAAGCGGAAGTGGAAGAAGGTAATTTCCCACTTCTCCGGATTTCTCCCGCCCATGAGACTTGCTGTCGCCATTCTCCTCGTGAGGCTTGCCGAAAAACCGCTCACCGTGCCCGGGGAATTGCTTGACCTGATACACGGGCTGGAATCCTTCCTCCTCGCTCTGGTCATGATTCTCCTTTTCTTCCAGGCGGTGCGGCTCATGGAACCCCTCTATACGGCATTGCCCTCGGCGATGAAGGGACGTATTCCGCGGAGGGCCTTTCGCCGTTTTACCGGTATTCTGCGCATTACCGGCATCGTGCTCGTAGCTGTCGCTTTTGTGTACACGCAAAAACGGTTCTTCCCCGAATGGCTGTGGCAGCATTCGTGGTGGCGATATGTGGTGGTCCTTCTCGTCTGTGTCGTTCTTGTCATGACGGATCGCCTTATCGGAATATTTTTCTCATCCATGGTGATTGCGTTGAAGACGGCGGAGGAACGCCTGCGTTTGCGTCTCGTACTGGAGTCGTCCCTCGTCCCGATTCATCTTCTCCTTTTGACCATCGCCGTGTATGCCATTACCATGGTTCTTATGTTGCCGCCGGACATCGGCCGTTTTGCGGACATCACGATCAATGTATTGGCAATCCTCGTTGTCGCCGTTTTCGCGTACCGCCTCCTCGATATCCTCGAATATGAATTGACGAAATTAGTAGCTCGGGAAGACAACAAGCTTGACAGAAATTTCGTTCAACTGGTGCGCATCGTGTCACGGGTGCTCGTCGTCGCCTTCGGCGTCATATACCTTCTTCAGGCGGTGACGGGGAAACCCATGAACACGCTTCTCGCGGGCCTCGGTATCGGCGGTCTGGCCGTTGCCCTTGCCGCGCAGGATACGTTGAAGAACCTCTTCGGCAGCATCATGATAATGCTGGACAAGCCCTTCGTCGTGGGTGACTGGGTTATTGCCGATGGTGTCGAGGGCACGGTGGAGGAAATCGGGTTCCGCTCGACACGGATCCGCACCTTTCCCGGCAAACTCGTGGCCATTCCCAACGAGAGGATGGCGGCCATCAATATCGAAAACGTTCAGCTGAAGCCCTATATGCGACGTTGGCTCGATATCACCATCACTTACGATACACCGCCGGCGAAGGTGGAGCGGGCGGTACAGATTATAAAGGATATCCTCGCGGAGCGGGAAGAGGTGAAGTCAAAGAACACGCCGAAAGTACTTTTCAGCGATTTCAACGACGCCTCCCTGAATATTCTCGTGGTCTATTGGTTCTATAAAAACGATTTCTGGGAATATCGTGCTTTCAACGAAGAGATAAATTTCGCCATCATGCGCGCCTTCGAGCGGGAAGGCATCGAATTCGCCTTCCCGACGACGACCACCTATCTGGCACAGGACGATCGGCGGCCGCTCACCGTCACCGTATCACACACCCCAACGGATGGGGACCCGGTGGAGTGATACCACGATCGTGCAGTAAGCATCATGAAACCCTGAAAGGAGATGATATGATTCGGTTGTTTCAAAAGTCACGGCTGAGGGCCGGGCTGCCTCCGGGAACGCCCGTGCATACCGGTGACGAGAAGACAACACCAGTGATCGTGTCGGTCATTGATTACGGAGAGGATCGTGTCACGGAACAGGTCCTTGAAACACCGGACGCGGCCGCGCCGTTTCGTGAATCGAAGGATGTGAGCTGGATCAATGTCACGGGTGTCCATGACGCACACGTTATCAAGACACTGGGTGAAATCTTCGAACTCCATTCCCTCGTTCTGGAAGACATCGTGAACACGTCACAGAGGCCGAAGGTGGAATTCTTTGACGACTATGTCCTCGTGGTGGTGACCATGTTCTACTATGACGGCGAAACGCGGGAACTCGTTGCGGAACAGGTGAGCATTGTGTGCGGAAAAACAATGGTGATCACATTTCAGGAGCGGGAGGGGGATATATTCGAACCCCTGCGAAATAGGATCAGGCATAAAAAGGGCCGTGTCCGCTTCTTTGGCACGGATTATCTCACCTACGCCCTGATTGATTCGATCGTCGATCATTATTACGTTCTCCTCGAGGACATGCAGGGACGGATCGAAGTGGCCGAGGAACAATTGGAGGTGTCGGCGGACGAGGACGCCTACAGAACGGTTCACCACTGCAAGAAGGAACTCCTCTATTTTCGCCGGGCTCTCTGGCCGCTCCGGGAAAATATCGCTGTCCTCCAGCGTGGTGAGTCGCCATTTATCGGCGATTCCGTGGAGGTCTTCTTTCGTGACGTTTACGACCACACCGTTCACGTCATCGAGGCGATCGAAACCTTCCAGGATGTGCTTGCCGGTCTCCGGGAACTTTACCTGTCGTCGTTGAGCAATCGCATGAACGAGGTCATGAAGGTACTGACGATTTTTGCATCGATCTTCATACCCCTGACCTTCATCGCGGGCATCTACGGCATGAATTTCGAGTTCATGCCGGAGCTCGCATGGCGGTGGGGATACTTTTTTGTATGGGGAGTTATGGGTGCTGTTTTCTGTGCCATGGTGTTGTACTTCAGGAAAAAAAAGTGGTTATAGTGCGTGAGAGATAATGTGCCGGAAAAGAGAAACACGGAACTGGTCCACCTGAGGCTGCCGCGGGCCATTGGTGATGAAGATATGGTCGTGCGGATTAACACCCTTCTTACTGAAAACAGGGAACCATTATTTCCCGAGAGCTTGTGGTTCATTCCCGTCATCCGGCAGACCGGCGCCTTAGAGACGGCGCTGTTGTCCGCACGCCGGAGCGGCCGGGTCGTCCGCGGGCTGGAGGCCATCAAAAAAACGCTCCACAACGAAAAACGCGGATTGGACAAAACAAGGTGCGAAACAGAGGCCGATCATCCCGTTCGGACGTCGCGCATCATTGTTGTGTCCAATGACGGAGGCAGCCGTTTTTACCGATCTCTCGCGCCGGTGCTTCGGGATCACTTCCCGCGCGTCCTTGTCTGTCGTATTGATATGGACAGCGGTACACTGGGTGCCCTCCTTTTCGGTGCGCATGCCGCGGCGAAGGCCGTTATGATCGGTCACCGGGACGCCGTATCGAGGCTTCTGCTGTCTTTTGTTGGTGAATAAACTTGGATGCTGATATCGGTGGTGCCATGAAAAAGAAGGCGTGCCAATGAGTTAACTGTCTGTATTTGCTGAGATTTTGTATGATTAAACGTATAATGGATAAAACGGTGAGCGTAATGATGTTTTCATTGCCCGAAGGTGGGAGTGGCATGATGAAACAAAGACTGCGAGAATGGTCAAATAATTGTTGCTCTTTTGCAACTTTCGTGGTACCCGTCGAGCCCAAGAGTGAGAAAGTGAACTAAATTGTCAATGATTGAAACAAACCAGAAACAGGTAAAGAAAGAAAAAACGGAACAGGACCTTCAAACGGAAGAGCTCATCAGACAGATCAGGCGTCTCATGCATGCTGAGTTTCTCTATTCAAAGGAACTGGACCGGACGTACAACGTCAGTTCTCCTCAGTTGAGCTGCCTTCGCGTTCTCGATCAATACGGTCCATTGCCGCCTTCACAGATTGCGCGATTGATCCTTCTCAAATCGAGTACAGTTACCGGTATCATTGACCGCCTGGAGTTTAAGGGATTCGTGCAGCGCATCAGAAATTCCCGCGATCGGCGGGTCATCATGATCGAAATGACCGAAAAAGGTGAAGATCTGGTCAAGAGTGCCCCTCCGCCGATTCAGAAAAGGGTCCTCGATCGTATGGCGGAGCTGCCGCCGGAAAAAATGGAACACATCATTCACAGTCTCAAGATTCTTAATGAGATGTTCGATATCTGATACAAACCAGTCAGTATTGATTTCGTTGCCATCATGATGCCGATATAGTGAATTTCACGATCGGAGGACGGTACTTCTCACCTTTCCGGGAAGCGAAGGCGTCCGTCTTTATTACTGCGCAAGAAGATAAATGCTTAAAATTGCTGTGATTACTTTTTTTGTCTTTCATGGTTTGTTACGGTGCTCGACAGGTGTCTCAGATATATGAAACCGACGTTCGAACATGCTAAATTCTTTACACTGACTTGACAAAATAACCCTTCTGCTGATATAATAACTATATTAAACATTTGAACACATATTAATCCTCCCTCATTATGAGATGTTTATACGGTGATAAAAGGAGAGGTGGTGCATTTTAACACTTTATGGTGAGGTTTGGTATGAAGATGCATCGAGGGAAGAGGCATATGTGGCTGTCAGTTAATGTATTTTCCAAAGTATAGCTGAACTCACCACGTACATGGAATTTCTGTCGGTGAACATGTTTCGGGGATTCCATATGATAAGGAGGTAAGAAATGAAGAAAAGAGGAAAAAGTGGCTTGTTGTTTTGTGCCGTTGTGGTCGCGATTGCGGCAATGATTATTGCCGGTCCCGTATCGGCGAGTGCCAAAACAGAACTCAGGATCGGCGATCTGAGTTGGGACAGCGCACAGGTCCATAACCGGATTGCGGGTTTCATCGCGGAAAACGGGTATGGATACGATGTGAGGTATCTGCCAGGCAATACCATCGCCCTTCTGGAGGGGATGGCACGTGGTGATCTCGACATTATCATGGAAATCTGGGTGGAAAATCAGAAAGAGGCCTACGAGAAGCACATCGCGGCAGGGAAAGTGATCGATCTCGGTAGCAATTATCCGGACAGCTGGCAGGGGTTTCTCGTGCCCACATACGTGATCAAGGGAGATCCCGATCGTGGAATCAAACCGATGGCGCCGGACCTGAAATCCATCGACGATCTTCCGAAGTACTGGGAACTCTTTAAAGACGCCGAGGATCCCTCAAAAGGACGCTTTTATTCCTGTATCCCCGGGTGGGAATGCGAAAAGATTAATGAGGAGAAGTTCGCAACCTACGGTCTTGACAAACACTATAATATTTTCCTGCCCGGTTCCGATCCGGCCCTGAGCGGTTCCATCGCCGCGGCCTACAAGAGGGGAAAACCATGGTTCGGTTACTACTGGGCTCCCACGTGGGTGATGGGAAAATACGACATGACACCCATCGATGAACCGGCCTTCGATCAGGCGGTATGGGACAAGAACAAAGGATGTGCCTATCCATCGGTAAAAGTGAATATCGCCATCGGCTCAGGCATGACGGAAAAGGCGCCTGATATTGTGGCTTTCCTGAAAAAATACGAATCAACGCAGGCGCTGACAAATAAATTCCTCGCTTACATGCAGGAAACGAAAGCAAACACGGATGATGCCGCCGTCTGGTTTCTGAAAAACTATGACGATGTCTGGATGGCATGGGTCCCGGCGGACATTGCGAAGAAAGTCAAGGCTGCTCTTAAATAATTAAGGGTAGTGCGAGATGAGAAAACGGGCGGCATATGTGTGCCGCCCGTTTTTTTTGTCAGTATGACGTGATGTATGCGGGTGCCACGGTCAGTTTGGTATACCGCCGGAAGGCGATGGTGTTTCTTGCCGTTCTTCACTGATAGCCGTGGCGATCTCGGCCGTGTTTGTCTTCTCGTCATCGTAGACAATCATAACCTGGGATCTCTCGGTATCAATGGTGTAATCGATGATGCCCACGTGATTCTGGAGGATAGACCCTATCCTGTCGGACCCTTCTCACGTCCCGCACCCTGGGATGGTAGCGATAATCGTCTTTGGTAAGGCATATGTTGTTGTTGTTCCCAAAAGAAAGGATAGTGCGACGAGACAACATATAATAAGCGATACTTTGCGTTTTCTCAGCATAAAGTCATTCCGTTACGAACCGCGCGCTCATCGGCGGCGGTGTAATTATATTTTAGAACAGCCTAAAAAGAAACAAATTCTCTTGACCACAGGTTTGCTATTGCCTACAATTAACCAAATCTTTATAAGGAAAATCCGCATGAAAATCAAGATAGATCGCGATAAACTGGTTCGCGCATTCCGCAAAATCGAAGGTATTGAACTCGTCGTGGAAAACGAACAGGATGCGAAGGAAGCGTTGGATGTCATCCTCAAGCGTACAGGCATATTTGATACGGCGGGCGCATCCACATTGCAGAACGTATTGGTAACCTCCCTCGAGGAGTACAGCGATTCGGCCGTATCGTATAAGAAAATGTTCGTCCTGGATTTCATTTTCACAGATGACGTCCCCATCGATATGCGGATTTCCCTTATCAAACAGTTCCAGGATCAATTCGCAAAAGCGTAGTGAGACGCGATCATATCATGCTGATGTCCTTCTTTATTTGAAGGACCTTCTCTGCCATTAAGCGCTTTTTCGTATCGTCAAGCCACGATGCGAAATATTGCCTTTCTTTCATTCTGACAAGATACTGCCGCATTGTGTCCCGTTCGGATGCCCATTTTGTTTCATCCACATCTCCCCTCTCCGTGAGGCTGATAATGACCGCCCTGCCGTCAACAAAGAACGGCTTTTCCCCGTGAGGGTTCTGTTCAGTCAGGTCGAACAGTGCCTGTGCGATCTCCGGTGCGTAGCCGATCTTGGGGATATCGGCATCGGGAACAAAAAGTCCCGTCTCGATAAACAAGACGCCCTTTTCTGCGGCGATTTTACTGATGGGTTCCCCGTTCTGAATTCGTGTGAGAAGTGCACCCGCCTTTTCCATACTCTTTTGATTTGCCATATCCGTGACGTATGCTTCAGTGACGGCACTTTCGATCTCTTCAAGCGCAGGAATTGATGGCGGGTGAACGATATCGATGTGGAATACGTAACAGCCAGTGTCATCGCACAGAACCGGGCTGATATCTCCTCCCTCGCGGGAAAACAGTTCATCGGAGAGATTGGCGAGCTTCTGGAATCGCGGAGGTATTTTTTCACCGTAGACGAAGGATGCATCGGCCGTCTCCACGCCGCTATCTTTTATATACGCGTCGAAATTTTCTTCTTGGTAAATTATATCATGGGCCTCTTTGGCGGCCTGCGCAGCAAGGTCCAGCCCTCTCATTAGCTGCAAGTTTTCAATGATTTCCGGCCGCACCTCTGCGAGCGATTTCTCCTCGCCGTTCTCATTGGTGAAGGAAGCACGGTGGGAGGCGTAGTAATCCTCGATTAACTTCTCGGATGCGTTAAAAAAACGGCCGAATTCACGCGCCGCGTAAAAGGCGTATGACGTATCGATTGTTTTCGGGCGACGGAAGTTTTCGGCATGGTCCTTCAGATATGCCGCAAGGTCGTCTTTTGTGGGTTTAATACTCTTCCGGAAATCCTCGGCGGGAATGGTCAGTGCCGCTAGATTGACCTTTTCGTTTTGCATGCGGTAGAGTTCGTAGACTTCATTGTCCGAGATCTTGATGGATTCCGTGATCAGGTTTTCCATCTTTCTTATGATGAGAGACCGCCGCTGCATATCCTCGAAGTCTTCCGGCGTCAGGCGATTCTGACGCAGCACTTGTATATAGCGGTTTTGATCGAAAACGTCGTTGATGCGAAAGGCAGGATAGGAAACGATGAGTTGTCGTAGTTCTTCGTTATCGACGGAAAGATCCATTGTATCCGCCATGTACAGAAGCACAGCCCTGTCAATAAGCTGATTGTATGCCTGTTCTTTTGGTTTCAGGCTTTTCAGTAGATCATCGGTGAGATTGTTGCCGTATCGTACCCGTATGGCATCAAGGGTGTCCTGGTATTCCCTTTGAAATTCCGCGTAGGCGATGTGCCGGTCTCCGATAACGGCGATTGTCTCCGCCGTGCGGCTTCCTCTCATGGCGCCGAAATACAGGACAAAAACGGCGCAGATGATGATCAGCAAAACTTTCATCAGCCAGCTCTTGGCGTTCTTTCTCATAATTTGGAGCATGATAAACCTCGTTCGATAATAATAATCGTCGCTTCGATTGACGGCCATTAGTAATATAGAGACCCTTAAAATGCAACAGTTTTTTATTTGCTAAGGATATTGAAATGCTGTATAGAAGGGCTACTTATCGATTTTGCATTCAAGGAGAGTGCTTTGTTTTTTGATTACTTTCTGGGGAAAATCTCGAACGATCTTGCCATTGATCTGGGTACGGCGAATACACTTGTCTACGCGAAGGGACGAGGTGTAATCCTCAGCGAGCCGTCAGTGGTCGCCGTTCACATGGATTTCAAGGGAAACAAGAAAGTGCTGGCCATCGGATCGGACGCAAAGCGGATGCTCGGTAAGACACCGGGCAATATCGTTGCCATACGGCCCATGCGTGACGGTGTTATCGCCGATTTCGAGATTACCGAAGCGATGCTCCGCCACTTTATTCTCAGGGTCCACAACAGAAGGACGCTGGTGAGACCGCGCATCATCGTGTCCATCCCGTCGGGTATTACACCGGTGGAAAGACGGGCGGTGAAGGAGACGGCGGAGTCGGCGGGTGCGCGGGAAGTGTATCTGATAGAAGAACCCATGGCGGCGGCCGTGGGCGCCGATCTGCCCATTACGGAACCGGTCAGTTCCATGGTCGTTGATATCGGGGGAGGGACGACGGAAGTGGCGATCATCTCGCTGTCCGGTATTGTTTACTCGAACTCCGTTCGGATAGCCGGTGACAAGCTTGATGAAGCGATCGTCCAGTACATGAAGAGGAAATACAGTCTTCTCATCGGAGAGAGGTCGGGAGAAATGATCAAATCGACGATCGGTTGTGCCTATCCCGAAAATGAGCTGCGGACTGTCGATGTCAAGGGAAGAGATCTCATTTCCGGGATTCCGAAGATTGTCGAGCTGAATTCGGAAGAGGTGCGTGAGGCGATACAGGAACCGGTATCCGTCATCGTCGACGCCATTAAAGATGCGCTGGAGAATGCACCGCCCGAGCTTGCCGGCGATATTGTTGACCGGGGCATCGTTTTGACCGGCGGTGGCGCCCTTCTGAGAAATATTGATTTGCTCCTGAAGGAAGAAACGGGGTTGCCTATCACCATCGCCGATGATCCTCTTTCCACTGTCGCACGGGGCGCCGGGAAGGCCTTGGACGAACTCGATCTTCTCAAAGAAGTTACAATTCAGATATAATAGCCGTATCGATTTCTTTTCGCACAGACGTCCCGCTGAAGACGGGGGTCTCTTAGTTGTCAGGGAAAGTAATGCCGTTTCTCAAAGGGCGCCGAAAACTTATTATTGCCGGCATCATTTTTTTCGTGGCCTTCAGTGTGCTTTCTCTGTGTCTTGTCAATCCGTCCGGACAAACAGGTTTCTGTAAAAAAATCGCACTCGAGGTGGTCAGTCCTTTTCAGCATGGCGTTAATTTTGTTTTTACGGCCGTGAATGACGCGTGGGCACGATATGTTTTCCTCGTCGGCCTTGCTGAAAAGAACCGGGAACTGGAAGAAAAATATATGCTCGAGGTGCGGGATCGCATTACCTACCGGGAGAGTTACTTTGAATGTCTTCGCTTGAAAAAGCTTCTCGGATTGAAGAAGGAGACTTCTTATCCGACGGTTGCCGCCCGTGTAGTGGGGAGAGAACGATCATCTCTCTTTAAAACGGTGATTGTCGATAAAGGTGCTGCCGATGGTGTTGCCGTCGGTCTTCCCGTTATTGCTGCAGCAGGTGTGGTGGGGAAGGTTGTCGACGTATCATGGACCTTCTCAACGGTGCTCCTTCTCGTGGATTACAACAGTAACATTGACAGTATCATACAGCGGACCCGGACGCAGGGCATTCTCCATGGCACGGGTGGAGACGAATGTGCGCTGAAATACATACAACGTTCGGAGAAAGTTGCCGCCGGTGACGTGGTTGTTACGTCCGGTCTTGCCGGCGTGTACCCCAAGGGACTCTTCATCGGGACGGTGAGCAGTGTGGACAGGCGTGAAACGCAGTTATTTTTAACGGTCCGCGTTCGTCCCGCTACAGATATGGACCGGCTCGAAGAAGTGCTGATCGTCATGATGAAGGAGATGACGCCATGAGGTTCTACCTTGTCATGCCGGTTGTTTCCATTGTCGTCATTGTCATACAAACGGCCTTGCTGGACCTCCTTTTTTGGGGAAAGCTCTCCGTTGATCTCGCATTGATTGTGGTGGTATACGCGGCATTTCGTCTGGACATCGTAAAGGGGGCTTTCTTCGCCCTGCTCCTCGGTTTTCTTCACGATTCAATCGGCGGGTTCATCGCCGGCGTCTATATGGTATCCTATCTTATCGTATTTTTTCTGTCAAAATCGGTATCTCCCCACGTTCATTTAAGTAGGCTCGGTTTTATTGTTGGATACCTGTCGTTGTGCATGCTCTTTCAGGGATGCTTCATTTTTTTTATATACCGTGTCATTGCCGGTATCGAACTGCCCGCTGCTTTGTTCATTCATGTTTTTATTCCTCAGTCAATCATCGTGGGTATGATTGCTCCTTTTTTTTTCGCGGTGCTCGACAGATACGGGGGGATAATCGATGATTAACGAGCCGAAAAAAATCGGGAAGGCCGATCCCGGTCATTTTCGCGGCAGGTTTAAAATTGTTATCCTTGTTGTGACGCTGACGTTCATAATCCTGGTGGGACGCTTGTGGTACCTTCAGATTATCAAGGGAACTGTGCTCCGTGACCGGTCTGAAAACAATCGCATCCGCGTGCGGGAGATAAAACCCTTGCGGGGTTTGATATTGGACAGAAAGGGACGGATACTCGTTGATAACCAGGCATCCTTCGATATATCCATTATTCCCGAAGAGACGGAGAACATGGGGTGTGTACTGGAAGCGCTTGCTGATCTGAAGGAAGACAGAAATGTATCCTATTACAAGGATATTGTTACGTCCGAGATGTCGCGTCCTTTTATTCCAATTACGCTTGAGCGGAACGTATCGCGGCATCACCTGGCCGTCGTCGAAACGCATTCCCTGTCACTTCCCGGCGTCGTGTCCGACGTGGTGCCTGTCCGTCGCTACAACTACGGTGAAACCATGGCTCATCTCGTGGGATACGTAGGAGAGGTGAGTACACGGGAGTTGGAAATAAGTTCATTCTCCGGGTGCAGATCTGGAGATGTTGTCGGAAAATATGGGATAGAAAAGTATTTCGATGCTTTTCTTCGGGGCGAGAGAGGCGGCAAACAGGTGGAAGTTGATGTATCCGGGCGTCAGCTGGAGGTCCTGGGTCGTATCGATCCGATACCCGGGTACCACGTCCAGTTGACCATTGACGCGGACCTTCAGTCGGTTTGTTGGGATGCCTTCGATAAAAAAGCGGGATCGGCAATCGTCATGAATCCGCGCGACGGTTCAATCCTCGCCATGGTCAGTAAACCGTCTTTCGATCCGAACCTGTTCAACCGGGGTATATCCCGGGACGACTGGCGCTCCCTATCCTTGAATACGTTGTGTCCCATGCAAAATCGCGCTATTGCGGGGCAGTATCCACCGGGTTCGACATTCAAACTCATTGTTGCGGCAGCGGGGTTGGAAGAAGGCATCATCACGGACGACACGACCGTTACCTGCAACGGGAGCTATCGGGTGGGAAACCGGACGTTCCGGTGCTGGAAAAGGCGGGGACATGGTACCATGGACCTTCATCATGCCATCGTCCAGTCTTGCGACGTCTTCTTCTATAATGTGGGCGAACAATTGGGGGTCGATACCATTGCACGGTACGCACGGGGTTTCGGTCTCGGTTCACTCACGGGGATTGCCATACCCGCTGAAAAAAAAGGACTTGTCCCCACACGCGACTGGAAAGAAGATGTATTGAAAGAACCGTGGCAGCGTGGAGAAACAATTTCAGTGTCCATCGGGCAGGGATTTTTACTTGTGACGCCCTTGCAGCTTCTCCGGGCCTACTGTGCCATTGCCAACGGCGGGACGCTCTACCGGCCGCGGTTGCTGGAGTCGATAAACGTGACCAAGAAAGAGCGAATCAAAATATATCAACCGGAGGTTGAAGCACAACTTCCCGTAACGCCGGAGCATTTGGCACTTTTGAGAAAGGCCCTGTGGGGTGTCGTCAATGAACCCCACGGAACGGGATGGGCGCTCAGGCAGTTAAAAAAGGATGTGTGCGGGAAAACAGGAACGGCACAGGTTATCAGTATGCCGGAGGACGGGAAAGAGGAAGACGAGATACCGTATCAATTCAGAGACCATGCCCTGTTTGTCTGTTTCGCGCCTCTTGACGATCCCGAGATTGCCGTTGTCGTCATTGTTGAGCATGGAGGGCACGGCGGCTCCACGGCAGCCCCTATTGCGCGGACCGTTGTTGACCGGTATTTTAAAGGGGTTGACAAAGACAATGTCGTGACGAGGCTTATTAACCGTGAGTTTTGACAGGAAAAAAACCACTCAATTTGACTGGCCGCTCTTTGCTCTGGTTGTCCTGGTGACAGCTATCGGTGTTTTGAATCTTTACAGCACCTCACACACCGTGCCACTGGTAAAGGGAAGTTCACCTTACATCAAACAGATGTACTGGATCGTCATCGGCCTTTTTGTCATGATAGTGGCAGCTTCCGTCGACTACCATATTATCGTCCGCTATGGGTATGTCATTTACGGGTTGTCTCTCCTTTGTCTCATGATCGTTTTCCTGAACGGTAAAATTGCTCATGGATCTCAACGGTGGTTGACCCTGTGGATATTTTCCTTCCAACCTTCTGAACTTGCAAAGCTTACTGTGATCGTCGTGCTGGCGAAATTCATCAGCGAAAAGAAGATCAGTGACACGTTCGGTATCCGCGATCTTGCCATACCCTTTTTTCTTGTCCTGACCCCCTTTGTGTTCGTTGTGACGCAGCCCGACCTCGGAACAGCCATGTTTCTCTGGCTCATCTTCTTCTCCATTGTCCTCTTCATCGGTGTCAGGAAAAAAACCTTCCTTACCCTTGCGATCATCGGTGCGGCGTGCGTGCCGGCGGGATGGTTTTTTCTAAAGGATTATCAGAGGCAGCGGATCATGACGTTTCTGAACCCGGAACGGGACCCTCTCGGCTCGGGATACCATATCATCCAATCAATGATCGCCATCGGTTCGGGTGGATTGCGGGGAAAGGGCCTGATGCAGGGAACGCAGACCCAGTTGAAATTCCTACCGGAGCAACAGACGGACTTTGTTTTTTCCGTTTTTGCCGAAGAATGGGGTTTTGTCGGCGTCGTCATTCTCTTGACTCTTTTCCTCATGATGATATTGTGGGGTGTCAAAATCGCGCGACAGTCCCGGGATATGTCGGGCATGATAGTTGCCTATGGCGTTACGGCATATATTTTCTGGGGAGTGTTCATTAATATCGGCATGGTTATCGGTGTTTTCCCCGTTGTCGGTATTCCGCTTCCCTTTTTTAGCTATGGCGGTTCCTCCATGGTTGTATTAATGATGGGAATCGGTTTATTAATGAATGTGAGTATGAGGCGTTTCATGCTTCAACCGTGATCACCGGAGGTACGGAGACAGTGAAAAAGAAGAGTGAGGATATTAAGGCCTTTTTGGGAAAAGGGGCTGAATTCGATGGGAAACTCATCCTGAGCGGCTCTGTTCGCATCGATGGCGAGTTTAAGGGAGACATACGGGGAGGGGGTACGCTCATCGTTGGAGAGGGGGCACGCGTGGAAGCCGATATCGCCGTTGATAACATCCTCATTTTTGGAGAGGTGCGAGGTAATCTCGATATCAAGGAACGGGTGGAAATCGGCCCCTCCGGTCGGTTCTATGGAAATTTAAAAGCGGCGGATTTTGTCGTTCAGGAGGGTGCTGTATTCGACGGTGATTGCCGCATGAGCTCAAAGGAGGCGGAGACGGGTAAAGAAAAAAGAGAAGAAATGGATACAGGACAAAAATCTTGACACCGTCAAATATTTATGATTAGCATACGCCGTTCCTGGAGCGTATCCTTTTACACCCTAATGAATTAAAGAAGAGAGGTGCGCAGAAACCGCAGATGGTTTGCCATTTCTTTCAGAGTGCCGGGTGAGCATTCACTGTCATACACCCGGTTTTTCATGATGGGTCTTCACGGGAGAAAGGAAGGATATGGTAGAGCTTAACAGCACGCTATTCATTCAGATCGTAAATTTTGTTTTCCTGGTTTTTATCCTCAATCAGCTTTTGTATAAGCCGATTATCCGGGTTGTTAATGAGCGGAAACGGCTTGTTTCGGATGCGCAGGGGGAGGCGGACCGTTTCGAGCAGTCCGTCGAGCAGAAGACGACGGAATACGAGGAAAAGCTGAAGTACGCCCAAAAGGAAAGCGCGGCCGAGCGGGAGCAACTCAAGAATGAGGGTTCCGAGCAGGCGAAAGCAATCATGCAGGAGACCACACGCGAGGTTGCCGGGATTGTCGATGAATTCAAAGGGAAAATCGCCGATGAAAAGGAGCAGGCGCGGGAAATCCTCCGTAAACAGACGCAGAAAATAGCCGCGGAGATATCGAAAAAGATTCTCGAGAGGAGCGTTCAATGAGACGAGTGTTGCCGATTGCGTGGTGTATTGTCGTAATCGTTATGTATGTCTGTGCGGCGAACATTTTTTGTGTCAGAGCGGAAACACATAATTCGTCTCAGACGGTCGAGGGTTCCGTGGAGGCCGCCGCTATTGCCGAGGAAGAGGCAGATACCGAACACGAAGCGCATCACAAACAAAAGGTTATGGATTTTGTCTGGCGGTTGGTGGACTTCATCGTTCTCGCTTTTATCCTCTACAAGGTGCTGTCCAAAGCAATCAGGGGGTTCTTGGCGGGGAGAAAAAAAGAGGTGGCCGCCGCCATCGGTGGTGCAGAAGCTTCACGTGAGTCTGCTCGAACACGATACGACGAATGTATGGCCCGCCTGGAATCGGCGGAGTCCGAGATTGCCGACATCGTCGAACAGATGAAGGCCGAGGGACGCGCGGAGAAAGATAAAATAATCGAGGACGCGCGCAATGCCGCAGAAGACTTACGGCGGGACGTAAAAACGCGAATGGATATGGAGTTCAAAGAAGCATCACTGCAATTGAGGGTTGAGGCGACGGAGCTGGCCGTTCAGCTGGCTGAGGATATTCTCAAGCGGAACATTGATACGAAGGACCATGAAAAAATGGTCGGTAACTTTCTCGATGGGATGGTGAGGCAAAATTGATTATCAGTGATATTGCAAAGCGGTATGCGAAGGCCTTGTTTGACATTGCTACTGAGGAAAAGAGTCTTCAGGAGACACAGGGTGAACTCGATGAATTCGCAAGGGTGCTTAATATGAACAAGGACCTGGGAGACGTCTTTGAGGACCCCGCTATCAAGAGTGATGATAAAAAGGCGATCCTCGAAAAAGTTATCGCCGCGATGGAACCGTCAGTCATCACGGGAAATTTTCTCAGGCTGCTCGTGGACAAGGACAGAATGAGTATTCTAGACCAAATTTGTCAATGCTATCAAAATTATCTTGATGATGCCGCGGGGAGATTGCGGGTCGGTGTGACCACGGCCTTCCCCCTTTCGAATGACCTTTCGGAACAAATTCAACAAAAACTCGCGAAGATGACGAAAAAGAACGTTCAACTGGACGTTGAAGAAGACCCATCCTTGCTGGGGGGGATCATTGTTACCGTGGGTGATACACGTTACGATGGAAGCGTCAGGAATCAGTTGAACTCCATCAGGGAACTCATAAGGGAGGAGATGTAGAGAATGGAGGCGATCAAGGCAGAAGAGATTACCCAAATCATTTCGGAGCAGATCAAAAAATACGACAAGAAACTGGATATCAGTGAGACGGGGACGGTCTTGTCGGTGGGAGACGGAATCGCGCGTGTCTATGGTGTCGGGAATGCCATGGCTATGGAATTACTTGAATTCCCCGGCGGCATACTCGGCATGGTCCTGAACCTTGAACGCGATAATGTCGGCGTTGCCATTCTCGGTGAAGATATTCACATTAAGGAGGGCGATATCGTCAAGCGAACGGGGCGGATTGCCCAGGTTCCCGTGGGAGAAGGTGTTCTTGGTCGGGTGGTTGATGCCACGGGAGCACCACTGGATGGTAAAGGACCCATCGAGAGTGATGAATTCAGACGTATCGAAATGGTTGCCCCGGGTGTCATTCATCGGCAGCCCGTGAATGAACCCATGTATACGGGTCTGAAGGCTATTGACGCGATGACGCCCATCGGCCGTGGGCAGCGGGAATTGATTATCGGCGACCGCCAGATCGGGAAGACCGCCATCGGCGTCGATGCGATTATCAGGCAGAAGGGTACCGGTGTTAAGTGCATCTATGTGGCCATCGGCCAGAAAAAATCCACCGTTGCCCAGGTCGTGGAGGCGCTGAAAAAGCATGACGCACTGAGCTACACCTGCGTTGTTACCGCCTGTGCCAGCGATCCCGCAACTCTCCAGTACATTTCCGCCTTTTCCGGATGTACCATCGGTGAGTATTTCAGAGACCGCGGTGAGCACGCGCTTATCATCTATGACGATTTGTCGAAACAGGCCGTTGCATACCGGCAGATATCGCTTCTCCTGCGTCGCCCTCCCGGACGTGAAGCTTTCCCCGGTGATATTTTCTACAATCACTCACGCCTCTTGGAACGGGCGGCGAAACTCAATGATGAACTCGGTTCCGGTTCCCTGACAGCACTGCCCGTCATCGAAACCCAGGCGGGTGACGTGTCGGCCTTCATTCCGACGAACGTTATTTCCATTACGGACGGTCAGGTTTACCTGGAATCGAATTTGTTTTTCTCGGGCGTTCGTCCCGCCATCAATGTCGGTCTCTCCGTGTCCCGTGTGGGAGGAGCGGCCCAGGTAAAGGCGATGAAGCAGGTTGCGGGGACATTGAAACTGGATCTGGCGCAGTATCGGGAATTGGCTGCGTTTGCCCAGTTCGGGAGCGACCTGGACAAGGCGACGCGCGCGCAGCTTGACCGCGGGGAACGACTCGTCGAACTCCTGAAACAACCGCAGTACAAGCCTATGACCTTAGCGGAAGAGGTTGCCGTTCTTTTCGCCGGCGTCAGGGGATTCATCGATAAATATCCCGTCTCCCGCATACATGAGTACGAAAATAAAATTCTCGATTACCTCAAAAACCGGTACCCCGATGTTCTTCAGGAGATTGAGGAAAAGAAAGAGATCAGTGTGGACCTGGAACGGAAAATGAAAGAGATTTATGCTGCTTTTGACAAGGAATTTGACGCTGAGAGTGAATCGTAACCGAAAAGACCGGGAATAATGAGGAGTAGTGCCGAATGGGTGCAGCATTACGCGAAATCAAACGGAAAGTTCAAGGCGTTGAGAAGACAAAGCAAATCACACGCGCCATGAACATGGTAGCCGCGTCGAAACTAACACAGGCCCAGACGAGGATGGAGAATTTTCGGGCCTATGCGGGTAAGATAACCGAGATTCTTCAAGATGTATCCGAACGCGTCGAAGGTGACAGTCATCCCCTCCTCGCAGTAAGGGAATCGAAACGCGCCGTTGTCATCGTGATGACCTCGGACCGCGGACTGTGCGGTGGGTTCAATTCAAACATCATCCGTGTGGCCGACAGGCTTATCAAGGATATAAAGGCGGAGGGGAAAGAAGTATCCCTGATCGCCGTGGGGAAAAAGGGTCGTGATATTTTTCGGAGAAAAGAAACAATATCAAAGGCCTATGTAGATGCCCTGAAGTCTTTTGATATCAGTCTCGCCAACGAGATTGCCGATATGGTTATGGCATCCTTTCGGACCGAAGAATGCGATGAGGTTCACCTCGTCTTCAGCGAGTTTGTCAATATGGGGTCGCAGAAACCCCTGACAATGAGGGTGTTACCCCTTGAGCGTCCGGAGCGCGAGGAAGAGGACCCGTCACAAGTGCTGGAGTATCTCTATGAGCCGCCGGCGGAAGTCATCCTGGATCGAATTATACCGACCTATGTGCGATCCATCGTTTATCGGGGACTCCTGGAGACATCTGCGGGAGAACACGGAGCGCGGATGGTTGCCATGGACAATGCCACCAGGGCGTGTGACGACATGATCGAAACGCTGACGCTTCAGTTCAACAAGGCACGACAGGCCGCCATCACGGGAGAATTAATGGATATTGTCGGCGGGACAGAGGCGTTAGCCGCATCGAAATAATGAACGAATGAAAATGGTCGGTATTCAGAAACATTTGATAAATATGTGAAGGAGAAGGCTATGAGCGAAGGAACGGTAGTGCAGGTTATCGGACCCGTCGTCGACGTTGAGTTCGAGTCGGAAAATCTTCCCGCGATCATGAATGCGATTACGATAACGAACCCTGCCATCAGTGATGAAGAAGACAACCTCATTGTGGAAGTGGCACAGCACCTCGGCGGAAACGTTGTCCGATGTATTGCCATGGATATTACCGACGGTCTGGTTCGCGGAATAAAAGCGAAAGATACCGGAGCGCCGATTACCGTTCCCGTTGGAAGAGATTGCCTGGGAAGAATCTTGAACGTTGTTGGAAAACCTGTTGACGGTCTGGGTGAGATAGAGTCAAAACATACCGCTCCCATTCACCGGGAAGCACCCTCGTTTACCGAGCAGGATACAACAGTACATGTGCTTGAAACGGGGGTCAAGGTGATTGATTTGCTCGTTCCATTCCCGCGCGGTGGGAAAATGGGCATGTTCGGCGGTGCCGGTGTGGGGAAAACCGTTGTTATGATGGAAATGATTCATAACATCGCCATGCACCACGGCGGCATTTCCGTGTTCGGCGGCGTGGGAGAGAGGACCCGGGAAGGAAACGACCTTTACCTGGAAATGAAAGAGTCAGGTGTTATCGAACAGGCGGTGCTGGTCTACGGTCAAATGACGGAACCCCCGGGAGCACGAGCCCGTGTGGCGCTCACGGCGCTGGCGGCAGCGGAGTATTTCCGTGATGAAGAGGGGCAGGACGTGCTGCTCTTTATTGATAATATCTTCCGTTTCACGCAGGCCGGTTCGGAGGTATCGGCGCTCCTCGGCAGGATGCCCTCCGCCGTTGGATATCAGCCGACACTGGCCACGGACCTGGGTGAACTGCAGGAACGGATTACGTCGACCACCAAAGGGTCCATTACTGCCGTTCAGTGTGTCTATGTGCCGGCGGACGACTTGACGGACCCGGCGCCGGCAACGACCTTCTCCCATCTTGACGGAACGGTCGTGCTCTCGCGAGCTCTGACTGAGTTGGGTATCTATCCGGCGGTGGATCCCCTTGATTCTACTTCGCGTATTCTCGATCCCAATGTGCTCGGTGAAGACCACTATCAAACCGCGCGAAACGTTCAGATGATTCTGCAGAAATACAAAGATCTCCAGGATATCATTGCCATCCTCGGTATGGACGAGCTGTCGGAGGAAGACAAGGTGACCGTCAGCCGGGCGCGGAAGATTCAGCGATTTCTGTCACAGCCGTTTTTTGTCGCCGCACAGTTTACCGGTACCGAGGGGAAATTCGTATCCGTTCCCGATACGGTCCGTGGCTTCAAGGAGATACTCGATGGGAAGTACGATGATCTCCCCGAACAGGCATTTTACATGGTGGGCGGTATCGAAGAAGCCGTTGAAAAGGCGCGGAAACTCTCCGCCGAATAGGAAGGAAGGAATCCATGGCCGGTGAATTCATACTTGAAGTCGTGACCCCTGAACGTCTCGTGTTCAGCGACAGTGTCGAATCGGTGACGCTTCCCCATCAGGACGGAGAAATCGGTATCCTCGTGGGTCACATTCCTCTTCTCGGATTGCTGCGATGCGGTGAATTGAACTATACGCGGAAGGGGAAAAAGACCTTTTACGCCGTTGGCGGCGGCTATGTGGAGGTGACGGGTTCAAAAGTCAACGTGCTCGTTGATTATGCGGAGGCAGCCGAAAATATCGACAGAGAAATAGTGGAAAAACAACTCGAGGAAGAACGGAGAAAACTGGCCGAACTGACGGAGTATGACGAGGGTTATGAAAATGTGAAACAAATGGTTGACGAATTAACTTTACGCATACGGGTTGCGGAGAAGGAACGGATGCAGTAGGACGTAAGATAGCGAGAAAAAAGGCCGGTTTTTTGAACCGGCCTTTTTTTATGATACGTGGAATGCCCAACGGGATGGTCCCCGCCGTCTTCTCGAGCATGCGGGTCGTCGCCGTTTCTTAATCAGCGCCTGTGAAGATCGTTGCAAAGGTCCATGCGGCGCAAAAAGAGGGAATATAAGTACTTTTAAAGGATAGGAAGGGGAATATATCCGCCAGAAGCCGGTTGATCAAGGCATATGTCTCCCGGTCGAATTCGGAACAGCACTGAAACGTGGCACATCCGCCCGGACGAAGGCTGTCTCTGATTTTTGTGAACAGTTGGTGGAGATAGGATTCCCGTTCCATGACAATGAATGCCTCGGGATGCATGGTGAGATCATAGATGATAGCGTCAAACCGATGATCATCTTTGAGAAAAGTGAAAACATCGTCGTGTACGACGGTAACACGGTCGTCGTCAAAGGCCTCATGGCAAATACCGGGGAGAAAACGGCGTGCCGCATCCACCACTTCTTTGTCAATGTCGATCAAAGTAGCCGAGGCGGGATTGTGAGTCAGAAGTTCGTGAAGAACACCGCCGTCTCCGCCGCCGAGAATGGCGATGTCAGCGAGAGGACATCCATTCTCGATGATGGGAGACACCATGCTCGCGTTATAGAGATGGGCATCGGATTCGGCGATCTGCAGTTCATTGTCGAGAAAAAGCATTCTCCCGAAGTTGACGTTGTCGATGATCCTGATGTCCTGGTATGCGGAAACGGTATGAAAAACCGGGTTCTTGATATGATATCGAATGTCGAAACCGTCGGCGTCGCTGTTGTCCAGCACCCAGTCGGACGTCTTGATATCAATGGGGATACCGCGTGTCATTTCGGCGACCCGTGTTTTTCCGGGATCAAGAATCGTCTTGAGATAGGTGAGAAGGGCCATGGATTTTGACGTATCGCGCGAACAGGTGTAGATATCGAGGGAGGCGTGACGGGCCTCGGGATAGGTGTGGACAGCGACATGAGACTCACTAATGACGGCGATTGAGGTAAGGCCCAGAGGCTCGTAACAGTGGCTGTTGATGCCGATCAACCCGAGATCGTACCGCTCGATGCCGTCGCACAGGGCCTTTTCGATCGCATCTTTATCGTTTAAAATATCTTTCGAGCAGTTGAAAAACTCTGCTAGGACTTGCGTTCCCAAGGGTTTCATGGCGCACCCCCCTTTATTGTATTGTCCCATCGGTGAACAGGGACGGACAAGCAGTCGCCGTATAATTAGATATATTATTTGATATCAATATGTTGTGAACTGTACAAATACTATAACCAGTGTCGTATAATAAAATGTCTGTGTCCTGTCAAGAAAATACGAAGAGATTGTCGTGAAGGGTCACAGAACGGATCGTTATGGGCCAGAGCATGTCTGCTTCTTCACGACAAAGAGTCGCAATGATATGCCTATGCCGTTTACATCGCCATTCCGGTAATATGACGTGCCCTATACGTCGATGTGGAATAGGGGAAGATTGAGGTGTCGTCGTTTCGATTCACCCATCAGGGTGGTTTCTTCCCGTGCCGTCGGTTTCCCCCGTTTCCCCTTTCCCTGTGACTCAATAAGATGAGACGAACCGAGATGAACGGTATGCTTTCCGTATTTTGAGGCGAGGCGATCCGCGGCGTCGTAGAGGTGTTCGGTATGGTCCACCCGGAGAGTATCCTCGAAAAGGGAATACTGGACCTGACTATCGTCGTGAAGGTCGGTGAGGATAATACCCGTCGCGCGGTATAAAACATGGGGACGATAGAGGGCGTCGAAACAGTTACGGAGACAGACGGTCAATTCCAAAGGATAGGCCGAGGGGCGACTCAGGCGCGTCTCGACGCTGTCGATGGCGAAATTATTGCGCTTGAGAAGGACGACAATCTTTCGCGGGGCGAGGGAGTAGCGGCGGGCCTTGATGCATGCCGATTCGCAATTTCTGAGAAGTTGGGCGAAAAGATAGGCGGCGTCGCATCGCGGCGGGGCGAATGTCTTGATCTTGCTGATGGAGGTATAAACCGCCTTTTCCGCCGATGATACGGCATACACCGCGATGCCGCGGAGTTCCGACCATATTTCCCGTATCGGCTTGACGAAACGCCGGCGGACGGTACTTTCGGACAGGCGGGCGAAGTCGAGCGCCGTCCTGATTCCGAGTTTTGCGAGATGGTGGTTTGTTGCATGTCCGATCCCCCAGACGGAAGCCACGGGCAGGTCACGCAGGTAATGGGAGATGTCTCTGCCCGGTATGAGGGTGAAGCCGTTCGGTTTCCGGTGTTTCGATGCAATCTTCGCCAGTACCTTGGTGATACTGAGACCGACGGTGACTCCGATGCCGAGCTCCTGTTCCACGGCATTTTTGATCATGTGCGCGATCTGAGGGTAAGATGAATGCAATGACCGCCGCAGTCCGGTGAGGTCGGCGAAGGCCTCGTCGATGGAATATTCCTCCACCTGCGGTGTAAACCGCCGGATAATGGCGAACATGCGTGTGGAAAAAAGACTGTACGTTTCATAATCAGATGGCAGGACGATAAGACCGGGGCAACAGCGTTTGGCTTCGTGGAGTGGTACGCCGCGCGTCACACCACGCCGCTTGGCGGCATAGCTGGCGCAAGCGACGATGCCCCGTTCTCCTCCCGTGATCAGTGGTTTACCTTTGAGATGGGGGTGAATCGCTTCTTCACAGGATGTAAAGAAGGCGTCCCCGTCGATGTGTAATACGGCACGCGGCCAGGAGTGAAGAGAGAAAATGTCGTCATTCATAATCGTTATCGGAAACGAACAAAACATCTTGCCGCCGGGTGTGGAGACCACGGCGGAAGAATACCTGTCATCACATTATGTGCGGCAGGAATTGTCAATAGAACAGGTAAACAGGATTACCGGTGATACTTTCGAATAACCGCCGTTACCACTCCGCCGATACGCAGTGCCTCTTTCGGAACGATAGGGGGATAATCGGGGTTTGCCGATGTGAGAACAACGGAACGTCCCGTGCGCGTGAAGTATTTCATCGTCCATTCCCCGTCGACTTCCGCGACGATCACGTCCCCGTTCCTCGGCTCTCTACCCCGTTCGACGACAACGAGATCTCCGGGCTTGATGCCCTCGCCGGCCATGGAATCGCCGGTGACCCTGAGGAGAAAGGATGACTCGGGACGTGTTACGAGGTATTCGTCCAGGGACAAAAGATCGCGCAGTTCCTCTTCCGCCGGTGAGGGAAACCCGGCGCGGATTTCACCTACAACAGGCAGCGAGAATCCTTGTTTCGCCGGACGGAGGAATCCCTTTCCGTCCTTTTTCAGGATACCGGTATCGATGAGCTTGCGCATCCAGAAGTGGACGACGCTCTTCGATCGGACACCGAGGAGTGTCATCATCTCGGAGTACGTCGGCATTCGCCTGTTGTGCGCCACGAAGCCGCGTATACAATTTTCCACACTGTGTACGGTCCGTTTCTTTCCCATGGCGACAGTATAATAGAACGTACGTTCTATTGCAACCCTTTTGTAGTTCCTTCGTGGCCGGCCGTGATGGGCGCGGCGGGCATGCGGGAAACCCGGTATCCGGCGATATCACCAACAACCTGCTGTGATAAATACGTTTGTTTTACGCACCGTTACGCTGGGTATTATCGTTCACAATGCTTTACATTCGCCGATTTGTATATTATAAGAAATCAGGCTCACGAAGTGTTGATGACGACACGGTGGAAGATATAGTATTTCTCGCGTCATGAAAGGCAAACGGGTATGCGCTCCGGTGGTGCGTGGCACGATGTGTACGAACAATATGTGAAGATAATGGCGACCGGTCTGGGAACAGGCCATTTCCCGGTCATGCCCGGGACGGCGGGTACTGTCGTCGGCGTGCCCGTCTATCTCGTTTTTTCCGTGTTTCCCTGGCCTGTTTATCTTCTATCCACCGTGGCGCTTTTTTTCCTTGCTGTCGTGGTGTCTCGTGACGCGGCGCGTATCTACGGAACGGCGGACCCATCCTGCGTGGTGATCGACGAAATCGTGGGGTTTGTCTGCACCATGTTTCTCGTTACACCGACGCTGGTCCATATTGGTCTCGGGTTTGTCCTGTTCAGGTTTTTCGATATCGTCAAACCCTTTCCCGTGCGATACTTGGAAACGGCCCTGCCCGTGGGATACGATATAGTCGGAGACGATGTTGCCGCCGCTGTGTACGCGAACATTGTTCTGCACAGTCTCATCTGGTATTGGGCACTCTAGGGTGGTTACATGAGAATCGGTATTGTAACGGTGGGAGATGAATTGACGAGCGGTATGACCGTTGATACAAACGGACCGTTTATCATGGGGGAGCTGCACCGAGAGGGATGGACCGTGTGTGCCCTGATGACCGTCGGTGACGATGAGGCGGCGATTGCCGATGCCCTTGCCTATCTGGCGAATCGTTCACGGATTGTTATCGTCACAGGGGGTCTCGGGCCGACGGCGGACGACAGAACACGTGAGGCGATCGCCCGGGCGGTCAAAAGAGATCTCGTCATCGATGAAACTGTCCGTGACAGATTGAAGGAGCGATTTCGATACTATAGTCTGAGATGGACGGAAAACAACGAGAAGCAGGCATTCTTTCCCCGGGGATCGACAATCGTGGAAAACCCCGTGGGAACGGCGCAGGGTTTCTTCCTGCCCCACGGTGTGTCGGGGATCGTTGCTCTTCCCGGTGTTCCCCGTGAAGTCAGGGAAATGATGCCCCTGTCTGTTCTGCCGCTCCTGCGGGCAGTGGCGGGGAATGGCACGGTGAAAACAGCGGTGCGGATAGTGCGGCTGTTCGGGCGAACGGAGGCTCAGATCGATGAGATCGTGAGTGCGCTGGCACTGCCGTCTGCGCGCATTTCCATCGGTTCCTATCCGCAATTTCCTGAGATCCACCTGCGAATCACCGTCCGGGACGAGATCCAGGAGATCGCCGACGGTTTTTTGAACGACGTGACCTCCATGATTCGTGACAGACTGGGTGATTATGTGTACGGATACGACGACAACACGATCGAAGAAATTATTGCCGCCGCCCTGCGCGCGCGGGGACTGACTATCGCTGTTGCGGAATCATGTACCGGGGGCATGATTGCCGACCGGTTGACGAATGTACCGGGCAGTTCCCTGTATTTCGAGAGGGACTGTGTCACATACAGTAATGTATCGAAGGTCGAGCTTCTTGGTGTGCCGGAAGAGGTGATTGCCACGGCGGGCGCGGTCAGTGAGCAAACGGCCCGCGCCATGGCTGAGGGTATTCGGGCGGCGTCGCGGACGAATATCGGATGTGCCACAACGGGTATTGCGGGACCGTCGGGCGGCACGGAGGAAAAACCGGTGGGAACGGTCTATATCGCCGTAACTGACGGCGTGAACACTGACTGCCGCAAATTCGCCTTCGGCGGTGGGAGGCGGCGCATAAAGGAACTCAGTACCCGCTGGGCGCTGGAGATGATTCGCTTATGTATTGAGGATTGACGATATGGTGACTGACGGAAAAACAATCCGGGCTTTCATCGCCGTTGATCTGCCGGGAGAGGTGACGGAAGAAATACGCCTCATTCAGAGTCGGATAAAGCCGCATCTCGATCAGGTACGGTGGGTGCGGCCGGAGAATATTCATATGACCCTCAAATTTCTCGGTGATGTGGAACGGAGCGTCATTGAATCGATGAGTGTAGGTATGACGGAGGTGATGCGAAGCGAAGGCCCCCTGTCATTCTCCGTCGGAGGTGTCGGGGGGTTTCCCCGAACTGAGAGAGCACGCGTGGTCTGGCTCGGGGTCCGCGGTGATATTGAAAGACTTGCCGTTCTCCAGTCCGCCATAGAAGATGTTGCCAACTCCTTCGGTGTTGCCAGGGAAAAACGGTCCTTCCGTCCTCACCTGACCATCGGACGGGCCCGGTCGGGGCGTGGCATGATTGCTGGTCTGGAGAATGTGCCGGGACGCGACGATGCATTTGAGGCAGGATCTTTTGTTGCGGAGGGTGTCACCTTTTTCCAGAGTGTCCTGAAATCCGATGGTGCGATGTACAGAGAACTTGCGTATTTTCCGTTTAACAGGTAGAAGAGCCCTTTGATCGTGCACGCCACCTGTTTCGGAAAGACGGGAAGATTTGATCGCCGTTCTTCCCGTTTTCCTCCGTGTCAAACATCGATGTATCGAGGCATTGTGGGGGCAGTGGAGGGCATGTGAAGACAATGTAT
>Ga0272443_10001043_pt1 | contig 43743 bp, 41 predicted proteins | sample SSMAcet12_FD_193581 | JGI IMG/M metagenome (GOLD analysis project Ga0272443, IMG submission 193581) | Marine sediment archaeal communities from Little Sippewissett salt marsh, Falmouth, MA, United States - SSM-Acet-12 | ecosystem: Environmental > Aquatic > Marine > Wetlands > Sediment ...
GGGAGCATGGAGTACGACGCGATACCTCACTACGTCAGGATCCTGTGATCCTCCGGGTCAGGTGACATTGCAGACCCCGTCATACGGCGCTACGGGCGTCGGAATTCCGACATACTTCAACTGGAGCACAGCGACGGGAGCCACAAAGTACCGAATTCAGGTAGACAACAGTTCTTCATTCTCAAGTCCGGAGATCGACGCTCAGCCCTCAGCTTCGGATTACACCGTGTACAGCGGCCTCAGTGAGGATGTTACATATTACTGGAGAGTTGCGGGTTACAACGCTTGCGGCTGGGGCGACTGGAGCTCCACCTCGTACTTCACAACGTCAGGCGGGTGTACTCCTCCTGGGCAGGTGACCCTCCTGAGCCCGTCTTCCGGTTCAACCAACGTGCAAAGCCCGGTCACCTTCGACTGGAACGCAACATTCGGGACAACGAAGTATCGAATACAGGTTGACAACAGCTCTACATTCGCAACCCCTGAAGTAGATGTTCAACCGACAGCATCGGAGTACACTGTCTCCGGAGGATTTGTTGAGGGTGTTACTTACTACTGGAGGGTCGCAGGCTATAACCCATGCGGTTGGGGAAGCTGGTCATCCGTCTGGAACTTCGTGTCCGGCGGAGGTGGTGGCCCGGGAGATGACGTTACTCCCCCTACCATCAGTGAAGTACGAGCAGGCGATACAACCGCGACGACGGCCAGGGCATACTGGCACACCAACGAGCCTGCAAATTCTAAGGTCATTTATTACTCGGGCATGTTCGGGACTGACAGTACCGATCTCGATCCGGCCATGCTTCCAAGTCACAATGTCCTTATTACCGGGCTTTTCCCGAACACTATATACACGTATCAGGTTGTTAGCGCGGATGCCGCCGGAAACACATCGCAAAGCCCCTTTTACAGCTTCAAGACAGCAGGTATTATCCTCGATGCGGAGGATGAAGGTATGTTCTCCGCTGTTGGGCGATCGCTCTACAAGTCGTCACAGCCGACTTTCGTCGTAACGAACGCCGGCGAGAATGATCTGAACAAGTACTACTTTGAAGTAGCTACGGACTCTCTTTTCGTGAACATGGTTGCGACATCTTACGGTGTGGACCAGCAGGACGGTGAACATACTGAATGGAAAAGTAATCGAGTCCTCCAGCCAGACCAGAAGTACTTCTGGAGGGCGAGCCTGAATCATGATAGTTATTCGAAGACCACCGAGTTCGAGGTGGCTCCGAAACCGCACGTCTATCCGAATCCCTTCGAGATTGACAAGGCACCACAGGTTGTCTTCACGGATGTTCCGCCGGGATCGACTTTGATCCTGACTACTGTTGCCGGTGAAACCGTGAAACGGTGGGCCAACACGACCGGTGATGACATCGTCTGGGACGGTATTACGGATTACGGCAACAAGGTGGCACCCGGAGTGTATCTCTGGTTCGTCGAGGATTCGGATGTCAGCGGCAAGCTGATGGTTACGAAATAACACTTTGAGAGGCCCGGGTTTCAACGACATCTTCCCCCCGGGACCGAGTGTCGAGTCGATTTTGATGAGAAAAGGCCGCGCAATCAATGTGCGGCCTTATTATTTGCTTTTCCCAATAGCCCCCCGCTCTTCCTGTTTCATGCCCCTCAGGCCCGACAGAAATGGTTTGACTTATAGCATTGACTCCTGTAAGTTTTCGGCTGATAGTCGATTGGAGAGACTATGAACATTATAGTTATAGGAATGGGAGAAGTCGGCAAACACATCGCAGGCTTTCTCGCATCAGAAGACCACGACGTTACTATAGTCGATGCGAATCCTCAGGCGCTTTCCGGCGCCGAGGAGAAAATGGACGTAATGGCGCTCGAAGGCCAGGGCGGCAGCCTCAAGACGCTCAAGCGTGCTGAAGCCCACAAGGCGGATCTCGTGATAGCTGTCACGGATGATGACGAGGCCAACCTTTTGGCGGCATTTGGCGCCAAGAGTCTCGGGGCGAAACGCACCATAGCCCGCGTTTCATCTCGAGATTACCTCGACGGAGAGTCTGGTCTGTATCATGATCTGATGGGCGTGGATCTGGTAATCTGTCCGCCGATTTTATCGGGAACCGAGATTTCCAAGCTTGTCCGATCTTTTGGTGCAGTATTCGTTGAGAACTTCGCCCAGAATCGGGTTGAGTTGATACAATTAGCCCTCAATGAGCAACTCAAGGTTGTGGGTCAGAAGCTTAAAGACATATCTATGCCAAATAACACTCTCATCGCTGCAATCAACCGCGATGGAAAGATGATAATACCTTCCGGCGACGATGAAATCCTGTTGAATGATGAAGTTCTGGTGATTGGCCGTATCGAGTCTATTCCCGATGTGGAAAATTTCTTCGGAAAGAAACACCGGGGCAAGGCAAACAAAGTCATCATACTGGGCGGTGGTGAGATCGGCTTCTCTGTAGTCAAATCCCTAATGGGTGAAGATCTTGAGATAACGCTCATAGATAAGGACTCTGACAGGTGCAAATTCTTGTCGGAGACACTTAGCAATGTGCTGGTGATAAACGGTGACGGCACTGATATGAGCGTACTCGAAGAAGTGAAGATACAGGATTGCGACGTTTTCATCTCGGCTGTCTCCGAAGGCGAGGAGATAAACCTCCTGTCAGGACTCCTCGCGAAGCAAATGGGAGCACAGAAGAGCGTTGTGCTTGCAGACAAGCCCGATTACAAAGTCCTGTACGAGCAACTTGGAATCGATGCGGTGGTATCTCCACGACTGGTCGCTGCCAATCAGATTATGAAATATGTCAGGGCAGGCACTGTCGTGTCAGTTACGATTCTGGAAGAGGGCAATGGTGAGATACTCGAAATCGTTGCTCCCCCAACCGCACGGATTGTCAAGAAACCACTTATGGAACTCAGCTTCCCCAAGGGTGCAGTAATCGGGGCGGTCGCCGGTCCGGATGGAGTGATGATTCCGAAGGGCAGTGATACGATACCCGCGAACTCAACCGTAATAATCTTCACGACACCACAAGCCCGACGACAGGTTGAGAGATTATTCAAGGCTAAGAAAGCTCGATGAATTTCAAGACAGTAGCAAAGCTCCTCGGCGCATTGCTGGTCGGTATCGCGATCTTCATGTCGACTTCCATAATCCCGGCAGCAATATCCGACGGCTGGTCCAGCATACTCACATTCGCCATATCTTCGATTCTGACTGCCGGAGTGGGTTTGGGCCTCATGCATCTCGGGCGACAGGAAACGGGGTCCATTCATGCAAGGGAGGCGGTTGCGGTCGTTGCAATAGGCTGGTTTACCGTCTCGGTATTCGGCGGAGTCCCATTCTTCATCGAAGGTACATTTTCCAACCCGGCTGACGCGTTCTTTGAATCAGCTTCCGGATTCACCACGACCGGATCGTCAGTCATGACCGATATCGAATCCTGCTCCAGATCGATTCTATACTGGCGTTCACTCATTCAGTGGCTTGGAGGGATGGGCATAATCGTATTGTTCATTGCTGTTCTTCCCCAGTTAGGAGTGGGCGCAAGACATCTTTTCAAATCCGAGGTTCCGGGGCCGATTACCGAAGGTCTCAAACCCAAGCTGAAGCAGACTTCTGCGGCGCTATGGAAGATTTACCTCGGAATCACATCCGCGATGTTCCTGTGCCTGTTGCTAGCTGGAATGGACGTGTACGATGCAATCTGCCATTCGTTCACCTGTATGGCTACCGGTGGCTTCTCGACGATGAACGCATCCATCGCGCATTATGACAGTGTGGCTATTGACATCATCGTTACGGTGTTCATGGCATTCGCAGGCATCAACTTCAGCCTCTACTACCTCCTCTCGCGAAAACGAGTCAAGGAAGTAGTTACAAACAGGGAATTTCAGGTTTACATTGCGATAAACTTGATTGCCATGTTAGTAATCGCGGTGAGCATACTCGGGAGGTACCCGAACTTCTTCACCGCTCTTCGGTACGCTTCGTTCCAGACTCTGGCAGTCTCCACTACAACTGGCTTCGCAACGGACAATTTCGACCTGTACCCATCTTTCACCAAGATCCTGATGGTGGCGCTGATGTGCATCGGAGGATCGGCGGGATCGACGGCAGGCGGGATGAAAATCTCCCGAATCATAATCGTGGTGAAGGCCGCATACCATGAAATATACAAGGCATTTCAACCTCACGCCGTGTTCTCCGTGAAAGTTGGCAAGCAGGTTATCGAAGACTCGGTGATACGTTCGGTGCTGGTATTCTTCGGTGTATTCATCCCTCGTTCATCGTCGGAACGCTCGTGATGGCCGCAATCGGCCTTGACATGGTAACTGCAGCCACATCAGTCGTAGCTACGCTCGCGAATATCGGCCCCGGACTCGCAAAGGTTGGAGCCGTGGAGAACTATGCTTTCATCCCTTGGGGTGGCAAACTATTCCTCGCATTCCTGATGATCCTCGGGAGGCTTGAGCTTTTCTCAGTTCTCGTTCTATTCATACCCGACTTTTGGAAAAGGTAAGACATCTCGCTATTCACCTCTCAGATACACGTGAGAACTCTTCGACACTGGCGGAACGCATCGTGCGTAATTCTGTTACTCAAAATGTGCCGGATTCCTCTGACGTTGAGCAAGCGGTAAATCATCATGTGATTGCTTCCGATAGGATAAGAAAGGTTCCGTTTTGCAGCTGTCGGCTTTGAGAGGACAGCGTAGGATTATTAGAACACTTAAGCATTAACTGGTTCAACGCCGAAGGACTCCGGGGGTGAAATGAGGAGCCTTGGAATGAAAGTATTCAAGAAATATCCATCTGCATTGAGATCTGACACATGCGAGTGGATATCTACAGTCAAAAACTGTGATGTGCTTATCGGAGTCCCCGCATGGAACTGCGAAGACAGCATCAGTCACGTGGTAAGCACGATCGGCAAAGCCGCCAGTACATTCCTGAAAGATCTTCAGTGCGCAATCCTGATCTCTGATGGAGGTTCGCTCGATGACACACGGGAGAACGCTGAAGCAGTCGAAATGGACGATGACATTGCGCGGAAAGTAATGATCTATCGGGGCATGCCCGGTAAAGGGACTTCACTGAGGGCGATATTCGAAGCCGCGAAACTCCTTCGCGTTCGAGCATGCGTCGTGGTTGACTCTGATCTCAGGAGCATCACTCCCGAATGGATAAAACTTCTCTCAGAACCGATTCTCGACGGGAAAGCAGACTATGTTGCACCCCGCTACAAAAGACATAAGTATGACGGCACTATTACGAATCACATCGTCTATCCCTTGACCAGGGCACTCTACGGGAAGCGAATCAGACAACCCATCGGTGGAGACTTTGGTCTCTCCGGGGATCTTGCCGCTTTCTACATCGGTGAGGATGTCTGGGATACCGATGTCGCCCGGTTTGGTATCGACATCTGGATGACAACATCCGCTGTCTGTGAGGGATATCGGACCGCCGAAGTTGATCTCGGGGTGAAGGTACACGATGCAAAGGACCCATCCTTCGATCTGCCGCCTATGTTCAACCAGGTGATATCCACGCTTTTCTATCTCATGAACAGGTATGAAAAGGTCTGGAAGAACGTCGATGGTTCGGAGGCTGTTCCCCATCTCGGGACAGCGACAAACAATCACAGATGCGAAGCCGTGCCGGTAACGAGAAGTAAACTTGTCGCGGAGTTCGTCGAAGGATGTGACCATTTCTGCGGTCTCTACAAGACAGTCCTGGCCCATGAGAACTACGCTCAACTCAAACGCATTATCCGCAAGGCGAAAACAAGCGCCAAGGTAAACATACCGCACGATCTCTGGGCTAAGATCCTATATGACTTCGCGTTCACCTACCAGTCATGGAATCGCAACCGAAGAAGACTTGTCGGTATTATGACCCCGCTCTACTTCGGGAGACTCGCAGGTTACACTTACGAGGTCGAAGATATGGATTCCGAAAAAGCGGAAGAAGTCATACAGGAGCAGGCAACGGTGTTTGAAAAGAACAAAGAGTACCTTCGTCACAGATTCACGGAATGGGAGGAGTAAGGAACACCCCTTCCTCCCTCGCACCGCCGGCAATGCTCTCACAGACTGCCAGTATTGCACTCTGCTGAGCCAGAGACCCCGCTCATAACGCCATATTCTCCTTAAAACGCTGATTTAACATAACTTAACAGAAAAACGGACAAAATGGACCGAAGAAGGAAACAAATACAATACTTTGTTGTAAAGATTATTGATACTGATGAGGAAAGCTGAGGTTTATGAAAGTTACAGCACTCGAAGAATACGGGTTACGCTGCATGGTTCTTCTCGCAAAGAATTTCGACAAGAACCGACATCTGAGCCTGCAGGAAATCGGTCAGGAAGAAGGACTATCAGTTGCGTATTCGGGCAAGCTTCTATCCATCCTTCGCGAAGCCGGTTTAGTAACAGCCGCGAGAGGCAGGAACGGCGGCTACACGTTATCAAAGCACCCGTCCAGGATGAACCTCAGTGAAGTCCTCGGTGCACTCGGTGAGCCTGTTTACACGGCAGCCCACTGTAGTCGTTACACGGGTGAGAACGGTACATGTGTGCATCTGTCTGATTGCAGCATCCGCAACATCTGGCGAGGGTTAGACAGGTTTATGCGACGGGTATTCGAGGCAGTTACCCTGGAAGATGTTGCTTCGGGCAGATACAGCGCCCTCGATCTCGAATCCATAGGCACCGGTGATAACAACCCTTCAGACAAACTTCCAGAGGACAAGCAGAGGAATACTATGCAAACATCAACATCAGAATACAGGGGATGAGGAAATGACTAAGAACGGATCGATTCTTTCTCTACGGAACATTCACGTCGAGGTAGAAGGCAAAGAAGTCGTTAAGGGTGTCTCTCTTGACATAAATCCCGGAGAGAAACATGCAATAATGGGCCCGAACGGATCAGGCAAATCGAGCCTTGCCAATGCGCTCGCAGGGCATCCGGCATATACGATCACGTCCGGCCGAGCTTCGATTTCCGATTTGGATCTGATCGAGATGAACGCAACCGAAAGATCGCTCGCCGGGCTGTTTCTGGCATTCCAGTATCCCCTTGCCATACCCGGGGTGACAGTAGCGAACTTCCTTCGCACCGCCGTGAAGGCAAGGTCCAACGGGGACGAGAGCCGAGTACGCAGTTTCCGTAAAGACCTCAAGGCCATGTTCAAGCTCCTCGAAATCGATGAGTCATTTGCGACGCGGTATATCAATGAGGGTTTCTCCGGAGGCGAAAAGAAAAGGATAGAGATACTTCAGATGCTCATGTTGAAACCGCAGATGGCAATCCTCGATGAGACAGACTCAGGTCTTGATATTGACGCTCTTAAAGTCGTCTCCAAGGGCATCAACACGAGCGCATCGAAATACAACGGTATCCTTCTCGTTACGCACTATCAGCGAATACTCGATTACGTGAAGCCGGACTTCGTTCATGTCATGATGGATGGACGGTTCGTGAAGTCAGGTGGGCCGGAGCTGGCGCTGCAACTCGAGAAGGAAGGATACGACTGGATTCGCGAAGAGTCTTCACGGAAAGTCGAGGTATAACAATGAGTGATGCAGTAGCCAAAAATAAGGCAATTGAGAACATCGGTGATGACTATGCCGTGAAATATGGATTCCGGGACCCGGAGGAGTACTTCCACAAAGCTCAGAAGGGACTCAACCATGAGGTCGTTGAGATGATCTCACGAATGAAGGAAGAGCCTGAGTGGATGCGGAAGTTCCGTCATGAGGCTCTGGACACTTTCCTCTCGAAGCCCATGCCGACCTGGGGAAACACCGAGTTACTTAACAGCATAGATTTCAGTGACATCTACTACTATATAAAGCCGGTCGAGAACCAGAAGCAAAACTGGGACGATGTTCCCGAGAACATCAAGAATACATTCGACAAGCTCGGGATTCCCGAGGCCGAACAGAAGTTTCTGGCTGGTGTCTCGGCGCAGTACGAATCGGAAGTCGTCTATCATTCATTCAAGGAAGATCTTGAGAAGCAGGGAATTGTGTTCCTCGACATGGATTCAGCTCTGAAGCAGCATCCGGATATTGTCAAGAAGTACTTCTCGACAGTTATCCCACCGACTGACAACAAGTTCGCCGCTTTGAATTCTGCTGTCTGGTCGGGAGGTTCCTTTATCTATGTACCTCCGGGGATTGATGTCAAGATCCCGTTACAGGCGTATTTCAGGATCAATGCGGAGAATATGGGACAGTTCGAGAGAACTCTTATCATAGCCGACAAAGGCTCCCGCGTGCACTACATTGAGGGCTGCACTGCACCGGTTTACACGACAGATTCCCTTCATTCAGCGGTGGTCGAACTGATTGCCCTTGACGACGCATACATTCGTTACACGACTATTCAGAACTGGTCACATAATCTGTTCAACCTCGTAACCAAAAGAGCGGTCGCGCACAGCAACGCGACAGTGGAGTGGGTTGACGGGAACATCGGGTCAAAGCTGACGATGAAATACCCCTGCGTCTACCTCGTCGGCGAGGGAGCCAAAGGTGAGATACTGTCAGTCGCATTCGCTAACGACGGCCAGCATCAGGACGCCGGAGCAAAGGTCATTCACGCCGCTCCGAACACGAGTTCCAGAGTGACATCGAAATCGATCTCGAAGGCGGGTGGACGGGCCTCATACAGGGGTCTTGTGAAGGTACACAAGAATGCCGAGGGCAGCAAAGTATCCGTCGAGTGTGATGCATTATTGATCGATGGGGCTTCACGCACCGACACATACCCGACAATGGAAATCGATGCGGATCAGGTGAGGATCGAGCATGAGGCAAGGGTGAGTAAAGTTGCCGAAGAGCAGCTTTTCTATCTGACGAGCAGGGGGTTGAGCGAGGATGAAGCTCGCCTGATGATTATCAACGGGTTCATTGAGCCGTTTACGAAAGAGCTTCCGATGGAATACGCGGTCGAACTTAACAGGCTCATCGAACTTGAAATGGAAGGGTCCGTGGGTTAGGTAACAATCGCACAAGGCAGGAATTGATATGAGCCATTCAACGATATCAAAAGATACACTCGATTTTCGAAAGAAATCTTCTTCAGAGCCTGACTGGCTCTACAGCAAGAGGCTTCAGAGCTGGGACTCGTACATGGATAGTCCGCTTCCGGACAGGGTGAAACATCTCTGGAGATACACCGAGCCGGACAACTTCGTGCTTTCAAACCCGGCTGCGGTGATGAAAACCAACAGCCCGCTCAGTCTGGGTCAGATGTCGAATGGGTTGAACGCGGAATCCCCCCACTCGGCGATTGCTTACAGGAAAGCTGACGCAACTGTCGGTGTCATGTTGTCATCAGAACTCCTCGAGAATCAGGTGATACTCAAGGACCTTGCTTCAGCCATAAAAGGGAATCCGGACATAGCAGAACAGCATCTCGGCAGACTCGTGAACACGCAGACAGGGAAGTTTGAAGCATTGAACCTCGCGCTGTGGCACGAAGGGTTTCTTCTTTACATACCGGATAACACCGTCGTCACTAAGCCGATATACCTCGATCGGCGCCCGCTTTCTGGGTCGACAGTAACCCGATTGCTGGTGATTGTCGGCAGAAACGCCGAGGCAACGATCATAGATGACTACGCAGCCCGTGACGGCCTGAAAACCGTCGACCTCAATGGCGCGGTCGAGCTGTTCGCCGGTGAGTCCTCGCGCGTGCGATACGTCTCCCTGCAGCGTCTTGCTCCTGGAACTCGCACGTACATGACACAGCGTCTTCATGCGGACAGGCAGGCCAATATTTACAGTGTCTTCGGTTCGTTCGGAAGTTCTGTCGCCAAACTTGACCTCGGTACGATACTTGCAGGACCGGGGGCCGAAAGCCAGATGTACGGCTTGGCATTCGGCGACGGCAAACAGCATTTCGATCATCACACGGTACACCATCACGTCTCCGGTGAGACATATTCCAACCTCGATGTCAAGGTTGTACTCAAAAACAAGGCTGTCTCAGCGTATACCGGGCTGATTCGAATCGAAGAAGATGCTGATAACTCCGAGGCTTATCAGGAGAATCGCAACCTGCTCCTGAATCATGGCGCCAGGGCCGAATCGATTCCTGAATTGGAAATCCTTACGGATCAGGTTAGCTGCTCACATGGAGCAACTGTCGGGCCGGTCGATCCCGGAATGATCTTCTACCTCCAAAGCCGCGGGTTCTCGAAAGACGAGGCTATCAAGGCAATCATCTCCGGTTTCGTGGAACCGACCCTCAAGGTCGTGCCCGACGATCTCAGGAAGATTCTGATGAACGCCGTGACCGAGAAAGTGGAGGCGTAGGAAAAGATGATATCGGAATTCGTAAAGGTCTGCAGCACAGAAGAAATCCCCGATGGCGAATCAAAAGTGTTCGAATTGGAAGGTAAGCCAGTGCTTGTCGCAAAGTACAACGGCGAATATTACGCTATCGACAACATCTGCTCCCACGACGGCGGCGATTTGGGCGCTGGCCACGTTATAGACGGGCAGGTTGAATGCCCCCGGCATGGCGCGCGATTCGACGTCACCACGGGCAATGCCACCCGAATGCCGGCAGCGTTCGGAGTTGAAAAGTACGATCTCAAAGTAGAAGATGGATTCGTATTCATTTCTATAGAGGACTGATGGCACAATGACATTGACTACTCAGACAAAGACCACGATAACCGAGCGCTTCGATGCCTCGAGTGTCAAGAGAGACTTCCCAATTCTCGAACGAGAGATCAACGGCAGGAAACTCGTGTATCTGGACAATGCGGCGACATCGCAGAAGCCGCTTTGTGTCATTGACGCACTTGACCGATACTACCGTTCACATAACGCTAATGTACATCGAGGCTTGCATACTCTCTCCGAGGAATCAACCGCCGCATATGAGGCGACGAGGTTCAAAGTTGCCGGTTTCATCGGTGCGGCCAAGCCCGAAGAGGTAATCTACACTCACGGGACAACGGAGTCGATAAACCTCGTTGCTTACTCCTGGGGCCGGAAAAACATCCGTAAGGGTGATCGTATTGTTCTTACACACATGGAGCATCACGCGAATCTGGTTCCGTGGATAGCCCTCGCAAAGAGTCTTGGGGCTGAGTTGGAATACATCCCTATTGACAGCGAAGGCAATCTGGTGCTGGATCGGATTGGCGAGATAATCACGCCGAATACCGCGCTCGTATCGCTTACTCACATGTCAAACGTGCTCGGAACGATCAATCCTGTTAAGAAAATCATCGAAATAGCACACGACAGAAACGCCCTCTCGCTTGTAGACGCCGCACAGAGTCTTCCGCACATGCCGCTGGATGTGGTGGACCTTGATGCAGACTTCCTGGCCTTCTCGGCGCACAAAATGCTCGGGCCAACCGGATTCGGGATACTGTACGGGAAGGAGTCTATTCTGGATGATATGGACCCGTTCATATTAGGCGGTGACATGATTAACAAGGTTCGATACGATCATGCCGACTGGGCGGAGCTGCCGAACAAGTTCGAAGGTGGTACACCACATATTGCCGGATCAATAGGGTTCGCTCCTGCCATAGACTATCTTAACAACCTCGGAATGGAGAACGTCCGTGCCCATGAGATGGAACTGACGCAATACGCTCTCGACCGATTATCAGAACTGAGGAGTATTCGCGTTTTCGGTCCGAGAGATGTGGACAGGCGTGGTGGAGCTATATCGTTCTCGGATTCAGACATTCATCCACACGATCTTGCCCAGATACTCGATACCAATGGAGTCGCGGTGCGGGCGGGACATCATTGCGCCCAGCCCCTGCACAATCTTCTCGGTGTCGGTTCAACCGCACGAGCGAGTTTCTATATCTACAACACACCCGATGATGTCGATCGATTAATCGACGCAATTCATGAAGCGCGGAGGTATTTTGGACATGAGTGATGCACTCGATACACTCTACAGGGAAGTGATACTCGATCACTACAAGCACCCTCGCGGTAAGAAGAAACTGGATCATGCAAGCCTCAGGAATGAGGGGAAGAACCCGACCTGCGGTGATGAGATCGAAATAGAGATTGACCTCGATCACGATACGGTGAAAGACCTGTCCGTCTCATGTGCGGGCTGTGCGATTTCTGTGGCATCAGGTTCGATGCTGTATGAAGTCATAAAAGGCAAATCTGTTGATGAGGTCAAGAAGATCGCTCAGGTTGTGAAGGCAATGCTGAAGGGCGAGGAATACAGCACCGAAGGTATCGACATCGGTGATCTGGATGTTCTCGAAGGCGTCAAGAAATTCCCGGTTCGAATTAAGTGCGCATTGCTGTCCTGGACTACCCTCGTAGACGCGTTGGACAGAAAGTCAAACTCCGAAACCGAAAGAGTCTCTTCTACGGAGTAATAACATGCCGACCAAAGAAGAAGTATACGAAGCGCTCTACGTCGTCTCCGACCCCGAGATCGGACTGAGTATAGTGGATTTGGGATTGATTTATGATGTTGGTTTTGTCGGTGACAAAATAGTCAATGTGATCATGACCCTCACCACCCCGGGTTGCCCGTATGGACCCCAGCTTATCGAAGAAGTCAAGGAAGTCGTCAGAGAACTTGACGGCGTTGAAAAAGCTGATGTCGAGATAGTGTGGGACCCGCCGTGGAACCCGGAGGAAATGGCCTCCGACGAGGCTAAGGATGTGCTCGGAATCTGGTAGAAACTCTGCCAGGAAGCATTCTGCACCTCTCAGTATGACAATCTGCCGATATTGATAACTTCTCGACTTGACTATCACTTCTCCACTGCTATCTTCATTAGACATTGCCGGAGCTGAAGCTACCGGTGTTTCCATGAATCCAAACAGGACGCTCAAGCATGACATTCGCGCGACTCTCTCTGATGGCAATACTAATGGTTCTAATGTCTGCAGTCCTTTCGTGCAGCAGTCATAAGGTCTCGTTCTCGCTTGAAAGACCACTTATCGAAATGGCGCACTGCAGCATTGGGGATTTTGACGTATATCTACCGGCTTCGGACAGTACTATTTCAGTGCCCTCAACAGAAGTGATCGACCGGTTCAAAATAGCCATGAAAGACAAGTTGGATGCAAGTCTGTTATTCCAGACTGTCTATCCCTACAACGTGAATGCAACCTATGAAGTCGTCTGCACGATCACAAAGTCCTACACCGATGTCAAGAAGCTCTCTTTCGCGGTCAGGTTGAAGGATCAGTACTCCGGAGAAGTCCTGTTCGGAGACTCGTATGAATACGCGATCGACAACTGGGAAGCCGCTGAGCCGACATTCAGGGAAGTGTCTTCCAAGTTTGTAGAATCTCTCAAAACCGACGCGAAGAGACTCGAAGAGAGCGACTGAACCCAGGGAAAGAGACATCCTCCTGCAAGACCGTTCTATTTTGGCTGAAAATGGACTTAGCAGGGGAACTAATCATATATAGATCCGGTTTTTGACCTTATGATAAAGGTCTGTAGCGAATCACAGCCGAGCGAGAAGCTCCAATCGAACCCGTTACTCGGGTGTTTTTGCATGGGAATAGTCGCTGACCAGCACCTGCATACTGATATGCACGTGCCAACTGTCTCGACGCCGGTTCGCTCGAATGCTGCGCACGCTAAATAGAAGAATGACATGAACGTACAGAACACACTCATTAAGAAACCCGGTCATGATGTCGAAACAAAAATGGGGCCTTATTGTCCGTTTTATAAGACAGTAGTCCAAAATTCGGCTTTAGATGATTCAGGATTTGGATCCTCAGTCTCATCCGAAATAGAAAGGAAGGGAGCTGTATATGTTCAAGACATTTGACCCACTCAAGGGCAAACGGCTTCAGATAATGAACGAAAACGGCGAGATCGTCGGGGAAAAGTGGATGCCGAAGCTTTCCGATGACAAGCTGGTTGAAGCATATAAGACAATGCTCTACGCGAGAATCGCCGATGAAAAGGCCGTCTCCTACCAACGGCAGGGGCGACTGTTCACTCTCCCGGCCAATATGGGTCAGGAAGCGGCAGCTATCGGTAGTGCGATGGCGCTCGAGAAAACCGACTGGATGGTTCCTGCTTATAGAGAACTCGGATCCTGGCTCGTTAAAGGTGCGACGATGCTTCACTACTTCTTATATTTCGGAGGAAGTGAAGAAGGAAGCCGATTCCCGGAAGGTACACGGCTTCTGCCCGTATCAGTGCCGATTTCGTCTCAGCTGACTCATGCCGCCGGACTGGGGTTCGCGGCTCAGTACAAAGGTGAGAAAGACGTAGTCATCACATACTTCGGTGATGGCGGAACCTCACAGGGAGATTTTCACGAAGGCATCAACTGGGCGGCTGTCTTTAACTGCCCGGTCATCTTCTTCAACAATAACAATGGTTATGCAATCTCTCTGCCGAGAGCCAAGCAGACGAAGTCCGAGACTATCGCTCAAAAGGCTATCGCCTACGGTATCCCCGGAATTCAGATTGACGGAAACGATTTCCTCGCGGTGTATCGTGCGACATCGGAAGCCGCGAAACATGCTCGCGAAGGTAAAGGCCCCGTCTTGATAGAGGCTATCACCTACAGACTCGGCGCCCATACAACTTCTGATGATCCGACGAAATACAGGACGAAGGAAGAAGAAGCGGAGTGGCATCCAAAAGAACCTCTGATCCGTATGCGCAAGTTTCTCGAGAACAAAGGCCTTTGGGACGATGCCAAAGAGCAGAAACACAGGGACGAAGCGACGGCGGATATCGAAGGCCATTTCAAGGAATTCGAGAAATACAAGAACACTCCGCTGGAAGACATATTCAAGTACCAGTATGAAGAAATGCCTGATGGCCTCAAAGCCCAGATGGTCGAACTGCGCAATTACTACGACAGGAAGGAGGGCTGATCGATGGCAGTAATGAACATGGTTCAGGCAATCAACTCGGCCCTTGACGGCAAACTGGCTGACGACAAGAACGTCGTTGTGTTCGGTGAAGACGCCGGACACGAAGGCGGCGTTTTCAGGGTCACAGAGGGTCTTCAGGCAAAGTTCGGTGAAAAGCGCGTGTTCGATACTCCGCTCGCGGAATCCGTTATCGTCGGTGCAGGTCTCGGAATGGCCATCAACGGCCTCCGACCTGTCTGCGAGTTGCAGTTTTCGGGCTTCATGTACCCGGCATTCAACCAGATTATCTCGCATGTCGCACGAATGCGATACCGTTCGAGAGGTACGCTCACAGCCCCGATGGTGATTCGCGCACCATATGGCGGCGGTATTCGCGCTCTGGAGCATCACAGTGAAAGCGCGGAAGCAATCTATGCACACATTCCCGGACTGAAGGTTGTCATTCCATCGACTCCGTATGATGCCAAAGGGCTTCTGATAAGCGCTATCGAGGACAACGATCCGGTGATCTTCCTCGAACCGAAGAAGATATATCGCGCTATCAAGCAGGAAGTCCCGGAAGATCTGTACAGGATCAAGATCGGCAAAGCAAAGGTACTGCAGGAAGGCGATCAGCTTACTGTCGTCGCCTACGGTGCGATGATTCGCCCGACTCAGCAGGCGCTGCAGCAGGCCAAGAAAGACGGATACTCCGTTGAATTGATAGATCTCCGTACGATCAGCCCGCTCGACAGGGAAACTGTCGCGGATTCGATCAAGAAGACCGGTCGCCTGGTAGTCGTCCATGAAGCGGCAAAGAGCTTCGGGACCGGTGCTGAACTCATGGCTCTCGCTAATGAAGAAGCTTTCCTTAACCTCGAAGCTCCGCCTATGAGAGTTACCGGGATGGATACGACGGTTCCGCTTCCCAAGGGTGAAGACATGTTCTTCCCCGAAGCCGGCCGAATCTACGAGGCCATCAAGAAAACGATTGAGTTCTAAGGAGGATTCATGCTTTACATTTTCAAATTCCCCGATATCGGCGAAGGAATCACTGAAGGCAAGATCCTCGAATGGCATGTCAAGAAAGGTCAGGAGATCAAAGAAGGCGATTCCGTCGTTAAAGTCGAAACTGATAAAGTCGTTGCCGATATACCGAGTCCGAGAACGGGCGTTGTGATGAACACGTTCGGGAAAGTCGGTGAAATCATCAATGTCGGCAATGCGCTGATCGAAGTAGAAATCGAAGGCGAAGAGCCTGTCGAAGAAGAGAAAAAAGTCAAAGTCGAAGAAGGCGGTTTCGGTGTTGTGGGTGAAATCGAAGACGCCACGACCGATGCTTTTCTCCCCGCAACAGGTGAAGGGATGGAGGCTCCCCCGTCAGCCGAGGCTCCCGCAGAAACAGGCCGTAAAGTTCTCGCTACTCCGGTTGCACGCAAAATGGCTAAAGACCTCGGAGTCGATATCGGATCGATAAAAGGCACAGGCCCCGCGGGTCGTGTGATGAAGGCCGATATCCAGCGTGCATTCGATGAGAAACAGCAAGGCCCCAGGGCAGGCGTGAAGCCGGTTACTGCGACAACTGTTCCGGTGCCAGCCGAAGGTCGCACGGAAGTCGAAGAGCTTTCGCAGATTCGCAAGACCATCGCCAAGCGCATGGTCGAGTCACGATTCACTGCACCGCACACGACTTCATTCGAGGAAGTCGAAATCTCGCGCCTGATAGACATCAGAAACGAGAAAAAAGAGCAGCTTGCCGAGCAGGGCATCAAACTGACCTACATGCCGTTCATCATCAAAGCGGTCGTACTTGCGCTCAAGAAGCACAAGAAGCTCAACTGCAGGCTCGACATGCAGAACAATCGCGTGATCTACAACAAGTACTACAACATCGGATTCGCGGTCGACACTCCCGATGGGCTGACCGTTCCCGTGATCAAAGACGCCGACAAGAAGAGCATCATCGAACTCGCTCAGGAACTCGTCGACAAGTCCGAACGTGCCCGTGACCGCAAACTTGCGCTCGACGAACTCAAGGACAGCACGTTTTCGATTACAAATTACGGTTCGATTGCCGGCATTCACGGTGTCCCGATCATAAACTATCCCGATGTTGCGATTCTTGGAATCGGACGCATCCTCAAGAAGCCCATTGTCAAGGATGACCAGATCGTTCCCGGGAATGTCCTCCCCCTCTCGCTGTCGGTCGATCATCGTATCGTCGACGGAGCAGATGCGGCGAGGTTCTTCAGGGATGTCATGACCATGCTCGCCGATCCGGTGGCAATGCTTGTAATGTAGGAGGCAGATATGAAGGAATTTGATCTTATCATAGTCGGTTCCGGTCCTGCCGGATACGTTGCGGCGATTCGCGCAGGGCAACTCGGGATGACCATCGCACTGATCGAGAAGGAGAGCGTTGGCGGTATGTGCCTCAATTGGGGATGCATTCCCTCCAAGACACTGATGGAAAGCGCGAAGCTGTTCGACAAGACTACGAAAGCTGCAACGTTCGGTATCGACGGTATCGACAAGAAAGCGCTCGCTTTCAACTGGCAGAAGGCCACCGGACGCAAAGACAGGATTGTCACGCGGCTTGTCAAAGGTGTCGAGTTTCTTCTCAAGAAAAACAATGTCGAACTAATCACAGGTGAGGCGAAAGTCACCGGCCCGAACAAGGTCTCAGTCGGCGAAAGCGAATATTCCGCGAAGAATATCATCCTGGCAACCGGATCTCGCCCCGACAAGAGCTGGGCGGGCAATGTCGACCCATCGAATATTATCGAGATCGACGATTTCTACAAAGTCTCCGAGATCGGCGAAACATTCCTCGTTTACGGCGGCGGTCCGAGCGCTACCGAGGCGGCGTTCATGCTTCGGCTTATTGGCAAGAAGGTCACGATTGTCACGCCCGAAGACTCTCTGATGTACATGCTCGACAGCTCGCTTACCAGATTTCTCGCCGATAAGTTCAAGAAGATCGGAATCACTGTCTACACTGGCAGGGAACTGACAAAACAGGGTGAGGGCGGTGTGTTCGCGGGTGATGATTTCATCGAATGCGACACGATTATCAATCTCGCGAATCGTACTCCGGTCCTGCCGGAGATTAGCGGAACGGATATCACGCTCGATAACGGATTTGTGAAGATCGACGAGTATATGCGCACCAATGTCCCGACTATCTACGCTGTCGGCGATATCACCGGGCAGATCACGGCACATGCCGGTTCTGCGCAGGGGCTTGCGGCTGTCAATCATCTCGCAGGTATCGACGAGCCTCTCGATTACGGCAAACTCCCGATGAACATCTACCTCGATCCGGAAATCGCATCGGTCGGTATGACCGAGGAACAACTCAAGGACAAGAACATCGAGTACAAGAAGGGCGAGTTCCTCCTGTCGGCCAATGGCAAGGCGATGGCCGAGGGTACATCCGAGGGATTTGTGAAAGTTCTTGCCGAGACCAAGTACGGCGAAGTTATGGGGGTGCATATCGTAGCGCCCGGCGCGACCGATATGATCGCCGAAGCTGTTGCGATCATGCAGCTCGAGGGAACGATGGAGGATGTCAGCCATGTTATCCATGCGCACCCGACGATCAGCGAGACAATTCTCGAAGCAAGTTTCAAGGCTATGGACAGGCCGATTCATACGGTCTGAGGCCGTTATTACATGGACAATTCACTGATGCCCCTGTAATTTACTGGGGCATTTTCGTGGGTGAATGATATGAACGTGATCGACGATTACAAACTTCCCGACGCCGAACTGCTGACACCGTCGGGCGAGCCTCAGCGTATGATGGTCTGGGTGCCCGACAGGCTGATGGTGGTTATCGGCAATGGTTCCGATGCGCTGAAAGAACTTCGGGCGGACAATATCGACGCCGACAACGTGCCGGTGATCCGCCGCGGTTCGGGAGGATGTTCAGTTGTACTGTCACCTAAAATGTATGTTGCGTCATTCGCGCTGTACGGTCAGCTGATGAAGGATTCGATTGGATATTTCAAGAAATTCAATGCTGTTATCATAAACGCGCTCGAATCGCTCGGTGTCGACGGGCTCAAACACGAAGGGATTTCCGATATCGCGCTCAACGGCCGCAAAATCGCCGGGACTGCGCTGTATCGCAACAAAGACGTCGTGTTTTATCATGCGGTTATCAATATCGCCGAATCACCCAGCCTGATCGAACGATACCTCGCTCTCCCCCCTCGGATGCCAGATTACCGCGAAAACCGCTCCCACGAGGATTTCGTGACCTCACTCGCCGAACAAGGCAAACAGGTAGATATCGAAGATTTCCGGAAAGCATTAGTGTTGTAGGTCAGTGATCCCCGCACGTACTGAGCTTCGAAGTGCCTGCTCATGCGAAGCATCGAATATTGTAGGTCAGGACCCCTGCCTGATCGTGCGAAGCATCGAACAGGTTCGAACGATAGTGAGGAGATCCTGACATTCTTTGAGATACAGCATGGTGCCCCACAGCTCTGCTGTGGGTACTCGGCGAGAAAACGGGGCAGACGATGACGTCTGCCGCCCATGTCCGGAAGAAACCCATCTAAAAGGTGGGCCACCAACCAGTAACTAGTCAAGATGGCAGGCTTCGGAAAGACCTGTCCTACATGGCTGCATTGTCATTCCCGCGAAAGCGGGAATCCAGAAAACATGTCAGGATCACATGGATCCTGACCTACAAGACTTCGCATCGCAGGCACTTCGAAGCTCAGTACAGGCAGGGATCACTGACCTACCCTACCATTGAATTAGAATGAGACTGCGTGATTTGTGGTGGAAAAATCAACGCAGGGGAGTTGGTCCCCTGCGTATCACCCCGAGCGCTTCCTGTCAGGAAGTTATCCTTCCTGAGAGAAGCAGTTGCGAAAGCATAAGTTCGAAAAACCCTGCAACATCAATTCATGCATCTCTCGTGATGCACACCCCGCCATTACTGCATCTGTGACAGCGCCGCCTTCTCGCTCTCCGAGAAAACCCTCGTGAGATCGATCAGTATTAACAGCCTGTCGTCAAGTTTTGCTACCCCCTGTATGTAGGCGGAGTCGACCGTAGTCGCGATATCAGGAGGCGGTTCGATAGTATCGGTCTGCAGACGCAACACTTCGAGAACGGCGTCAACGATCATGCCCATAACCTGACCGTCGATACTGACGACGACAATCCGGGAATCCTTGTCACGCTCCTTCGGCTCCATACGAAACCGTTTGCGTAGATCGATGATCGGGATGACCTTGCCGCGCAGGTTGATCACGCCCTCCACGAAACCCGGCGATCTCGGCACCCGCGTTATCTCCGTCATCCGGTTGATTTCCTGCACTTCGAGGATATCAACGCCGTATTCCTCGTCACCGATCTTGAATGATACGAGCTGAAGGAGTTCCTCTCCTCCCTTACTGGATTCATCCGCGCGAACATCATCGGTTCGCCATTTGTCCGGCATATTTCCCTCCGATTCGATTGTCGACGTGCTGGAAAAGCAGAGTTATACCAATAGTTCGCCCTGCATTACGCCTATATTTCGAATATCGGCAATGAACGGAGGAATCTGAATGCGGGTGGGGCAGGAACCGTTGCGATCTGAAACGCACTACATCTCGAACCAAAAGTGAAAGGCGAAGGCTAACCCTCCGCCTTGCTCGAATCGCAATCTATCGTCAGCGCCTACTCATAGTCGCTCTGAAGATACTTCTTGCTGGCGAGCTGGCGCTGTATTTTCTCGGAAAGCCTTCGGGAGAATTCGGTAGCTGCATTCTCGCCATAGGTTTTCTGCATATGATTCATCGCTATGACTTCTGAAATCACCGTGATGTTCTTACCGGGCGACAGCGGAATTGTTATAACGGGAATTTCCACACCGAGAATTGACGTATACCGTTCTTCCATCCCGAGCCGCTCATAGCTGTCCCGTGCCTCGTTCCAGAGCACGAGCCGCACCTCGACCTCGATACGTTTCTGCATCCTGATCGAACGAATGCCGAAAAGACGTTCGATGTCGATGATTCCGATGCCTCGGACTTCCATATGATGCCCGAGCAGCTCGGAACCTGTCCCGACAACAAGACTTTGTGACTTCTTGACAATCCTGACCATGTCATCGGCGACGAGCCTGTGTCCGCGTTCCACGAGATCAAGCGCACACTCGGACTTACCCACGCCGCTCTTGCCGGTGTACATGAGTCCGACGCCGTAGACATCTACCAGCGTACCGTGCACCGTCACTCTCGGCGCGAAAATCTCGTCAAGATACCCCGAAAGCTGATACGTGAAATCAGCCGTAGTGAAATGTGTCTGCAAGACAGTCGTATCGTTGAGCTTGGCGATCCGGATCAACTCCGACGGCGGATTCATCCCCTTGGTGACGATCAGGAGCGCGAGATCGAATGAAAACAGATTCTTCAGCAGGCGTGTGCACTCTTCCGCGGACCTGCTCGTGAGGAATGCGAGTTCGGTTTCACCGAGGATGAGAGTTCTGCGAAATGGGAATCTCTGAGTGAATCCCGCGAGCGCCAAGCCCGGCCTGTGTATCGCGGCTGTCGTGATCTTTCGCTTGAGACCAGCCTCGCCGGTCAGGACATATAGCTCAAGGATATCCTTCTGATCCTTGAGAAGCTTTTCAACGGTGATTTCGGGCATGATACTAGTAGTCTAACGTTATGTCTTCATCCGACGTCAGGTCCGGAGGTGCGTTCTTGTCCGCCGCAACCTTCTTCTGCTGTCTGTCTTTGAGCTTTCCTTTGTACTTCTTCAACTGTCCTTTAAGCTTATCGACACATTCTTCCACAGAAATATACATATCGTCGGATTCCCCCGTGCCCGTGAGGGTAGTTTTCGAGACTTTGAGTGTAATTTCCGCCCTTTGCCGATATCCTTCCACTTCGAGTACTGCGTTTCCAGAGACTATACTGTCAAAAAACCGCTTGAGCTTTCCGAGCTCGTCTTCGACAAACTTCTTCAATTCAGGGCTGAGCTCGAAATGTCTGGCAGTTATGGATACTTGCATGACAGACTCCTTTCTCGGACCGTTTCAATACTCTGAACCGCAAACCGAGTTCCGACTTGACACCCGGAGATGCGTTGAATCTCACATGACCGGGTAGCAATCACTTAAAAAGGCTGATGGAGCGATCAATACTTGTCGCCACAGAATGAGGCAGAGTGCGAATACGAGCAAGTACTCGTACAAACATCAACCCATTGCAAAATCGAAGACTGGCGACAGGTAAGAACGCTGAAAGACAATTCATTTCCTGTTTGGCTGTTTGTGCCCTTCGGACGGCCGAGGCAAGTGGTGAAAGTGCCTCCACCTTCCATACTCTCACTACAAGATAACCGCTCATTCGCGGCTAAGTCAACCGTTTTCTTTTACAACCCTTTTCCGGAATCGTGCCGGTAAAATTTTGAGTTCCTCGCGGTACTTGGTTACCGTACGCCGCGCAATACTGATACCCTCGGCCTGGAGCCGTTTGTGGATTTCCTGATCCGAAAAGGGTGATGACGGATCCTCGGACTTGATGATTTCTTCGAGTTTCTGCTTCACCGAGCGTTTGACGAGTTGCTCGCCACCCTCCTTCGGGAGACCCGTATTGAAGAAATACTTGATCTCATAGACACCCAGCGGAGTCTGGACATATTTATCGTTCGAAACTCGAGAAATCGTTGCCACATTCATCTCGACTATGGAGGCGATATCCTCCATTATGAGGGGCTTCAGGAAATCCGCGCCCTTCTCGAAAAACTCCTTCTGCTCCTCTACGATAGCGGTCATGACCTTGATCATCGTTGATCGTCGCTGGTTGACGGCATTGAGCAACCACCTGGCCTGCTCAAGCTTCTCACGGATATACTTTCGCGTGTCGGTGGCGGTTCCGCTACCCTTCTTCAGCAGCGATCTGTAGGCAGAGTTGACTCGAAGCTGGGGGACATTCTTGTCGTTGTGGAATACCAGATATTCATCCCCAACCTTCTCAACTATGAGATCCGGAACGATCGGAATAGCCGCGGGGTCAAACCGTCCGGCCGTCGGCTTCGGAGACAAGGTCTTGATAAGATCCATAGCCTCCTGAACACGCTCAGGTGTGGTCCCAAGGATCTTGGATACCTGCAAATGGCTCTTGCGATCAAGACAGTCGAAGCACTCCTCGATTATCCTGTACGCCAGAGAGCCTTCGAGTCCCTTCTCACCAAGCTGCGAGAGAAGAGATTCCTGAAGATTGAGCGCCCCGACCCCCGGAGGATCGAACTTCTTAATCCTGTCAAGAACTGACTGCACGGCTTCCTTGTCGATCTTCAACAGTTCCGCCATCTCCTCGACAGACACAGTCAGGTAACCGTTATCGTCGATATTCCCGATGATGAACTCACCGACGGAGACTTCCTCGTCAGTCAGCTTGAGAAAACTCAACTGCTCAAGCAGATGCTCATAAAGAGTTCTCTCGGTGGAAGGGACATCACGCTGCTTGTCCTCAACATGCTCCCGCATTCGCTTGAAAGTATAGTCGTCGGCGTCATCGCCGAGGTAATAATCCCAGTCTATCCGATCCATCTTCGGATCCATTTTCGGATCTTCATCGGACAGAGTAGGACTGTTGTCCTCATCCGACGCATCCTCAATCGGCTCAACCTCTTCCAGGAGAGGATTGGTTGACAGCTCCTGCCGAAGTTTCTGCTCAAGCTTGAGCACCGGCATCTGGAGCATCTTCAGCGATTGAATCAGCTGAGGGGCAAGGGTTTGTTTGAGTTTTAACTGAAGTTCAAGCTTCATTGCAATACATTATTAATCAACAAGTTATGTCCACACGCCTTTTAGCTGTTGCCTTCTATATCAATATCGGCTGTTCCTGTGGCTCAGTTTAACCGGAACTTCTCTCCGAGGTATATTTTCCGCGCTTCCGGGTCATCGGCAAGGAATTGAGCCGTTCCAGTCTTCAAAATCCTGCCATCACACATGATATAAGCCCTGTCAGTTATCGAAAGCGTCTCTCTCACATTGTGATCCGTAATAAGTATACCCAGACCTTCTTCCTTGAGTTTCGCTACGATCCCCTGAATATCTTCAACGGCAATAGGATCGATTCCCGCAAATGGCTCATCCAACAGCAGGAATTTGGGCTGGGTCACCAAAGCTCTTGCTATTTCCACGCGCCGTCTCTCACCTCCGGACAGCGTATAAGCGTAACTCTTCCTGAGTCTTGCAATGTCAAGTTGCTCAAGGAGACTCTCCAGCCTCTCTTTTCTGTCACTGCGAGACAGGGACTCCATCTGCAATATTGCCTTAAGGTTGTCTTCAACGGTGAGCTTCCTGAAAATCGACGACTCCTGAGCCAGATAGCCGATTCCCCGCCTTGAGCGCTGATACATCGGCAAATTCGTGAGATTCAGATCGCCAATCATTACCGTTCCCTTGTTAGGAGTAACGAATCCGATGATCATGTAAAAGGTAGTCGTCTTACCGGCGCCATTGGGCCCCAGAAGCCCCACAACCTCACCACAATTGACCTCGATGGAGACCTTGTCGACCACCTTGCGCTTCTTGAAGGATTTCTCCAAGTCTATGGAATACAATCGATTCATGACATTTCCGTGAGTACCTGCACTTTGACTGCGAGAAACCGTGAACCCCGGATTCCCGTAGCAGACTCCGCAGAATGAGTCTCTATTGATAACTGTTACGTTAATATCGCATGATCAATACGGTTAGTCAAGGCATAAAATTTGCTTCGGACGTATTCGGAGCAGAACGGTGCAACGCAAGCCCATACCTGCCACTATGTTACGCATGGATCAAGAGCCGTTCTGTTTATTCTCTATACCTTCGATATTTTCGAAACGTCCCTTGACCTGTCTCTTTATGTGGAATTTGGTGAGCCTGCTGTCCGATTCGAGTCCATACCCCGTCTGGACGTTTTTGCCGTGAGTGATTGTGACGAATGATTCGGTTGTTACGAGATTCCTGTCATGATCCCAGAACAGGCTGTCAGCCTCCAGTTTGACGCCATTGTTCGAGACGACGACCACATTGCCCCACACATGTAGATTGTTCGTCTTTTCCCTGACTATTCCCGAATCCGAAACCAGCGTAGATGATACATGACCCAGAGTGTCAAAGAAAGTGGCCTCAATCTCTGACATGATCGTGCTGTCGATAGAGAGATGTTTCTCAAGATAGGCCGAGTGAATCAACACCTCCTTGAGGCCCTTATCGGAAAGCATAATATCGGAGTCATACAGAATCTGATCGGGGATAGTCCTCGACGATTCCGTCACAGCGTCACTGGAACTCTCGGGCATTCGCTCTGAACATCCGACCAGCGCCGAGAGTATTGCGACGAAAACGAAGAGAACAGAACTTACGCTTCTATGAATCATCTGCATCCACCAATCGGTTCAACTACGCCTGCTATTATAGGTTCGACAGGTCACAGAAACAATTAATAAATCGGTCCATGATTGAAAGCGCAAACGTCTTCCTCGCTCCCTTATAAACTGATCAAACGACAGTTGTTTCGGGAAAAGGCTCTTTTGTACGTGTAACTTTACCTGGGAAGCGAACTAACACTGAATTCGACCGGCAGAAACAAAAACGGGGCGGGAGAACCCGCCCCGATCGATATACACGAAACGTACAACCATTAGAACTCGGGAGCGCAGCCAAGCTCGCCGAAACGTTTCGTGATGACATCTAAGGTTGCGGGAGGCTGCCAATTCACCGTCACCAGTTTGCTCTCTGGTTCAGCCTTGACCGACTGAACCCCGTCGAGCATTCCGATCTCCCGTTCCACAGTCATCACGCAATGATTGCAGCTAATCGACGGAATCTTGAAGATTTTCTCTTCCACGAGTATATGATCCAATTCTCTGACGATTCGATCCCTATTCCACTTCCATCGAGAATTCGCCGAAGTCAAACCAGTATCCGGTGCCGCTGACATAGTCAAGCTCGGCCTTAACGATTGCAAGATGTCCTTCTTCGATCTCGATAAAACGCTCGAAGAGCTTCTTCCCGGTCTCGTCAAGTTCCCCGACTACCTTCTTATAGAATTCGCTAGTCTCAGCCTCGACATCGACAGCTTTCTTCAGCAGTTCCCTCTCCACGCCGTAGTCCTTATCGGACATTCTCTTTTCGAGGCTTTTCACACCTTCGGAGATGGCGTCCCGAGGCGGGACTGTTGTCTCGAGTTTCGCAATCGTTACATTGCCCGTCTTCTTCCATTCTTCAAGACGAGAGTTGAGGTAATCCACGTGCCTCTGCTCATCATCGGCGAGCACCTGCAGCATCTTACGTCCAGTCTCATCGGTAGTCTTCTTGACTGCATCGGCATAAAGGTCCCGCACGCGTTTTTCATATTCAAGCGCAGTATTGATAGCTTCCTCAAGCGTCATAGTTCCTCCGTTTTTGAATCCAGTTTGGCATAATATACGAATCAGGTCGCCATTGGGAAGTACATTCTGGTATTACCGTTATCGAGAAACAACAAGAGCGCCGATCAATCGGCGCTCCCAGATCTCGGAACTACAGGCCAGTCTTACTGACGCTGGCCGAGTTTAGAGTCAAGCATGAAAATGGCCTGCTTGTGGTCACCGACCATCTTGAGCATATCTACAACTTCACCAACTGAGGCCTCTTCCTCTACCTGCTCGGTAACGAACCAGCCGAGCATGTAATGCGTGGCCTGATCGTTCTCCGCATGAGCAAGATCAACGAGCTTGTTGATCTCAGCGGTGATGAACTTCTCGTGCTTCAGAGAATCCTCGAAAGCCGCGAGCGGGGAGGACCATTCCTCCTGGGGCTTATCGATAGACTGCAGGGTCACCTTGCCGCCCCTGTCAGTGACATAATCGATAAACTTCTTGGCGTGTTCCATCTCCTCCATGGCCTGCCTCTCCATCCAGGTCGCGAAACCCCGGAAGTTCATAGACGTGAAATGCAGTGACATGGAATAGTACAGATATGCTGAAAACATTTCATTCTTGATTTGATTGTTCAACGCTTCATGCATCTTTTCTGACAACATCTTCTTTTCTCCTTTCAGTTCTCAAGCGCGGTTAAGAAAGACATCTCGCCTGACTTACCGCGCAGCTAACATCCAATTAAAGATATAACCGGATCATCGAACAATAGTTCCAATCTCTCCCGAACACAACTGGAATACTTCAGGAAAAACGGAACATGGCGCGATTCATGTAAGAGACCATCAGTTCTCGTTCATGATCATTTCGTCATATTCGATCTCGAAACGAAGCTTGTGCTTTGCCTCCTCTTCGGCGAGCATCTCAAAAGTCCCCCTCATCTTCGGGTCGTCGGTAGCAGACGCAAGTGCACTGTACAGGGCAAAGGCTGCTTTCTCTTTCTTCATTGCAAGGACGAGCGCTTCCTGCAATCCCATATCCGGATGAGGCTGTATATCTTCAACCATATCCGCTATTCTCATATCCAGAACTTTCTTCTCGGATGGGACAAGGAACTTGCCCTCCTTGACCCCTTCAAGCTTCTTCTTGTGGCCAAGTTCTTCCCTGGCGAAACCTTCGAACATCTTGCGCATGTGAGAATCATCCACGATTTTCGAAAGCTGCATGTAGAACTGTTCGGCTTCTTCCTCGTTCTTAATCGCAAAATCGAGGACATCGTCTACGGAACTGAAATCCATCTCCTCCTCCCAATATTCGCTATGGCATGACAGGCCGGCAGAGACTCCGAACTTGAAGTCCCTGCCGAAATTAGTAATTGAGACTCACCAAAGCAACAGAAATCAAGCGTCCTTGTACATTTGCTCGATACGGTTCCAATGGAGGTTCTCCACGAAGTTCTTGATATAGGCACCGCGATTCGGGCCGTCTTTGTGGTAATATGCATGCTCGAAGACATCACAAGCGACGAGCGGCACAGCACCCCAGAAAGCCCCGAAGTTGTGGAAATCTACCTGAACATTGCGCAGCCTGTTACCGCCAAGCTTGTCGAGGACCAGCAGACCCCAGCCGGAGTTCTTGGCACCGGTTGCGGTCGCGATGAAGTCGGCTTTCCAGGCATCGAATGATCCAAAGTCCTTCTCAATTGCCGCTTTGATTTCAGCAGCACCGCTGATGTCCCCATCACCGCCGAGGTTGTCCCAGAAGACATCATGAAGAACCATGCCCGCATGGTTGAATGACTCCTGCCGCTTCAGCTCTGAAAACTCGGCGAAGTTCGCGTTTGCTGCCGACCTGTCGGAATTCTTGAGTTTTTCTTCGATCTCATTCAGTTTCGCAACATAGCCCATATGATGCTTATTGTAATGCCAGTCTGTGGATTCCGGGCTCATCACCGGAGCCAGGAGAGTCTTGGCCTCTTCGTCAGTGTACGGTCTTTTCTTCAGTTGATATCCCATCGCAGTCCTCCGTGCATGATTCAGCGTTGTATTGCAGGTTGTAAACCTGTCGGAATATTATGCAATAAACCGTATCGTGGGCCTTATTGTTCCACGTTCTTTGGTAACTCTGGAGAATTCTGGAAGTGTGTAAGAAACGACATTAATAAACGTTCTAACCCGGTTGACTTCATCCTTCGAGAATGTTGTAACCGGCATTCTCGACAGCTGTCTTCAAAGCTTCCAGATCAAGACTTGCGCCCTTAATGAAAGCGGATTTCCTCTTAAGATCGATTTCCACCGATTCAACTCCGCTGCACTCTCCCAGAGCCCTCTTGACATTGGCCGCACAATGATTGCACGTCATCCCGCCAACCCTGAGAACCGTTGTATCGCCGGACTTGTCTGTATGCGGTTTGCTGAAGTATGGGCTTAGCAGTGCATAGCCGAGAATCAACACTATGGCAATTGCGCTTACACTTCCGAACCAGCCAACTCCATCCGAGTGCACATGAGATGGCATGTAGTGATTGGAGACGTCGATTATCTGATCGAGAATCAAACCCGAAGCAAGAGCCGAAACCGCGACCGTACCCAAATACAGGAATGTGGAGCGCTTCCCGAGAACGCGCCAGATCGTAGTGATCGCTGCGGCATTGGTTGCCGGGCCAGTTACGAGAAACACAAGCGCCGCTCCGGGAGAGATCCCTTTGGCAATCAGCGCAGCGGCTATCGGAACCGAAGCTGTAGCACAAACATAAACCGGCACTCCAATCAGCATCATCACGAGCATCGATGCTATTCCCGCTCCAAGCAAGCCAAAGAAAAAGTCATCCGGCACGACAGCAGAGATTAACCCGGCAATCAGCAGGCCCACCACGAGCGCCTTGCCTATGTCCTGAGGGAGGGTGACAAATCCATATTTCAATGCACCGACGACCGGACCGCCGTGGGCCAATTGTTCGGAACCGTTGTGTGATGCTGATATCGCGAGATCTTGTTCCTCGTCACTGTTTCCTAAGCTCTCGATCAACTGGCCTCCGAACAGACCTGTAACAAGCGCGGCTATTGGCCTGAAGATGGCGAAGACAGGACCAAGCAGGCTGTAAGTCACCATAAGGCTGTCGATTCCCGTCTGTGGCGTGGAGAGAAGGAATGATGCGGTTGCGCCTTTGCTCGCCCCGTGCCGCCTCAGAGAAGCCGCAACAGGTATCACACCGCACGAGCAAAGCGGAAGAGGGATGCCCAATAGCGCAGCCTTCAGGATCGACACCAATCCCCTGCCGCCTAAATGTCTCTCGACGAATCGGGGAGGGACTGCAACGGACAGGATTCCCGCAACGAGGAACCCAAGCAGCAGGTAAGGCGCCATTTCGGCCATGACCTCCCAGAATCCCGTCGCCGTATCAATCAGAATGTCATACACGCCCTGATATTCTCCGGCTGCTGTATTGTTTGAGATACTCGGCAACTCTGGCGCCGTGTTTCATACCGATTCTCGTGAGTGCAAAGTCATATTTGGTCGGGTCTTCGGGTGCGACTTTCCTGAAGCCCCCTGTAATCTCGCGAGCCGTCTTGAGATTAGCCTGTTTTCGCTCAGTCATTCCGAACGCAGAACCTATCCTGTACATGTGGGTGTCGAGCGGGACGACAAGCTTCGAAGAATCGACTGCGCTCCAACCACCGGGATCCACCTTGTCTTTGCGAACCATCCACTTGAGGAACAGATTCAGCCTCTTGCAGGCACTCCCCTTGGGTGGGCATGGCAGGAGACTGCTGTAGCAGCTGCCATTCTCCGCGACCACAATATCTACGAACTTCCCGAGCGATGGTATGACATCATCATCTTCCTCATCATAAACGCTTCTGAAACAGCTTTCGAGCGATCCAAAACGTTCATTGGTGAGCTTGATACCATAGAGCAGATCCACAAGTTCTTCATCGGTTGTGAACCTGTGCTTGAATCCCGCGAACTTACGTGCAATCGCGTTCTTGGATACTCTTTCAAGAAACCTTCGTGGCGGACCCATCTTATCGAGAACGAGGTTCACGCTCTTCATGATCTGCAGGACCCTTCCGTAAGCAAGGGATGATGCTATAAGGGCTGCGATTTCCCGGTCAAGTGGGTCATCATATGTGAGCACGATCTCCAGCGGATCAGGATGTACATACTTAACATCGTTGTAGTATGCGTATAGCTCCTCCAGAATGTCCGTGTCAATTCTCAATGCATCTTTGCCCATCTGTCATCTTTCGAAATATACAATCCAAAGAAACAGCCACCTTGAATGTAATTCAGGCGGCACATATGTTGGTCAAGCATGAATGAGATCCCTGTGCCGCCTGTATTCAATTTAGCAGATATCTCGCTTACGCGTGTTTGGAGAAATACTCCTTCGAGCCTTCCGGATCCTCCTTGAGCGTGTCATCACCGGGCTGCCAGTTTGCCGGACAGGCTTCACCGGTGTCATAGTTAGCCTGAATAGCCTTCAAAGATCTAAGCACTTCTTCCACGTTGCGTCCGATGCCAAGATCGTGAACGATTTCGAGAACTACTTTACCGAAAGGATCAATGATGAAGACCGCACGCAGGGCCCTCCCCTTGTCGTCGATCAGAACATCATAGTCACGAGCGATTTCTTTCTTCAGGTCGGAGAGCAGAGGGAAATTAATGTCTCCCACACCTCCGTATTTGCGAGGAGTGTTTATCCACGCAAGATGCGCATACTTGCTATCCACAGAACAGCAGATTACCTGAGTATTCAGGTCCTGGAATTCTTCGTTCTTATCGGATAAAGCTGTAATTTCAGTTGGGCATACGAAGGTGAAATCAAGCGGGTAGAAAAATAGAAGGACCCACTTGCCTTTGTAGTCATCAAGCGAAATTTCTTTGAATTCTTTGTCGATTACGGCGACTGACTTGAAGCCAGGAGCGGGTTTTCTTACCAAACTCATTACAACATCCTTTCAGCGCGTGTATGGATTAGAATCAACCTTTGTATCGATTTTAAGAACGAATTGGCAGCCAACAAAACACCACCAATATAGTTCCTATTACATCGCGCTCTCAGGATTGTTCCGCATAGGTAGACTTTTCGGAAAAACGAGGCTGATTTCAGATTTCTATAGTACCATGCAGGTATTTCACGGCCCGGCCGGCTATCTTCACCCGGTCGCCGAGGTCCTCGCAGAAAAACTCACCTCCGCGGCTGGATACTTGAAGCCCGTGAAGGGCTTTCTTCCCAAGCTTCCGGGACCAGTACGGCACAAGAGTACAGTGTGCTGAACCAGTCGCGGGATCTTCATCGACTCCAACTCTCGGTGCGAAGAACCTCGAAACGAAGTCGGAATGGGTACCTTCGGCAGTGGCGATAATTCCAAGCGCCCTGATACGGCTGAGGCCTGAGAATATCGGCTTGAGCGACCTGACATCATCTTCACTCCGACAAACAACGAGCAGATCACGAGACAGCAGTACTTCCAATGGTTCGACTCCCAACGAGTCTGCAAGTCCTTCCGGCGGAGTGACTACCTTTCCCTCACGGGACGGGAAGTCCAGCGACAACAAGTCGAACTCCTTCTTCACCGACAGCGCGCCGCTTTTGGTGTTGAACCGGATCTCAGTCTTGTCATATCCCAGCTCGCTGAAAAGCACATAGGCTGAAGCAAGAGTCGCGTGTCCACAGAGATCGACCTCTACTTCCGGCGTAAACCATCTGAGTTCGAAGTCAGAATCTCTCCTGACAAAGAATGCAGTTTCAGACAGGTTATTCTCTGCCGCGATCAACTGCATCGTCTCATCATCCAGCCACTCTTCCAGGGGGCAGACTCCAGCAGGGTTCCCCGCGAATCTCTTTGACGTGAATGCGTCGATCTGATAAAATGGTATCTGCATGAAAAACTCCTGAGCAGATTCTCGTTTAGCAACAGCCTCTCACTTAGCGTGCGAGAGTATACCTAATCAGCAGTCAGGGTATCCATCGCCGTCGGTATCACACGGGATCGGTCCACCTGAAAAGACGTAACCGATCACGAACACGACATCATCTATGTCAATATCGCCAGAGCAATTGGCATCGCCGGACTCGAATGGTTCGGGAGCGGGGCCATCAGCAAAGATATATCCCGTCAGGAAAACGATATCATCGATATCCACTCCACCGGATCCATTGGCATCTCCACACTCATACGGACTCGGCAGAATCGTTATTGAAACTTGAAGTGTATCCGCCTGCATAGGCTGGGATGAATCCTCAACCCGAAGTATCATCCGAAATGTGCCGGTGTCAGTAGGTACGCCCGCCACAAATGATGCATAGCCGCATGTGAACAGGCACCCCGGAGGATGCTCTCCGCTGATGCGGGACCACGTGAAGGGAGCGTAACCACCAACCGTCCAGAAATCGTACGAGTAGTATCTTCCCACGAAACCGTCGGGTATTTCATAACTCTCGATGTGCAGGTAACCGTCACAGGCATCGCCTACCCCGTCGCTGTTTTCATCGTACTGCTGATGATTCGATATTGATGGGCAATTGTCGCAATACGTGCCGATTCCATCACCGTCGTAATCCCCTTGATCCGGGTTGTACTTGTATGGGCAATTGTCTTCTGAATTGCCAATTTCATCCCCATCGATATCATCATCACAGGCGTCCCCCAGACCATCGTGATCGAAATCACTCTGCGACTGATTTGCAGAATCGGGACAGTTGTCGCAGGGATCGCCCACGCCATCGCCGTCAGAGTCGGTTTGGTCCGGATTTGGTTCATACGGACAGTTGTCGGCTGAGTTGGGTAATCCGTCATTGTCCGAATCAGTATCGCATAGAGCTTTTATGCAGAAATTCGCCGTTCCGGTCCAGCGTGACATTTCGAGATCGTATAGATCGAACCACTCTGCCCCCTCGCGATAGAAGCTTTCGCCGGGAGATGCTGCAGACTCCACCAGAGTCCTGTAAGATGCGCCCAACAACACCGGTACATCAGATGTCCTGTCGAATGGATGACCCCCATCGGACAGGTAAACATAGACATAGAAAGTGTCGGTCACCTTCAGTTCCGCAGGCTGAACGAGATCGACAGTATGGAAGCCCCTGCATTCCAGCATTCCGGTGACAGAAGACATCTCTTCGGCAAGTTCGCCGTCTGTGAAGCTGTCGTAGATCCGCACCTCGAATGAGACACTGTCTTCGGCTGTGAAAAAACTTACCGATTTCAGGAGATCGTCGCCTTCTGCGATGAATGCATTGAATGCTTCCGTAATATCGGTTTTCGTATCTCTCCACCCATGGTAGTCATGGTAGTAGATCTTGTCCCATACGCGCGGTTCCACATTGACGAATGATATCGCACCCATCTCCGGGTGTTTGCAGCAATGTTTATCATAATATGAAATCCAGAAGTATCCCCCGTAGCCCCAGTTGCCCCAGCTGTTCTTGCAAAGCCAGGCTCCGGGTTCTTCGGCCTGAGTGTCCCTGGTATCATCCCACCCGACGATCGCAATGGCGTGGTTAGGTTCGAGCAGGCTCGCAACAGGCTGGTAATGAGTATAATTTGATATGAACGAGCTCATGTAACACATGCATGTTCCCATAACGCCGTTCTGCATGATCTTCAGCTTGATCAGGTCGATGCCGTTGAGCTCATCGTCCATTGTATACCATTCGATATCCCGCACATAGTAGTAATGGTAGTCGGGCGAGAACCTGTCCGGAGGCTGTCCAAACGACTGCCCGTCTATGTCACGCACCGCCCCCTCCCCGCGCGAAAGATAAGCCGATGTCACCATGTAGTCGCCACCCTGATGAACTGTAAGGCCTGCACCATCCGGAGGCTCTCTGTCATCGTTGTTGTGTTGGTTGAAGCCGTTCCACCAGTCAAGGTGATATTCTGCGAGGTTCGGCTCACCTACCTCTCCAGCTGACTCCCACTGCCCGGTCATCATCAGATTGCCTTCAATCGCTGCCATTGCACCATGAGTCCAGCAGGTTCCGCTGATCTGGTTCTTGACAGAAGTGACGTAGTTGACGCCGTCAACATCCCGCAGATCGAAGGTGGGAGGTAGTTCCGCCGAGATCGCAAGTGCAGGCAAGCGGTAGAAAAGGATGCAGAGCAAGACAGCTACCCGCAGGGATTTGACAAAATCTTTCCTCGATTGGCTGTATGTCGAGCAATTCATTGTCTCCCTCCCGTTAATGTTGACCCAGTATCAAAGACGTGTTTGCGGGATCACCGTTGACTCATAGTGTCAAGATAGCAGACCCAAAAAACGTGTCAAGACAATGTGTGGACAGGGTGAGAGGTGTTGGGGCTGGTTTCCGCTTCGAACAATCAAGTTTCGTCTTCTATCACCGTAACCTCGCCGGCAGTCACCCTGAGGACCTCCTTCCGGCGCCTGACCAGCAAAGCACCCTCAGCGGATATGTCTATCGCTTTGGCAAGAATCGTTTTACTTCCCCGCTTAAGCCTGACCTGCCGGCCCAGCAACGATGAACGTTTCTTTATGCCCGGAAGAAGCGGTTTCAACCCTTTCTTCTTGAACTTGAGATAGAGATTCTCAAAGCGCAGCAGGAAGTCCGCAAGGAACTCAATCCTGTTCACAACAGCACCGGCTTCTATTCTGAGCGAGGTCGCCCGCTTTCTTATGTATGGAGCGAAATCCCTGCTCATCTGGTTGACATTGATTCCTGCTCCCACAACCACGAACCGCGCTTTGTCGAGTTCACCGGAGAGTTCGGTGAGTATTCCCGCGACTTTGCGACCGTCAATAAGACAGTCATTAGGCCACTTTATTCGCGCATCGAGTTTCAACTTGTCGGAGATTGTCTCCGCAAGAGCTGTCGCGGTTACGATCGAAAGAGCTGGTAACTCAGCCGGTGGTTGACTCGGCCTCAGTATGAGCGACATCCACAGTCCGAGCTTGGTCGGTGACTGCCACCTCCTGCCCAATCGTCCTCGACCTTCGGTTTGTTTATCTGCGATCACCAGCGTGCCCTCCGTCGCGCCCTCATCCGCCAGCCTGAAGGCCAACGAGTTAGTGGAAGGAACAGAGAAGTGAGAGATTACATTCCTGCCAAAGAAATTCGTCTTCAGGTAGTGGTTGATCTCATGCGGGAAGATGGAATCGGGAGCCGACACAAACCGCGCCCGTGATGTGTTGTCGAAGTCGAATTTGTATCCCCACAGGACCAGCCCCTTAAGAGCCTCGTTGATGACCTTGACTCTCGTGGAGAACTTCCTGGCAAGGTCAGGAATAGCAAACGACTTGTCGGGAGAATTGCGGAGATGACCTAACAGCTTAATCGCGATCTCATCACTGTGCCCGCTCATACTCAGTCGACGATCTTAACTACGTTCAAGGAAAAATCAACAGCCGGGGATGAATGAGTAAGTGCGCCAACCGAGATATAATCGACACCACATTCAGCAAGCTCGCGAACGTTCTTTATGTTCACTCCGCCGGAGATCTCAATCTTAATGTCCCGTTGTTCGCTCCTTATTCGGGCAACTGCAGTGCGTATCTGGTCGACTGTCATATTGTCGAGCATGATCCACTTCGCACCAGAAGTGATTGCCTGCTCGAGTTCGGCCGATGACGCAACCTCCACCTCGACAGGAACTACCAGTCCCGAGTCCTGAACATAGTCCTGACACCTCTTCAGCGCCACCGGTATAGACCCTGCGGCCCTGATATGATTGTCTTTGATGAGGATCATGTCGTACAGCCCTTTTCGGTGGTTGGCACCACCTCCACAGACCACGGCGTACTTCTCTGCAAACCTGAAACCGGGAGTGGTCTTCCGGGTATCGAGTATTTTCGCGCCGGTCCCCTCGACTTCGTCCACGAATCGCCTCGTCGCTGTGGCGACGCCTGACAACCTCATGAGGAAATTAAGCGCGGTGCGCTCGGCGGTGAGAATCGACGCCAGTTTGCCGGTTATGCTCGCTATCTCGACATCGGGTGTTACGCTCTCACCGTCACCTGCCAGAGGCATGTACCTCGTGTTCTCATCGACCGCCTTGAAAATAGCCCGTGCAATCTCCTGCCCCGAGACGACCGCATCGGAGCGGCTGACGATTGTCGCTTCACCCTTTATCGAGGAGTCAACGCATGCGCGACTCGTCAAATCACCGCCCCCAACATCTTCTTCGAGGGACAGTCGTATCAATTCCGTCATCAGATCAGTATCGAAATTCATGAAACCCAAAAAAGCCCGAACGGAAACCCGTGTCAACTCGTATTTTTATTGACCCCCAAATATGACGTGCTTATCCTTGATTCTGGAGGTAGCAATCGATGGACAGCAGCAAATGCCCGCTTGATCTCCCCGAAGGTACGGACTGCTGGATAAACTCTATCCTCGACGGCAAAAGCCTTGACGAGATCTCATTGCCGAGGGATCGAGTGAGTTCATGTGTCAAGTGCCCCTATTTCAAGGAATCCGTACAGCGTTCGATGGGGCGGAGGTCATCGGATCTCCTTATGTCACAAGCTGTATCAAGGTTGCTTTCCATTCTTTCGGACTATAATGCGGAATTGTCCGGAATGGCCACTGATCTCCACCACAAAATCGAGAAGCTGACAGTGCTCAAGACCGTTGCGGAAGCCTTTCTCAAGGCCGCAAACCTGAAGGACTGCCTCTGGGTGTTCCTGACCGGTGTTACTGCAGGTGAAGCATACGGTTTCAATCGGGCTGCCGTGTTTTTAGTCAATCAACCAAGGAGAGCTCTCGAAGGGCAGCTGGGAATCGGTCACGTTCGGCTCGAGGATTTCAAGGATACGTGGGATTCGATCAAGAAATCGCGACTCACGTTTCAGGAGATGATCCGTCGGATAATCGACCAACCCGACCTTCCCGAAAATCACCTGACCGAACTGGTAAGAAAGATCTACATTCCGCTTACGCCACAGTTCGGGCTACTGCCCAAAGCTGTGCTTGAGCGGCGATCGTTCACTGTACCCGAACTCACCGAGGAGCACATCACGGACAGGCAGATGCTGTCCGTATTCGGAGGACGCCCTTGCGCAATTGTCCCCATCATCTCAAGGGACAGCGCACTCGGAGTCGTGGTAGTGGACAATCCGGTCACCGGAGCAGACATAAGTCAGGAAGATATCTCGATGCTTGAGACTCTGTCGTATCTGGCCGCGTCGAAGATTAACAACCTGATCTTGAACAACCAGCTTGAGGTCAGGGTAGCCGAGCTCGAACACGTTTACAATCTGCTGCAAGACAATCAGGAGTATCTTCTTGAGACAGAGAGACTCGTTGAAGCGGGAAAACTTGCGACCACGATAGCCCACGAGATAAAGACTCCTCTCGTGACTATCGGGGGATATTCCAGACGTGCTTTGAAAGCATTCGAAAGGGGAGATAATATAACAAGAGATCTCCAGATTCTGGTGGAGGAGATAGCGCGGCTCGAGTGGATAACCAGCGGCGTGCTGGACTATTCCAAAAAAAGAACGCTCAACCTGAGAAATGTCAATCTTAATTCCATCATAAATGAAACTCTCGAAATCGTACAAGGTAAACTTACATACGGAAACATAGATGTTGTCCTTCAACTCAGCGAGTCTGAGCTGATTGTCAAAGCAGACAAAGATAGATTGAAGCAGGTTCTGTTCAACTTACTCGACAATGCAATACAGGCGATGCCCGATGGAGGCACATTGACCGTTTCAACTGGAACCGATGGTGGCTACGAGTGGTTCAAGATAGTAGACAGCGGCTGCGGGATGTCCCAGAAAACCATAGACAAACTTTTTCAACCATTCTTCACGACAAGGAGTAGCGGCGTCGGTCTCGGGTTACCCGTCTCTCAACGGATCGTCGCCGATCACGGAGGATACCTCGAAGTCTCTTCTGAACTTGAACACGGGTCAGTCTTCACAGTCAATCTGCCAGTCCACAGGCAGGAGATGAAAGGATAGATTAGAAATGTCAGCTACTAAGCTTGGCAGGAAGGTTCTCATAGTAGAAGACGAGAAGCATCTTCTCGATCTTTACCGCCTCGAACTCGAGGAAGAGGGCTATAAGGTCGCGACCGCCGAATCAGGTAAGGCGGCTCTCAAGGTTTCGGAATCATTTGAACCGGATCTCGTTGTGCTGGACATAAGGCTCGGCGACGAGGAGGGCCTTCGAGTCCTGAGCGACCTCAAGTACCAAAAGAAAGATCGGCCGGTGATCCTGAACTCGGCATACACCCATTACAAGCACGATTTCAGCTCATGGTCCGCGGACGCCTATGTCGTTAAATCAGGCGACATGTCAGAACTCAAGGACAAGATCCGCTCGCTTTTACAGTCTTGAGCTAATTCGCTCGTATAACTCATTCGAATTTCAGGATTCGCCCGCGCAGAATTCATGGATACGGATAGTCCCTGGCAAATCATGGCCCTTGATTTTAGCTCGAATTTCTCTTAATGAAGTGTACTGCCGGGTATGATGGCCGACTCGGCGTAGTGCCTGTATCGTGCTTATGGCTCACAGGTGGACTTCACGATTGAAAGGATCCAAAATGGCAGATTCATACAAGATGTACATTGCTGGAGAGTGGAGAGACTCCCCCAGAAAAATAGATGTCCTCAATCCTTACGACAAGTCGGTTTACGGCAGCGTCGCATCGGCATCTGAAGCTGATTTCACCGAAGCGATATATAAAGCTGACGAAGTTTTCAAAGAGTTCAGACTTTCCCCCAGTCACAAACGTGCGGAGGCCCTTGCTTTCATATCCTCGGAAATCAAGGCTCGCAAGCAGGAACTTGCAGAGACAATGACGTGTGAAATGGGCAAGTCGATCAAGGATTCTCTCGGAGAAGTCGATCGCGCGGTTTCGGTCTTTGCGATTTCCGCCGAGGAATCGAAACGAATGGGCGGCGAGATGATGTCACTCGACTGGCTTCCCGGCGCCGACAATAGATGGGGACTTATCAGGAGATTTCCGATGGGGGTTATCGGAGGAATATCCCCTTTCAACTTCCCACTGAACCTGATTGCTCATAAGATTGGTCCGGCGATAGCCTCGGGAAACACTGTGGTCCTTAAGCCGGCATCCAAAACGCCCATTGTCGCGCTCAAACTCGCGGAGATTATCGACAAAGCCGATCTCCCGAAAGGTGCAATATCCATTCTACCCGCTTCATCTAAAGATGTAGGGCCGCTTCTGACCGATCCCCGTGTGAAAGTCATCACATTCACTGGATCGCCTGAAGTAGGATGGTCCCTCAAGGAAAAGTGCGGCAAGAAAAGAGTAGTCCTTGAATTGGGTGGTAACGCCGGTGTCATAGTTGCCGATGATGCCGACATCAATCTTGCGGCCAGCCGAATTCTCATCGGCGGATTCTCGACCTCAGGCCAGAGCTGTATCTCAGTTCAGAGAGTGATCGTTCACGAGGATGTATATGATAAGTTCATGTCTCTGTTTGTCGAAAAGGTAAAGAACCTCAAAATCGGCAATCCGCTCGATTCGAACGTCAATGTGGGACCGATCGTTGAGGAATCGGAGGCGCTGAGGATAGAGAATTGGATCAATGAAGCTGTCGATAACGGCGCGGAGGCAGTTGTCGGTGGTAAGCGGGAAGGCGGCTTCATACAGCCAACCGTACTCACAAACGTAAAACCCGATATGAAAGTATGTGCGAACGAGGTTTTTGCTCCGCTCGTGGCAGTGTCCAAATACACGGAATTCAAGCAGGCAGTCGATGAAATCAACAATTCGGACTTCGGCCTTCAGGCGGGCGTGTTCACGAATCGCATTAACGACATCTGGTACGCCTATGAAAATATCGATACGGGTGGTGTGGTGATCAATGACATGTCGACATACAGGGCGGATCATCAACCTTATGGTGGAATGAAAGACTCGGGATTCGGGCGCGAGGGAATACGGTACTCGATCGAAGACTATACGGAGATCAAGATACTTTCACTGAACCTGCACGAATAGAGGCCCAGACACAGTAAATACGACGATCTGCGCTATTCAGGCAACCCGTTGGCAGGACGGAACCGGCGCGATTCCTGCGGCTTCAAGACCGTAGAATTCGCGTATTGTCACGTTCCCTGAATGCGATATGGTGATATAGGTCGGCGGGTGCTTTCCTGTCCAGCAACCCGTGTTAAAGTACGCCAGATTTCGCTCCGGGAATTCAATGGTTTCGGATATGTGGGTGTGACCGCAGAATACTGCATCGACGTTTTTGCCGCTCTCGGAGATGTAGTCGATGACTCCATGCGCCACGTCCAGATTGATCTTCAACCATGATTTGCTTTTCTCTTTCAGAAAACGGCTGATCTTCTGATCCGGAGTATCCACTTGCTGAATCCACTCGTAAAACCAGGCCGGGATTTGGCTAAACCTCGGGTAATTGGTCAGCCACTTGTCGAATTGCTGGCCGTGCATCGCGATAAAACGACGACTGTTGACCTGCCAGGTAAATTCGCTATAGACTCGCAACCCGGTCATACTTGGAATCATGTGACATATGTCTTCATCGTGGTTGCCGTGCACCCAGATGAGTTCGGCATTGCTGTCGCTGTCAGCAATATCCCTAAAAGCTGAGATAACCTGCCACGAAGCCTCATCAAGCCGAGACAGGTCCAAACTATCGAATATGTCGCCCAGTAGAACCAGTCTATCGAAAGCCCACTGGTTCTTGTTGAGGCGAAATGACTCGATATGATTCAGAAGGTCATCGACCCTGCTCACCGGCGATCCGAGATGGGTATCCGACAACAGCAAGGTGTCGATTCGTCCTAAAGTTTGAACATACATATGCGCCACTTCCTCTTACAGCCCTCAAAGCCATTGTCAGTATCCTGCGCTCTTCAGGCCTGAAATTGTCGGTACGCCTCAAAAGCGCAAGACGGTTCGTCGAATCTTCGAATCTCTCTCCACACCGAACATAATCGACGGAGAGATCCCGTTGTCGAACATGAGACTAACCCCCGTTTATTAGAGCAAAATTAGAATTCCAACAAATCTCACCGCAAAGTCAACAAATCGCGTTTTGCCTGCGAGCCCACGACCTGAAATGGTTGCGTATCTGCTCGGCCTTGCAGAATACTTATAGCCGCCTAATCCTGCTCCAACAAAAGAATGTATCTCAGAGGTATAACAATCCCGCCGAATGGCACTGACTCTATCAGGCACTTTGCTGCCACCTTCCATCTCTCGAGCAACCCAACACTGAACCCCGGTCTCCCCGGCCGGGGTTTTTTGATCGCGAAGCTCGCAACTTGGCGTGTGATGCTCTTCTGCGAGAACTGTTGAGAGACTCACTTCGACCTAATTCTGGCCTAACAATGAATCCGCTAACTAAGTTTAGTGTTACAAGACCCTCAGTGGTTACGAGTTCTGTTTCTTATGCCTTGCCTCCATACTCTTCGCACCGTAATAAGTCTGGTTTGGTCCCGGTACCTTTCCGGGGCCTTACCAGGCCTTTCCGTTCAGTACTACCCAGCATTGACCATGCACGAATCCAAAACGATGAAGGTGAAAGAGTATTGTGAGCAATTTCGAGAAAAGTAACGGGAAGCTAATTCATTGCTAACAAGAATTGCTAGATTGCGTAGTGCGTACCGAAGGGTGCGATTTGATATAGATCCCATCTGACACATTTGGTCCTGCCTCTCACCAGGTCCCACCCAGTCAGATAATGATGGCCCCGATTCTCCGTCGGGGTCATCCTTGTTTGTGCCGTAAAGACCGAACCTGAGCTGTTATTTGAAAGCTGATACGAAGGGGCGGAAGCATCGGATACAAAGTGAAACGGGAGCCGAACATTGCGACTCCCGTTGTCAGTTACCCAACCAATCCCTAAGGATTTGGTTTTCTCATATTCAGAATCTACAGGCAGTCAGCGCAGGGCACCGGTCCGCCTGAGAATATATAGGCTATCAAATACACCGCATCGTCAATATCGATTGCTTCAGTGCAGTCGACATCTCCCACGTTAAGAGGCTCCGGCGCTGGGCCTCCCGAGAAGATGTAGGCTATCAAATACACCGCATCATCGATGTCAACGACACCATCTCCGGTAGCGTCACCACAAAGGTCGACCTCTACCCAGAATGATAAAGTGTCCGCGTTGCAGTAGTCCCTCACTTCAACCGTCAAGACTTCGGTGAATATGGTATCCGGTGCAGTCCCGACCACAGAGTCATTCCGAACTTCACACCAGTGAGGAAATGCGAGATAGTTGATATCGTGTGTCGCATCATCAGGATCGTCAATCTGTGGGTAATATCCATAGTCGAGTTGATTCCTGACGTTTACGGTGTCTGCGGGATCGGTGATTTCCGGTGGCTGATTCGATTTGTCTATTACAAGCTGAACTTCGAGAGTATCAGCAAGAGCCCCGTCAAACACTATCACCTTGAAAGATGTATCGACATAATCACACTCGGCAGAGCCCGATAGCGAGACATCCGTTAGCGTGCACCATGAAGGATAGTCTTCACAGCTTATGATTAGCTCCGAGCCATCGCAGTTCGGGTCGGAAGCGGTGAAGATGTATTCGAAAGCAGGGCCACCCGGCGCTACAGTATCCGCAGCGGGCGAAGTGACCGAAGGCGCTACGTTGACTCCGATGGGATCACAGCAATCGTTCTCCGGATCATCGGGACAGATATCACACGAGTCGCCTATGCCATCGCTGTCCAAGTCCTCCTGCTCAGGGTTATATGTAAATGGGCAATTATCGAGTGGGCAGGTATTCTGAGGATACCCAGGATCGCCGTAACCATCACCATCAGTGTCAAAACAGATTCTCTTTACGAGAGTAATGGTCGCATTGATAAACTCGGGAGGGAAGCCTGCACGTGAGCCCGTTCCCGAAGGCGAGAACTTGAAAGAACCGGCCGGGGGGAACCATGACGAATCAATGACGATCTCAAACGAGTCCGAAAGCGCTTCCCAATCCAGGAACTTCAACCGCAGTTCTCCGAATCTCGTAGGAACGTTCGGAGGTAGCACAGGATCAGTTGTTGACAGAAATCCGATGGAATAGCCATTAAAGCCCCAGTCAGAAGATCCGGGATCAATTGATGTGTTCAGGACGCTGTAGGCGTAAGCCTTAATCGGAACGTCTTCGACTTCGGGCGAGAATATGAACGTATCCACAACGATCAGGGAATCGTCGTGACCAAAACCGCCTCCGGTGCTCGTAATCAATCTGAAGCCAAGCGATGCGCCCCCGATATCTGTGGCATCAGTCCATCCCCAGAGATCAATCGAGAAAAGCGAATCTTCATCAGTTACGACTTCCCAAATGCTTGCAGTCGGCTCGTAGCGACATGTGTCGCGGGCACCGACATCCTGTGCGCTGGCAGAACCAGCCACCGTGAATACGCAGAAGAGTGCAGCGAGGAGCGCGTATCTGACGGCTTTGGGTGTGTTTCCAGTTAGACAAGACGAAGCGAACATACATCCTCCAATCCCGTGCGCACGGATGCCACGAAAATGTTACAATGGGGCACTAATGGAATTATCGTACGATTTGACCTTTATCGTTAGTACACCTAAAACAA
>Ga0272443_10001044_pt1 | contig 43741 bp, 40 predicted proteins | sample SSMAcet12_FD_193581 | JGI IMG/M metagenome (GOLD analysis project Ga0272443, IMG submission 193581) | Marine sediment archaeal communities from Little Sippewissett salt marsh, Falmouth, MA, United States - SSM-Acet-12 | ecosystem: Environmental > Aquatic > Marine > Wetlands > Sediment ...
AGATCTGTTACCACCAGCCGGTAGTCTGGTACAGCTGTGACTGCTGGTCTTTTGTGAGCACCCGGGCTGCGGAGAAATCGGAGAGGGTGTTCAGTTCCTGTTCGAATTCAGAGATCATCTGGGTCCATGTAACGATCAGTTCAATAAGAGGTTCCTGCGTGGTGAGGAGTGCCCGTGTCTCTGAGTTCATCTGCTTCAAACTGGACATAACCGTGTTCGAGTGAAGTTCGAAGTCCTTCAGTTTAATGATAGAGTTTGTATAGAAAAGGATGACGCTCAGCGTAATGAGGAATCCGACAATCAAAACAAGTTCAAGAAATGCAAGCTTGGTACGTATTCGCATAAATATGTTCCGGTATATTAATAATTATCCCATCCTAAGCCGACAAAATAATAACACAGCTCATAAATAAATGCTACTGGACGTATTGATAAAACAGAGTTACAATGGTTCCGCCTTATGAACATCGACAGTGACAGTATTGATTATGCGATTGAAAGCAATAAGGTCCTCACCGTTACTTCTTACACATACCTCGGAATGGAGCGGGACTACATAGATAACGTGCTTCGTAAATACTTGCGGCAGGTTGGAATGCACGCACTCATGAACAATATCAGCTACTGTATTCATGAGGTGGCCGGCAATGCTCACAAGGCCAATTTGAAACGCCTCTACTTTGAAATGAAGGACCTGGATATAAACGACCCCCGGGAATACGAACGGGGAATGGAACAGTTCAAACAGGAAGCCCTTCAGCATCCGGAGAAATACACCGATTCTCACAAGGAGCGCGGCTACTACATCAAATTCCACTTTCAGATTGACGGCCCCGTATTCAAAACAGTAGTGAGAAACAATGTTCCGCTTACCTTTCAGGAGAGGGAACGTATCGAGCGGAAGATTGAAATCGCCCGTTATGCTTCCAACCTTGCGGATGTGTATACGGTGTCCGAGGATTACACGGAAGGGGCGGGTCTGGGCATCGTAATGCTGCATGTAATTTTGAAGAATCTCGGCTTCAATGGCGATTCGTTTCGGATTTACACGAAAAATGAGGAGACCATCGCCTTCCTCTCCCTCGATATTACAAACACCGAGCAATTGGAAAGGACTTATACCAAGCTGATGATGGTCCATTGAGGTGTCCCGTTCAATGAGGATCCTGCATACCTCAGATTGGCATCTGGGAAAAAGATTGAACCAGTTCTCACGGATCGAAGAGCAGCGTCAGGTTCTGGATGAAATAGTCGGTATTGCGGACGCGCAGGCGGCAGATCTGATCGTAATAACGGGTGATCTTTTCGATTCCTTTGTCCCTTCGATTGAAGCTCAGGAACTCTTCTATGCAGCGCTGAAGAGACTGAGTCTCAACGGGAGACGGCCGGTGATCGCCATTGCGGGCAACCATGATTCGGCCGATACCATTCAGGCGCCGGACCCTCTGGCCCGCCTTCACGGTATAGTTCTGGTGGGATACCCGAATCTGCAGCTGCCGGGTTTTACAACTGATGGAAATGTACGGATAGAGTTTCCCTGCAATGGTCTTCTAAGGCTGATCTTTCCGGACAATGAGATGCCCCCTGTTCATATCATCGCCACTCCCTATGCCAACGAACGGCGGTTCTATCAGGTTTTTAAAGATCTGGAACGACCTGATGGTACGGATCAGGATGTGATACAGCAGCTGACACTTTTCTGGAAGCATGCCGCCGAGTCTCATTTCCGCGGAGACAGTATCAATATTCTGCTGGGACATATGTTCTGTATAAGCGGCGGGAGCGATGGTGATGACGATACCGATAAGGTACCCGAGCTCCTGGAACCCGAGGATGAGAAGCCGATCCTCTATCCCGGCGGTCTGCCCCCGGTGCCGGCGGCCGCCTTTCCTGCCGGCACCCAGTATGCAGCTCTCGGCCATCTCCATCGGAAGCAGCGGATAAAGCATGATCCTTTTCCGGTCTGTTATCCGGGGAGTCCGCTGGCGTATTCGAAGAGCGAGGCCGAGCAGAAGAAGTATGTATTCTGTGTTGACCTCGAACCGGGAAGGGAAGCGCTTGTTCGCGAAATCGAATTGCAGAGCGGGCGTTCGATTCTTCGTCCGCGGGTCCGGGGAGTGGAGAATGCCCTCGATTGGCTGAAAAAAAATCAGGAACCTTTCGTAGAGATGACGATCGAGCTGGATACCTATCTCTCCTCTAAGGACAGGAAACGGCTTTATGAATCTCATTCCCGTCTTCTGACCCTTGTCCCGGAGCTTGCCTCGGTCGTTCAGGAAAAAGAGGACGGGGCGCAGATAGACATCACCAGGCCGATACAGGAGCTCTTCGGCGCCTACTTCGAGGCGAAGCACGGAGGGAGCCCTCCGCCGGAGGATCTGGTGGAGCTGTTCAACGAAGTGCTGGCAGGACAAGTTGAAACGGGGGAAGAGAAGGGGCACGAAGAAAGCCGGGATACTGAAGAGCAGGCTGCCGGGCTGAGCGGAGAGGACGGGGTATGATACCGCTGGAACTCTCCATCGAAGGGCTGTACTCCTACCGCTCAAGGACGAATATTGATTTTTCTCCTCTCACCAAAGCCGGATTGTTCGGCATTTTCGGACCCGTCGGCAGCGGGAAGTCGACGATTCTGGACGGGATCAGTCTTGCCCTCTACGGCGAGAGCGATCGCCTGAGCGGGCGGGAGAAGAAAAATTACAACCTCATGAACCTCCAGTCGAATTCTCTGCGCATCGAGTTCCGCTGCCTCCACGAGGGAGACGAATATCTGTTCACCATGGAGGGGGACCGGAACCGGCGGAATTTCAACGAGGTGAAAAATATCAAACGCCGGGCTTATCGCCGTGCTCACGGGGAGTGGGTCCCGCTGAATGATACAAAGAGCAGCTTTACAGCGGAAGATGTTCTGGGTATCGGATACAGAAATTTTTTCCGAACGATCATCATTCCGCAGGGAAAATTTCAGGAGTTCCTGCAGCTCCAGCCGGCAAAACGCCGGGATATGATGCAGGAGCTTTTTCACCTGGACCGCTACGATCTTTACAGCCCGGCCAAAAGGCTCATGGGAATGAGCCTGGCACGAAAAAACATCATCCAGGGCAGTCTCGAACAGCTGGCTGATGTGAATGCCGGGGCGCTCAGGAGTCTGAAAAAAGAGTTGAAGGAAACTGAAACTCTTCTGCAGGAGCATAATGGAACAAAAGCGGAGCTCCAGTACCGTCTTCAGCAGCTTGATGAACTGAACAGCCTGGACCAGGAAATGCGGGACCTCCGGAAGGAGCAATCACGGTTACAGGGCAGAGAGAAGGAATTCAGCGAAAGGCGTGAGGCGCTGGACGAGTATATCGATTGTGCGACCCGGTTTCGTCCTCCACTGAAGCATCTTGCAGAAAGAATCGAAGAGTATCGCGATGCCCGCCGGGAATTGAAGGATGACCTCGGTACTGAATGTTTGTACCATACCGACGAGCAGCGGCTTCTGGCGGAACTCTCGGAAATACAACCGATGTATGAGAACCGGGGCCAGCTCCTTGAAAAAGCCCGGCAGGTTTCCCTGGTACTGGACCTGCGTGACGCCGAAGCCGGGGAACGGGAGATAATCGGGCAGCAGGAGCTGAATACGGCGATATACCGGGAAAAGAACTCGCATATCGAACAGATGAATGCGGATAAGAAGCAGCTTCAGACTGGTATTGACGCCATCGATGAAAAAGCAGGCTTCTACATACGTACTGAAGGTTTGTACCAGTGGTATGCGGAACACCGAAGTCTGAAACAGAGCATCGGGGAGAAACGTAAAAATCTGGATGCTGCTGATAATTTGATCGATGATCGCAGGAACGCCGTGCTTCTCGGAGCGGATGAGTTGAAGGGATTTTTCGCATCCCTCGATCTGATTGCCCTTCCGCAGATCGAAGAGAACTTCTCACAATTGATAGAGAGAATAAAAGCGGAAGCGAGTCTGCCGCAGCCGGATTTTCAGCGGATACCCTTCGACGATGTCGGAGCGAGTATTCATGAGCGGATCGATCAATTGGAAAAAACGGGGGCCCGGCAGGAGGCGCAGCGCCTGCTTCTCACCTTCAGCAGGGAGCTGAAGGAAGGAGAACCCTGTCCGCTGTGCGGGGCGCTGGACCACCCCGCGCCGCTGCATCTGAATGACGGACAGCCTCTGGGGGCGGACGGCGGAGGAGAAAAGGACGGCGGCGGAACGAATGACGGTCATGAGCCGGTTCCTTCCATCGAGCCCCTGCTTATACAATTGAGGCGTCTGCGTGACAGGCTTCTCTCTGCGCGGGGTGACATCTCGGGGCTTTTCATCCAGTTATCCGACAGCCATGAGCAGAAGATCCGCATAGACGAGGAAATCGCCTCTGCAGAAGAGAAGCTGCAGAGACACCGCATTCAATTCAAATGGCCGGAATTCGATCCTGAGGACGAAACGGGATTCAAAGAAGCCGCCAAAGAAGCGGGCGAAGCCCATAAGCAGACGAAGAAGCTGGCGGAGCAAATCAGACAGATAGATGAGTCTCTGGAGAAAGAGAAGGAAGAGCTGGAAGAGGTCCGCGGCGTGCAGGAGAAGAAAAATGAGGAGCGGATCCGGGTCCAGGAGAAGATCAAAGGTCTCGGGGAGAGCATAAGCCCTGCCATTGCAGAACAGTACGGTGAATCGACGGATGAAGAGATCAAGGCAGCTGTTGAAGAGCTCGAAGCCGGGCACGCTGAGCTTGAAAAAAAATACCGGCAGCTCAAGCAGAATCAGCAGGATATCAACGAAAAACTGAACCGCCTTCGGGGCACCATAATGCAGAAGCGCACAAACTGCTCCACAGCTTCAGGAAGAATCGCCGGATTGGCCCGTGAGCTGGGAGAACTGCTGCACGCAAGTCAATACGATTCGCTGTATGCCGTCCGGGAGCTCCTGTCCCGGGAAGTCGACCTGGAGGAGGGGCGGGATGTGATCGACTCCTTCTACAGGAATTGTGAATCCGTGGCCCGGCGTATTGATGAGCTGCAGAAGAAGCTCGAAACTCATGAAAACGAATATGATCAGCAGGAACATGCCCGGATACGGGAAGCCCATACGGCGGCTGAACGGAGAATATCCGAGCTCACAGAGGCGAAGGGAGAGTTGAAGCGCAGAAGCACCGATTTGTCGGTCCGGCTGGAGAAGAAGAAGCGGCTGGAGCTGGAGCTGAAACAGCTTGAACAGCGTATCGATAATTTCAACATTCTCCTCAGCATGTTCAAGGGCAAGGGGTTTATCGACTTCGTTGCTACCCGGTATCTTCATGAACTATGCAGTCTTGCGAATTCCCGATTTTTCCAGTTAACTCACAAGCACATGCACCTCGAGGTCAACGAAGAAAATGAATTCGTTATCCGGGATTTCCTGAACGGCGGGAGGACGCGATCGGTCAAAACCCTTTCGGGCGGTCAGCTGTTCCAGGCGTCCTTCTCCCTGGCGCTTGCATTAGCGGACAGTATTCAGCAGAATAGAGAAGGATTCTTCTTTATCGATGAAGGGTTCGGGGCCCTGGACCAGGAGTCGATTCAGGAGGTGTGTACAACGTTGAAATCCTTACGCCGGGAGAACCGTGTCGTAGGAGTTATTTCCCATCTCGAGCAGCTGCGGAATGAGATCCCCGTGTATCTAAGGGTGGAGAACAGACCGGAAGAGGGGAGTGTGGTCAGCCCGAGATGGGATTAGAGGAGGAAACACATGTTCGGCAGATTGTTATTGATGTTTACCCTGATACCGCTCGCGGAGCTCTATCTCCTGATTAAAATCGGCGGCCTCATCGGTGCGCTGCCGACGGTCTTAATCGTTATCGGTACGGGCGTACTCGGAGCTTATCTTGCACGGCAGCAGGGGTTTCATGTCTGGCGCCGGATCCAGACCGAAATGCAGATGGGCCGTTTTCCCGCCGAGGATATGCTGGACGGCCTTTTGATCTTTGCCGCGGGGGTAGTCCTGATTACACCGGGAGTCCTGACCGACATAACGGGAATCCTGATCCTGATTCCTTTTACCCGCTTCCACATCCGCAACTGGATAAAGCGCAAACTTCAGAGGATGATGGATAACGGCAACATCACCTTCGGCGGCTTTGTCCGATAGAGTCACTTCAAGCGCAGATTATTCTCTCTGAACTGAATTTTATAAAAGAAGCATTCTTCGGTTGACGGAAACTATAAAAACTATTATAGTTTCCATAGTATTTATGCTGCATATACCCATGGAGGTGCTATGGAACCGGATGAAGCAGTGCGGAAGAGAATATTGAAGACATCGCTGCGTCTCTTCTTTACAAGGGGCTTCAGCAGAGTTACCACTCAGGAAATAGCCGAAGCCCTCGGGATCAGTAAAAAAACCCTCTATCAATACTTCTCCAGTAAAGATGAACTCGTGCTCGCGGCTCTCGCTGCCAACCTCGAAGGGGTGGGACGTCGCGTTGACATGGTGCTGGAGGACGAAGAACGGTCCTTCGAATCGAAATTCACCGGCATGCTTTCGATTCTCAGCGTTCAGATAGGAAATATCAGCCTTGTCTTCATGGAGGATATACACAAGTACCTTCCGGAGGCCTGGGAGCTCATCGACACATTCAGAAGAGAGAGGCTGCTGGGGAAACTCGGGGTCCTCTTACGTGAAGGCCAGCGGGAAGGGTATATCCGTGGGTCGCTGGATATGGATATGGTCCTCTTCCTGGTCTTCAGTATCATCACCCAGGTACTGAGGCCGGATTCCCTGCTGCGTCAGGGCCGATCTCTGCATGCTGTTTTTTCTGCATTTATCGATCTCATATACGGCGGGCTTTTTGTTCCCGAGATGTACAGGAAGCTCGATCACCCGCTGAAAACAGACAAACTGGAGGACTTGAATGGAAGCGAAGGCATCATTATCGAATAGAATCTTCCTTGCGGCTGCAGTTATTGTGCTCTTGAGCAGCTGCGGCGCACGGAACGTGGAAGCAGACGGTACCGGCACTATTGAGGCCAGAGAGATACAGGTATCCGCGCTCCTTTCCAGCACCATCAACAGTATTGCCGCGGAAGAAGGCGACAGGGTGAGCAAGGGAGATCTCCTTGCTGAGCTGGATCACACGATACTCGATTACCGGTTGCAGCAGGCCCGGAGCCGTGAAAAGCAGGCCCGGGCTCAGCTTGAACTGCTCCGGGAAGGGGCCCGGAGTGAGGATATTCAACAGGCGGAGGCGCAGCTTGCCCAGGCCCGGCAGAACCTCGAACTGGCAAAGAAAGAGTGGGACCGCATACGGAGTCTCTACGAAGAGGGGAGCGTTACCAGGCGGGAATACGATGCCGTCCAGAATCAGTATGAGACCGGGCAGTCCCGGTATGAGGCTGCACAGGCCGCCCTCAGCAAGGTCAGGGATTTTGCCCGGCCTCAGGAGATAGAGTCGGCCGAAGCGGTAGTGGAGCAGGCTGCAGCCGAAGCGGCGGTCATACGCCGGCAGATCGAGGACAGCCGAATAACAGCTCCGATCAGCGGGTCGATCAGCGAAGTCTACTACGAAGAGGGAGAAGTGATACAGGCCGGCCGCCCGCTTATTGCCCTCAGGGACATGGAAGCGATGTATCTCACGGTGTATCTGTCCGGTCCCATGCTGGCAAAAATCAGGGTCGGCGAAGCCGTGGAAGTGTACGTCGACGGAGTTCCCGACCGCCACTTCGAGGGGACCATATCGAACATCAGCGATGAGGCCGAGTTCACTCCCAAGAATGTGCAGACGAAAGAGCAGCGGGTAAAACTCGTGTATGCCGTAAAGATAGATGTGACCAATCGGGAAGGTATTCTCAAACCCGGTATGCCGGCCGACATAGTGCTCGGGGAGAAATAAAAATGATTAAACAGGCGCAGGCAAACGGATCGGCACTTCAAACCTGGGATCTCTCCAAGAGCTTCGGTGACCTTGAGGCGGTCTCGAACCTGAATATCACTCTGGAGAGGGGCAGTATGTGCGCGCTGGTAGGACCGGACGGAGCCGGAAAAACCACTGTGATCCGCATGCTGTGCGGTATTATTCCTCCAACCGTCGGACGGGCGGAGATACTGGGCTGCGACACGGTATCCCAGAAGCGTCATCTGAAGCAGAGAATCGGCTATCTCTCACAGGGATTCAGCCTTTACGAAGATCTGTCGGTGGATGAGAACATTGAATTCTTTGCCGAGATCCACAAGGTGGAAAATTTTACCCGGAGGAGAGACCAGCTGCTCGAGTTCACCAGACTGGCTCCTTTTCACCGGAGACTGGCGGGCAGGCTCTCCGGGGGAATGAAGAAGAAGCTCGCATTGGCTTGCACACTCGTTCACCGGCCGCAGATTATTTTTCTCGATGAACCTACAACCGGGGTCGATCCGGTCTCTCGAAGGGATTTCTGGCTGATCCTGTCGGAAGTGCTCAAGGAGGGAATCAGCATTCTGGTCAGTACTCCCTATCTCGATGAGGCGGAGAGATGCAGTACGGTGGGGATGCTGTCCGAAGGGAAACTGCTGGCTCTCGATACTCCGAAGGGTATGCGGCGGCACATGAAAGGGAGCATCGTTGAATTTACCGTATCCGATGTGCGACGCGCAGTAAATATGATTCCCCGCGGTGAGGAACCCTGGTGCCGGGAACTGCAGCTGTTTGGAGACCGCTTCGATGTGCGGACGGAGGATGCGGAGCAGACGATCGAAAAAGTCTCCGCCGTTCTCACCGCGGAAGGCATTACTGTTTTCGATGCCAGGGAGGTCTCACCGTCGCTTGAAAATGTGTTTATCTCGATGCTGCAGAGAAGGGAGAGTGCATGATGGATGAAAGATTCAGTATACGCAGCCGTTCTATTCGGAATCTGTGGATAGTGATATTCGGATTATTCGCGGCGCTGGCAGGGGCCCAGCAGCCGGGGGACGCAAGTGCATTGCGCATAACGCTGCAGGAGTGTATCGAGCGGGGAACCGCCGTGAGCCCCGGGCTCAGCGAAGCCGAAGCCGGTGTATTGCAGAACAGGGCGAAGCTCGAAATGGCACAGCGGGTCCGCTGGCCTTCTCTCGAGCTCAGCGGCGGATATACCCGTCTCAGCGAGGTGGAGAACGGGGAGATAGATTTACCCTCGTCCGATACTTTCACGCTCCCCTCCGCGGACACGGATTCGGTGGCGGTTCAGGCCGCTGTTGTACAGCCCCTGTTTACAGGATTCGAAATCGATACCGGTATCGGGACGAGCGGGCAGCTGCTCAGAAGGGCCCGTCTTGCCAGGGAGCAGAGCCTGCGGGAAGTCCGGTACAGCATCGAACAGTCCTACTGGAAATTCGTGAATGCCTCCGCGCGTGTTGAGGTAGTGAACAAGGGAGTCGAACGGGCGGAGAGCCTGCTGCAGGATGTACGCCGCCTCTTTACCCAGGGAATGGCGACCCGGGAGGATGTACTGCGGATGGAGATGAACCGCGAACAGGCCCTGCTGCAGAAGCTGGAAGCAGAACACATACATCAACTGGCGATGATGGAGCTGAACCTGCTCATTGGAGAGGAACCCGATCGGGTGCTTGATCCGGTCTACACTATCAATCCGGATTCCGATATTCAAGCGGAAGCCTGGTACCCGGATACAGATTACCAGCAGATACTCTCCAGGGCGGCAGCTGAACGCTCCGAACTCCGTTTCATAGAGATACAGAAAGAGATACAGGCCCTTGAGAAGAAAAAAATATCCGCCGGCTGGTGGCCGAAGATCAGCCTGCAGGGACAGGTGCAGTACGCCAATCCGCATCCCCGGCAGTTTCCTCCCGAAGACCAGTTCATTCTCTCCTGGCAGTTCGGTGTCATGGGGACCATCAGTGTTACCAGTCTGAAGACGATGGGCCCCGAATTGGAGCGTATCGAAGGGGTCTTTCAGGAACTGGACAGCAGAAAAGAGACCCTGATGAGGACCATAACCCTGCAGATAAAACGGGACCTGCTCGAGATAGAGAAGAGCCGGCAGCTGCTGGAAGCCTCCGCGACCATACTCGCCCAGGCGCGGGAGAACTACGATATCGTATACAACAAGTTCCGCTCAGGGAGCGCGGTGAACACCGATCTCCTGTCAGCACAGCAGGAACTGCTGCAGGCTCAGCTCGAACGCACAAGGGCCTACACTTCCCTCCGGAGGGCGGAATCGCAGCTCATCTACGACGCAGGATACGACGCCGGATACGGAGGCGTCGAATGAGCGAAGAGCATGCAATCCAGGTCGAGGAACTGAGCAAAAAATTCGGACACTTCCAGGCGGTCGACAGTATCTCTTTCAATGTGAAGCGGGGAACGATCTTCGGGCTCCTCGGAGCCAACGGGGCAGGAAAGTCGACCACCATCAGAATGCTATGCGGACTCCTCCCGCCCACCTCCGGATCAGCCTCCGTCAGTTCCTGCCGGGTGGAAAAAGATCCCGAAGGGGTGAAGCGGAAGATCGGGTACATGTCGCAGGAGTTTTCCCTGTACAACGATCTCACCGTGGAGGAAAACATCCGTTTCTTCGGAGGTGTCTACGGCCTGTCCGAAGAGGGGCTGCGGGAACGGAGGGACTGGATCCTCTCGATGTCGGGACTGAGGAAGCGGCGCACGAGCCTGACCTCCGAACTTTCCGGCGGTATGAAACAGAGGCTGGCCCTGGGCTGCGCGGTGATTCACTCACCCCCGATTGTTTTTCTGGATGAGCCTACCGGCGGCGTGGACCCGGTCTCCAGGCGTGAATTCTGGAACCTCATCAACGATTTTGCCGATGAAGGGATAACCGTTCTGGTTACGACCCATTACATGGACGAAGCCGAATACTGCAACGAATTGGTATTCATGCATGCCGGACGGATAATAGCGCAGGGCAGTCCCGAGCAGATAAAAAAATCCTACCGCAAGGGAAGCTTTTACGAAGTGGAGTGTGATCGTCCCTTCGAGTGCATTTCCGTTCTGAAGGAGAGTGAGGATATAATCGATGTCTCGCTGTTCGGTACCAGACTGCACGTTCACAGCGGGGAGAGCAGCGATGGGGTGTGCAGCCGGGTGGAGGCTGCGGGAATACAGGTACATACGATCCACACCGTTCAGCCCGGCCTCGAAGATATCTTTATCGGATTGATAGAACACAGCCGGAGCGGGGAGGCGGGGGCATGAGGTCGATCGTACCGATAGCAAGGAAAGAGTTCCGGCAGATTATCCGTGACCCGCGGACGCTGGGAGTGCTCGTATTCATCCCGATTTTTCTCCTGCTGATGTTCGGCTACGCCATAAGTCTCGATGTAAAGCATATCCGTCTCGGGGTGATCGATTACAGCCGCACTGCCGCCAGCCGGGGTCTGGTGCAGAAGTTCACTGCCACCGAGTATTTCGACCTCACGGGGTATCTGAAAGGACTGAACGATGCCGATTTTGTGCTTGAGAGTCAACAGGCGCAGTGTCTCCTCGTTATTCCGGAAGATTATAGCCGGAAGATCATGCGGGGTGAGACGGCGACCCTGCAGCTCCTGATCGACGGGACCAACTCGAATATCGGGGCTACTGCCATGGGTTATGTTCAGCGTATTGTACAGGATGTATCGGTCCAGATCCTCGAGGAGGAAAACGGAATGGAGTTCGCCACGGGACTCGATATGCGGTCCCGGATCTGGTTCAATCCGGAACTCCGCAGCCCCGTGTACCTCATTCCCGGATTGATCTCGCTCATCCTCGTCGTAACGGCGGTGATATCGACGGCCATGTCGATCGTGAGGGAGAAGGAGCAGGGTACGATGGAACAGCTGATCGTCGCCCCGATCCACCCGCTCGAACTGGTGGTGGGGAAAACCATCCCGTACACCGTCCTCTCGCTGCTAATCGCGGTGATGGTGCTGATCTCCGGGAGCTTTTTCTTCGATATACAGATCCGCGGCAGCGTTGGCCTGCTGATGCTGGTCACCTTCATTTTCCTCTTCGGGTGTCTCGGCCTGGGTGTATTCATCTCCACGATCGCCGATTCCCAGCAGGTGGCATTCATGATTGCCATCATCATAACTTTGCTGCCGACCTTCATCCTGTCAGGCTTCATTTTTCCCATCCGCAACATGCCTGTCATTATACAGGCGGTGACTTATCTCTTCCCGACCCGTTATTATCTCACAGCTCTGCGCGGGATCATGCTCAAGGGGGCGGGAATCGTTCATTTCCTTGATGAACTGGGGGCTCTGCTGCTGTTCGCCGGCTTGATGATCGTCATCAGTGCAGTGAGGATGAAAAAAGGAGGTCTATCGTGAGCATCGTACGGTTTTTCCTGCAGAAGGAGTTCGCCCAGCTGCGGCGGGACAGAAAAATGCTGCCGATTGTCTTCATCGCTCCGGTACTGCAGCTGCTGCTGCTGGGGTATGCCGCCAATCTGGATGTGGAGCACATTCCGATCGCAGTGGTCGATCACGACGTCAGCGTGGAGAGCAGGCGACTGGTGGATGATTTCATTCGATCAGGTTATTTCGACCGGGTATCTCAGTTCCAGGATCCCGCATTGATCGATGACCGCATCGATGAGGGAAAGATCGTGATGGCCCTGGTCATTCCCTCCGGATTCCAGCGTGACATGAAGCGGGGCGGCGACGCAGCTATTCAGGCTATCGTTGACGGAGCGGATGCCAATACCGCGACGATAGCGATGAACTACGCGGATATCATCGTCCGGAAGTACTCGGCGGAACTGAAGCTTGAGGGTATGCGGTCCGCTTCGGGAAGGGGCATCCATATTCCCATCGAAGCGGAACCCAGAGTCTGGTACAACCCGGAACTCAAGAGCCGCAACTTCATGGTGCCCGGAATCCTGGCACTGCTGTTAATGGTAATGACGATGCTGCTCACCTCCCTTGCGATCGTGAAGGAGAAGGAGCAGGGTACGCTGGAGCATCTCAACGTTACTCCTGTAAAGCCGATCCAGCTCATTGTCGGGAAGCTGGTTCCCTTCTCCATCATAGGGATGGTGGATGTACTGCTTGTTCTGGCGGCTTCCCGGATTCTGTTCGGATTGGTACCGGAGGGTAGTATACTTTTACTGATTGTACTTTCGGCGCTGTTTCTTCTGACCACACTGGGCCTCGGACTCCTGGTTTCGACTCTATCGCGGACCCAGCAGCAGGCCATGATGAGCGCCGTATTTTTCGTTATGCTGCCGATGTTGTTTCTTTCGGGATTTGCATTCCCTATCGAAAACATGCCCCGGATCATCCAGTATGTAACCTATGCGCTGCCGCTCCGTTACTATTTTGTCATAATCCGGGGCATCTTTCTCAAAGGCGCAGGACTGTCCACCCTTTGGGATGAAACGCTGATGCTGGGAATTTTCGGAGTGCTGGTCCTGAGCTTCAGTATTCTCCGCTTCAAAAAACAGGCGTAGGAATCAGGTGTTGTCCCAGATGTAATGCTCCATCTGTTCGATTATGAAGTTCTTCTCTGAAAGAATCGCCTTCACGACATCCCCGATGGAAATCATACCGGCCAATTTGCCGTCCTTCATGACCGGGAGGTGCCTGAGACGTCGATTGGTCATCAGCCCCATGCAGTAATCGATCGACTTATCGTCGGTGACATAGATGACTTCGCTCGTCATGAGCTTCTGCACGGGATAGTTCGACGGACAATCTCCGTTCTTATCCGGGGAGACGGTGAAGCGGGCATAGTCTCGCTCCGAGAAAATACCCTTCAGGTTTTTCTTGTCATCCACCACCAGCAGGGCCCCGACGTTTTTATCAGCCATTAGTTGCAATGCATCGTTGACTTTTGTGTCGGGCTGTACCGTCCAAACCTGATTTCCCTTGTGATTAAGAATGTCTTTCACATTATCCATTGTGTCACCCCCAAAAATATGTTGGTTCTATACAATAGAAATTATATACGTTAAAATCAAAGTACGCAAAATATTTTATCTAGAAAAAATGCTATCTTGGGGGAAAATCGGTATGGAATGGCTTGCAGGCGGTCTTATCAATTTCATTCTCTCTCTGCTGGTAGGTTTCTGGGCAGGATCAAAGGGGCGCAGCAGTCTCGGTTGGTTCCTGATCTCTCTCTTTACGACACCGCTGATCGGCTCAATCGCGCTTCTGATTGCCGGAGACAAGAAGAAGTACCTTCCTTACTGAGGAATAGATATTCACACTGTTCCCTGATATCCTGAGAATACTCTGTACGATACACTAGTAAACCTGACTGGAGAAGTATATGGGAAAAATTAGAGCTGCCTGTGACACTGAACCGGTGTTTGTTCCTTACAGACAGCAGGGAGAGCCGCCGAGAAAGGCCGGATGTATCAACGTGGCAGTTCCGCTGGAGGGGTTGTCGGAGAACCAGGTCCAGCTCATCGGACATCTCTGCAGAGCTGTTGATGCGATGAACCCCGTATTCCGCAGACAGTTGTACGCCGGGACCGACAAGCTGCTGGACTTCCTAGGATCTATTGGAGATTTCCTTACCGGAGATTCGGTCCGCTCCCTTGAAGCATACATACAGATCATTCATCTGCAGAACGGCCCATGGTCCTTCATCCCCCGCAAGAACCACATCCTGGACATAGACGAAGCGGCTGTAAGGGCGGCGGCTGAAAGAGCAGGAAAAGAAGCCGAGTTCGAATTCTTCCGCCCATTCCTTTACGAACTGGTACCTTTCCCTGCAAAAGCCGAGTTCTATCCTGCGACGCTCACCGAAGATGCTCTTGCTGACATGGGCGAAGAAGCTCAGCTGGTGAACAGCCTGATTCTGGAAGAGGAGAATGGAGAATACAGAACAGTCCTCAATGAAAAACACTTCAGGGAGCACTGTGAGCGGGCGGTCCGGCACCTGGAAACCGCCCGGAATTTCTCGGAAGACCCGGAGTTCACTCTCTATCTCGATGCAAAGATCGAGGAACTGAGAACCGGAAGCGGGGAAGCCCGCCGTCTGGCCGATTATCACTGGATCAAACACAATAGTGATGTCGATATCATTCTGAGTACTGCTCTGGAGGTATACCTCGACGACTGGCAGAATGTGAAAGGAGCAGCATGCGGGGCGGTCCTGGTGAAGAATCACAGTATGGAGCAGCTGCTGAAGCAGTTCGTGGGGAAAGTCGCCGAGTGGGAATCGGCGGCGCCCTGGAAGTGGAGGCGGGATAAGATTGATGCAGAGAAGCTTCCGAAGTTGAAGTTCGTCGATGTCTGCAACTGGTCGGGAGATTATGTAACGTCTCCGCAAACAGTGCTGGCGCAGAGCCTTCCGAATGATGAATGGGTCGGGAAGAATATCGGCACGGTGAATATGCTCTACCGCAATACCGGCGAAGCCGTACATCAGCTGTGGGGGAGCCTCCTCGCCGAGGAGTTTTTACCCGGGAACATCGTAGAGAAATACGGAGAGCAGCTCTATTTCGGAGGGCAGATCCACGCTATCCTGCATGAGATCGGTCATACCACCGGACGGCAGGACCCGGACCACCCCGGTCAGCCTTCATCATATTTGAAGGAGGAGTACAGCCCGCTTGAAGAAGCCAGGGCTGAGCTCTTCGGTATGTGGGCTTCGCAGGCTTCGGCTCAGGCCGGGATCATCACCCGGGAAGTCGCCGATGCCGGTCAGTATTCAATGCTTCTGTCGATGATCAATGCCCTCAAGTTCGAAGCAGCACAGGCGCACAATACTGCCCGCAACGTGATATTTCACTATCTGCAGGCTGCGGGGGTGATCCGTATCGAACAGGAGGATGACAGGAAGAAGTTCTTACTCGATCTGGAAGCACTTCATCCTCATGTCGAGAGACTGCTTGGGCGGATCGGTGATATAAAGGCGGCCGGCGACCGTGAAGGAGCAGCTTCCCTGAGAGATGAGTACTGCTTCGAGGATCCTCTGCGGCCGGAGATAGAGAAGCGTACCGCCAAAAATCCCCTTGGAACAGGTCTGATTTTCCCCGTTCTGAAGGAAGAAGAGGGGAGGTTTATCGCTGAAGCAGAATACCCCGCCTTCATACGGCAGCGCAAATTCCTGTGAGGGACACACCATATGAGCGGAATCGGCGGCAGCCCTGTGAGTCCGTACATTAAATTTCTGCTTATTCTACTTCTCTTCAGCTTTGCCGGAAGCCCGGCACACATCCATGGGGACGATTCTCCGCCGGAATACGGACATGTCCTCTACCTGGTGGACACCAGTTACAGCATGGGAGTCACGATGCCGGGAAGCCGGCTGAGTCAGGCCGAGATCGCCCGCGGTTTGATCGCTGATTCGATAGAGCGGCACGCAGGGCCGGACGCAGGAGGCCGGGAATCGGAAAACGGGGATGTCGATCACGGGAACGTTCTTCCGCCCGGTATAAGATACGCGCTGGCTACCTTCTCCGGACCGGACAGCTTCTCCGTCCGGGTGCCCTTCACCGCAGTTCCAGCCGGAATAACGGCAGCCCTTCCGGGCCTGGAATACTGGGACATCACCGATATTGAGTCTGCACTTGAGGAGGCTTCGCGGTTCATTCGCCTGCATGCTTCCGGATCCGGGAAGATCGTTCTGGTGAGCGACGGAGTCGAGACAGCCGGCGCCCTCTATTCATTGCCGGATGTCGGGGGCGTCGTTTCCGAGACGGGGAGCAGGAATGGAGTAGAACTGGAGGTTCTTCCCGTGCCTCTGCCCTACAACCGACCCGCCGAAGAGAGATGGAAGCGGCGGATGAGACTCCTGCGGATGAATGATGCAGGGCAGACCGAACTGACGGCTTCGGCCGGTGAGGACGCTTCACCGCAGCCGCCTCCGGTAGTCTACACAGGATCTTCCGATGTGAGCATCGAAGCGGACAGGTTCGGAGGGAACGTTTTTTTTCCCATTATTGAAAAAATCGATCTTCTGCTCTCACCATTGATGCTGCTGATGCTGGGAATAATTCTCCTGCCGGTCTGTACCGCCGGGGCATATCTGACGAGATTGAGGAAAGGTGCGGAGCTCTCCGCCGAATATCGGAGCCGGTATTTTATCCGCTACCGGGTCAAGACATCCGCGGCCGTCCGGGAGGAAGTCCGCGAGATGAGATCTTCAAAAAACGGGGATCTTCTTTTTTCGCTCGGAAAATCCAGGATGAGGATCAGCCTGAAAGAGGATCAGATGGAGATCTCTTCCAGTCAGCTGGTGCTGATCGACGGTGTAGCTGCCCGGCACAGGAAGATTCATCCGGGGAGCCGGATCGTGGCCGGCGGCTCATACTACACTATCCGGCAAGTCGAGGAGGTCCGCGAAGCGGTCAATGCGGACACTCATTCCGACGCGGGTAAAGAACGGCTGGATGCAGTTTCAACCGTTCTTCATGATGCTTTTTCCGGCCCCCTTACAATCCCTCCCTGTGGTGCCGCCCTCCTGGTCTTCCTTTCCCTGATCGCTGTGAACGTCGCGGATATTCAGGGGCCTGCACCGGTTCAGATAGTTGAGCGCCGGATCGAACTGCGTCCCTATGACTGGGCGGCGGATTTCACCGGCGGTATGGAAGCGGACGCGTTTTTTCCGGAAGCTCCTCCCCTCATCATTCAAGGGGAGAAAACTGCCGGAGGATGGAAATTCGAAGGGGTCCCGGCCCCCGGTGAAGTTGATCTTCTCTGCATACACAGCCACCCGGATGATGAGAGCATCGACTTCGGCGGACTGCTGGCCAGGGCTTCGATGGAGGGGAAGACAAGCGCCGTTCTCCTCTTGACCGACGGAGAGTCGGGCCTGTCACGCGGCCCATCGAGGGAAGCTTCTTCCGGTGAGAAAGCTCCGCTGAAGGAGACCCGGATTGCGGAGGCCCGGGCGGCGATGTCATGGCTGGGGGTGGACTACTATGTACGCCTCGGATTCAGGAACCACCCCTATTCAAGTCAGCTGCAGGTTCTGCCGATTGAGGAGGTGTATGCGGACTGGGGCGGGTATGAGAATGTAAAATCCGCCTTGAAGACCCTGATCCGGCAGCTTGAACCGCGAATGATCGCCGCTCCGGACGGGCCATCTTCCGCAAGGGAGCATTTCGAACATGACGCGGCGGGTTATGCGGTAGCGGAGGTTGTTAGGGAGCTGAAGGAAGAGGGTGGGTATCGACCCGAAAGCTTCGTGACATCCATCGACCCGTTGCAGAAGGTTCTATTCCGGGAAGCCGAGGGCATAGAGGTTCTAGAACCCGCTGTTCCCGGACGGCCTTCACCGCGGATGGTCCAGCACCGCGCGCTTCTATCACATACGAGTCAGATAGATGCGAGGATCATCGCACTTGAATATACATCCCTGTTTCAGCATGAATTTTATCTGAATGGAGCCGAGTGAAAAAAATGAAAGCTGCAAATGGTGTTTTACTGTGTACAGGCCTTGTCATGCTGTCCACGATGAGTTTTTCGGCATGTACGAGCGTGACGCCGGTCTCCGCAGGTTCGGGTAATGTATCCGCCTCAGCCCGGCCGGCCGGGACTTCGGAAAAATCCGCGCAGAGTGAAGGCGGCGAAACGGATTCGGCCTGGATGGACCTTGCCGGGTCCACCTATGAAGCCCGGGGGAAAATTCTCACCTGGGGAGAGGGTAAGCAGTCCGCCTGTTCGATTACATTTGACGACGGCACTCTCGATCAATTTGTACATGCCGCGCCGGTCCTCGAGGATGCGGGAGTCGGAGGCAGCTTCTTCATTATCACCGGCGCCCGGGCTGACGGTCAGTGGCGTGACGGAGACGACACCCGGGAACTCTTCACCTGGGAACAGGCAGCGGTACTTCTCACGAATGGTCATGAGATCGGCAGTCACAGCGTGGAGCATCTCGACATGCGGCAGCTCGAACTGGATGGTAATAATGAAAAAGTGCAGCAGGAGCTGCAGGAATCCGCGATTGAGATACGAAGGAATCTGCCCGCGGATTATCTGCCCCCCGGAGGGGGTCTGACCTTCTGCTGGCCCTTCTGGCGGACGACACCGGGGCTTGAATCCGAAGCGGCCAGCTTTTACCTGGCTGCACGGGGCGGAAAAGGCCTTCCCTCCGGACCTGTGATCAGAGATCCGTACAGCATCCCTTCGGTGATGGTGCTGTCACATGACAGTCTTCCCGCATGGGCGAGAAGGATCGAACTGAACGCTCAGCGGAGAGGTTGGATTGTCTTTGCATTCCACGGTTTCGACACGAACGGGGAGAAGACCGGCAGCAACGGTTGGGAGCCAATCAGGATCGGGAAGCTCGAAGCCCTTGTGGACCTTCTGCAGGAGCGGTCCTGCTGGGTGGCGCCCTTTGGTGATGTATACCGGTACGCCGTAGAGCGTCACGCCGCCGAATTGAAGATCGGTGCGATTACGGAGAAGGATATGGTGCTGACCCTTGATGATGAACTCGACGATTCTCTCTATAACCAGCCGCTCACTCTGGATGTCCTGCCTCCCTCCGGATTCGAGGTGAAGTCCATACAAGATGAAGCCGGAACCCAACTCGAGTACGAACTTCTGGAGAACGGCTGGGTCCGGTTCGACACTCTTCCGGACGGAAGGCCGGTCACTCTGAGCTTTCTTTAATTCTCGATCAGCGAAGCATCGTAACCGGCCTGGTCGAAAAGGGCCACCAGGGCAGGGGGCGCAAGAATCGAGTCCACGCTCACGATATTCGAATCGAGATCAACATCTACGGAATCGACCTGTTCACATCCGCCAACCACCTCTTCGATGCGGTGTTTGCAGTGCTGGCAGGACATATCAGGTACGCTGAACTGAAGTTTCATTTTTTTCTCCTCCAAGATTAATTTTCAGTGAATTCAGTATGACATTTATCGAACTGAACAGCATGGCCAGTTCGGCAATGATCGGATGCAGGAATCCCATCACGGCAAGGGGCAGGGCGATAAGATTGTAGAAGAAGGCCCAGAAGAGATTCTGCTTGATAGCGGTCACGGTCTGCCGCGAGACGGAGACCGCTGAACTCAGGGTCGACAAGCTGTCCCGTATGAGAACGATATCGGCGCTCTCGATGGAGAGGTCTGTTCCGGTGCCGATGGCAAAGCCGACGTCGGCGGTTTTCAGCGCCGCCGCATCGTTGATCCCGTCGCCGACCATGCCGACGGGGTCCCCCTTTCTGCGGTAGAGTCGTACGATTTCCGCTTTCCTGTCGGGACTGATGCCGGCCATGACTTCATGGATTCCCACCTGTTCAGCTACTGCCCGGGCGGTTGTCTCCGCGTCGCCGGTGAGCATTACGGCTATGATCCCCATCTTTTTCAAGGCTATGATGGCTTCGGCTGCATCCGCTTTGACGGGATCGGCAATGGCGATCCATCCATACGGCATATCATCTTTTTCTATTTCTACGACGGTGCGGCCCTTCTCCATGTGCTCCGTATAGCTGGAAGTATCGGCGGGTTTACCGATCCGGTAGAGGTGTCCATCAACCCGGCCGGAGATACCTTCCCCTGATGTCTCTTCAAGATCGGTCACTTTGACTTCCGGGTCGACCCCAGGCTTCGTCCGTGTGCCGCTGCCCTTGTCGCCGGGATGGTCATCCGAGCCGGTCCCTGCAGACATCTCATTGACATAATCTACGATGGCCCCGGCCAGGGGATGGATCGAGTGTGATTCCACTGCCGCCACCGGCAGGAGCTCATCGATGGAAAGCGAAGTCTCCTCCACCCGGGGTTTGCCCCGGGTGAGGGTCCCTGTTTTGTCCATCAGCATGTACCGCAGAGACCTGCTGTGCTGGAGGGCTTCTCCGTTCTTTATCAGGATACCGCTCCGCGCAGCCTTGCCGCTCCCGGCTACCAGAGCTATCGGAGTAGCGAGGCCGAGGGCGCATGGACAGGCGATCACGAGTATGGTTACAAAGACGAAGAGACCCGCGGCAAGGGGACCCGGATCGGCTTGTATCCAGAACAGAAAGCCGGAGGCCCACTGAAGCAGGGGCTGGAGTTCGGAATACAGGAGGTACCACCCGAAGCCGGAGAGCAATGCAGCGACGAGGATGATGGGGACGAAATAGAAGCTGATCCGGTCAGCCAGCGCCTGCAGGGGTACCCGGGTCGACTGTGCCTCATCGACCAGCCGTATCATCTGCGCCAGAAAGGTGTCTTCGCCGACCTTCTCGACTTCGATCCTCAGGGATCCCTGCTGCAAGATGGTTCCTCCGATCACCTGTTCGGACTCGGTGCGGTGGACCGGAATCGGCTCTCCGGTAACCATGGACTCGTCGATGGAAGCCGAACCCTCTATGATCCGGCCGTCGAGAGGGATTTTTTCCCCGGTTCTGACCAGCACGACTGCTCCGGGTTTGACCGCCTCGATGGGGACCTCTTCGATGTCTCCGTTGACGAGGATCCGGGCGGAATTCGCCTGTATTTCGAGGAGGGATTTGACGTCCTGTGCCGCTCTGTGCTTCAGCCGGGCCTCGATGTAACGGCCGCCGAGGTGAAAGGTGAGAATCATGGCGGCAATGGTGCCGAAGGATATCTGCTGTAGTCCCGCCGCACTGAGTACCGCGGTAAGCCACGAAACGAAGGCGCTCACCGATATCAGAGTGTTCATGTTGGTGTGACCGTGCCGAAGGGCGGTAAAGGCGCTTCCAAGTGTCGACCGGCCGGGCAAAAAGAGCACAAATCCGGCTGCAATCACTTCAATGAGCGTGAAATAGGGGACGTGAATACCGATCATGTGAAGCACCATCAGCGCCATGAGCGGCAGCGTGACTCCGAGGGCCAGAAAGATATTCTTTCTGGCGGCGGCAAACTGCTCTTTCAGGATATCGTTGCCCGGAACCTCTTTCCTGTAGGAATACCCGCTGTTTTCAACCGTCTGTTCGATGTCGCCTGCCGAGACGGACTCATCCGCCACGACATAGGCCTTGTGGGTCGCAAGGTTGACGGAGACGAATTTCACCCCTTCAACCTTGTTCAGGCTGCGTTCGACGATCCGGCTGCAGGATGCACAGGTCATGCCTTCAACCGAGAAAGAGTGATGAAATTCCCGCGAACTCATACAGTCCCTCCAATTCTTACCTAAAAAATAAGAATTATAGGCGCACTTTTCAAGCTTTTCGTGTATGGAAAGAAGATCGGCGCACGGGAGCTTGCCTGTTTTGACTTTTACAACTAATATAGTGGTAGAAAAACCGTACTACGTTCTGAGGAGGAATTCTCCATGGTCCAACAGGCGATGCCGTTCTACGTGAAAGTGAAAGATGATCTGGAAAAAGCCTTTAAGGATTTTTTCCCCCATATGTCGTCCAACTACATCAGTACTGCCAAGCTGTTTCTCAAAGGGAAAAAATATCCGGTACTCGGGATCGAGAATGTTACGGTCTTCACCAAGGACGGTTCCGAAGTTGAGTCGGCTCGTTTCCTGGTCCCATCGGAGAACAAGAATTTCATCTGGATACAATGCGAACTGTTCGAATTTGCCGGGTTCGTTGAAAAGCAGGAATAGCAGAGCCTTCTTCCTGCGGCCCGTCGGAGGCTTGAGCGCAAGGCTTGAACACAGTTGACGGTGAGAGCTTATCCGCGTCTTTTCCGTGCCGGCGGAAACAGGAACAGAGTCAGAATAACGAGAATCCCGAAGCCGACATACAGTCCGGTGAAGAACCAGGCGGGAAAATCATAAAACAGGATAGACCGGATGATCCGGCCTACCAGAGATATCTCCTCCTCGACATTCTGACCGGCTGAGCGCCGAAGTGTGTATTCAAGTTCGGTAAGGGGACAGAGCATTCCGATGACGGCTTCGACGGATACCAGCACCACGGCGACGAGGTGCAGGATGCGGAAGGGAAGATTGCGGATCCAGCGCCACTTCAGGATCCCGCCGATCAGGATCAGCGCCTCTCCAACTACGGTGAACAGGAGATAGAGCAGGTGAACAAACACGACGATGTCCGCGGTCAGACCGGGATGGTTCATTGAGCTGCATCCTCCTCAGACTGCCAGGTAAGTGGAGTATTTCTTCTTGAGCCGGACGGGGACCCTGGCTTCGATCGAGATATAGCTGTCTTCGTAGGTCTCCTCGATGACCGTACCGCTGCGGTGTACCTCCGCCGCCAGATCGTAACGTGATATCGGAAAGTGAAAGCGTACCCTCGGCACTACTTCGAAGAGCAGCTGCTCAATGGAGTCTGCAATATCTCCGATTCCGGTTCCCTTCTTTATCGAGACGAAGAGGGCATCCGGATACATCCGCTTCAGATGCTCCAGCTGATATGTGTCCTCGCACAGATCGATTTTGTTGAATATCAGCAGGGTGGGAATATTCTCGGTCTCGAGTTCGTTCAGGACCTCTCTGGTGGTCTCCAGATGATGCTCAACTTCAGGATTCGACGCATCCAGGACGTGCAGCAGGAAATCAGCCATGATGGTCTCTTCCAGGGTACTGTGAAATGCGTCTACCAGAGAGTGGGGGAGCTTGCGGATGAATCCGACGGTGTCGGTGAGGAGGACCCGCGTGCCGCCCTGCAGTTCCATCTTTCTGGTCGTCGGATCGAGTGTAGCGAAGAGCTGATTTTCCACTACGGCGTTTGCGCCCGTCATAGCGTTCAGAAGTGAAGACTTCCCGGCATTGGTATATCCGACGATGGCCCCGGTCGGAACCGGTATCCCCGTCCGTTGCTTCCGCCTCGTACTCCTCTGGGCTTCCAGTTTTCGAAGGTCCGACTTCAGTTTGGCGATTTTTTTCAAAACAATCCGGCGGTCGACTTCGAGCTGAGTCTCACCTTCACCCCGGGTGCCGCGCATGCCTCCGCGCTGCCGGGAAAGGTGGGTCCAGGCCCGCTTGAGTCTCGGCAGGCTGTACTCCATCCGTGCAAGTCCCACCTGCAGCATGGCTTCCCTGGTGCGTGCATGCTCACTGAAAATCTCCAGGATCACTTCCTGGCGGTCAATCACGCACCTTCCGCTGATGTGTTCGAGGTTGCGCTGCTGTGACGGGGAGATCGTGTCGTCGAAAATAATGCAGTCCGCCTCGAGTTCTTCCGCCCACCGGCTGAGTTCCTCGGCTTTACCGCTGCCGACCAGGAATCGGGGATGCAGTTGTCTGACCGGAATTACGGTCTGATCGAGGATCTCTATTCCGAGGGTCTCACAGAGGCTATGGAGTTCATCAAGGTAATGTTCGCAGAGTTCCGGTTCGATGTCGGGTGTTTTCAGCGTCACCAGCAGAGCGGTGTTCCTGGTCCTGGGTATATCGTTCATCGATAAAACGATAAACCGGTGCAGATATTAAGTCAATCAGTCCGGGGGAGTTGTGTCAAAACCTGCCATTTGGTATAAGAAAACGATGTACTGGTTATACTACGGAGCGCCGCTTGCCGCGGGACTGGCGGCAGCGGTCTACTCGATCGTGAAGCCCTTTCTGCTCAGCCGTAAACAGGTTGAGGACCAGGGATTCCTTCACTACTCGGGACAGGTGAAGAGGCACACCCTGAATTTCGTCAGACGTGAGTACCGGATAATTTCAACTGTAATTGGAATTACGGGGCTTCTTCTCATATTTCAAAAAAACGGACATTCCCGTCTGGTGGTTCTGTCATTCCTTCTCGGAGCGTTCGTAACAGCCGGCGCCGGGCTGTGCGGCACCATCGCAGCGACCTATTCGAACCGTCTGACAGTGCTGGCTGCCAGACGGAGCACCATGAAGGCCCTGCGGTCCGCTCTGAATGGGGGCAGTGTGCTTGGGTTCGCCATAGTCGGATTCTCTCTTACGGCAATAACACTGCTTCTGGTCCTTCTGACGGCTCTGTTCGGAACGGATCCGGAGGCGCTCCGCAGTATTGTTCTGCCGAATCTGTTCGGTTATGCCCTCGGGGCCGGGCTGGTGGCTCTCCTCGGACGTTCGGCCGGAGGTATATTCGCCAAAGTTGCGGACATCAGCGCCGATCTCACCGGGAAAAACGAGATGGGTTTCGAGGAAGATGATCCCCGCAATCCTTCCTGCCTCGCCGATACGGTAGGCGACAATGTAAACGACATCACCGGCCTGGGGCTCGACCTCAGCGAATCCTATGCCGCCGCGCTTCTCAGCTGCATGCTCATCGGGGCCGCTTCGGGGAAGACTGCTTTCATCTATCTGCCCCTCGTTCTGGCAGCTTCGGGAATAGTGATCTCATTTCTCGCGATTATTTTTATACGGACCCCGGAATACGGGAGACCGGAGACAACTGTGATGCGGTGGCTCATCACGACCCACGTCGTACTGGCGGCTGCCGGTGCAGCCTTATCAATGTGTATGCTGGGGCCTGCTGAGGCGTACGGCATTTCCGGGGCGTACGCTGCCGGTATTCTCTGCGGCATCCTGGTCAGCCTGCTCGCCGGCTACTACACTGCGAGTGCCCGCCGGCCGGTGATTTCGATTGCATCCTCGTCACGCGGAGGCGTCACTCCGTCGATTATCCAGGGGCTTGCAACGGGAATGGGCTCCACCGTTCTGCCTGTGCTGGCGCTGATAGGAACGCTCCTGGCGGCCTACCGCTTGAGCGGATTCTACGGAGTGACCATAGCTGCTTTCGGGCTCATGAGCGGGGCCGCCGTTCACGCAGGAGTGGACGCCGCCGGTACAATCATCGACAATGCGGGAGCTTTCGCGATGCTTGCCATGTTCCCGCCGGCTTCCCGCGAGCGGACCGACAAACTCGATGAGATGGGGAATGCCTTCAACGCAGTCGGGAAGGGGTATACGGTCTGTTCGGCCGCCTTCATTTCCATTGCACTCTTCGTCGTATTTAAAAAAATTGCCCATATCGATGTGATCGATCTGACCGAGATAGATGTCCTGGCGGGGATTCTGATCGGCGCCGCTTTTCCCTTCTTTTTCGCTTCCTATCTCCTGCATGGGGTGAACAGCGTGCTGTTGAATACGCTGGACATCGTGCGACAGCTGCTGCGCGGGGAGTCGTCAGCGGATCTTACTTCCCGCCGTGAGCAGGTGATCGACGCCTGCCGTTCGCGAATGAAGGTCCACATGTACTGGACCGCCGGGGCGGCGATTGGTCTTCCCGTGGGTATCTGGCTGATCGGAGACCCGGCGATGCTCGGAGGAGTGATGCTGGGAATACTGATCACCGGGACGCTGCTGGCGCTCTGGGCCAATCACTCCGGCGGAGGGTGGGACAACGCCAAGAAGTACGTGGAATCCGGGGCCTTCGGCGGCAAGGGGTCCGACGCACACCATGCGGCTGTCATCAGCGATACAGTCGGAGATTCTCTGAAGGATGTGGTGGGACCAGCTATGGACATCGTGATGAAGCTCTTTCCAGTGGTGGCAATTATTCTCGTCGGGGTGTAGTATTTATACAGAGAGGGAAGATTAGTGAGGGGGCCGGAAATCAAGAAGGGGACCGAGCCAGAGAGGGCGCCCAACTGTCTCAAGTGCCGGCACTTCTACGTTACCTGGGATCCGCGTTTTCCGCGGGGATGCAGGGTCTTCGGAGTGAAGACACGGGGGCTGCCGAGCACAGCCGTGTACCGTTCCACCGGTCATCAGTGCCCGGCTTTCGAACGCTCTGTGAGAGTGAAGGATTAATCAGTGTTCGGACGCCGCGAGGCCGCTGGGCCGCAGGCCGTCAGGCCCACCAGCCCGTCAGGCCGCTCCCGCCCGGATGAAGGATTGATTTTTTCCCCATCTTGTTTTAGCGTGAATCATCCGATGCAAACTTATTATTGAAGCAGGTTACGAACATGGGACTAAATTGCGGAATTGTGGGATTACCGAACGTAGGGAAATCAACGCTGTTTTCAGCGCTTTCCTCCGCTCCGGCGGAAGCGGCGAACTATCCCTTCTGTACAATCGATCCGAACGTAGGTATCGTGAATGTACCCGATCCCCGTCTGAAGAGGATCAGCGAACTGATTCCAACTGATAAAGTGATACCGGCCATCGTCGAATTCGTCGACATCGCGGGACTCGTAGAGGGTGCCAGCAAGGGGGAGGGCCTCGGCAACCGTTTCCTCTCCCACATCCGCGAGGTCGGTGTAATCATTCATATCGTCAGGTGTTTCGACGATCCCGACGTGGTCCACGTGAGCGGAAGTATCGATCCGCAGCGGGATATAGAAATCATCCACACCGAACTGGCTCTGGCCGACCTCGAGACGGTGCAGAAGCGGCAGGAAAAGAACCAGAAGGTCATCAAGGCGGTAAAAACCGATGCCGGCAAAATCGCCGCCGCCCAGGCGCCCCTGCTCGAGCAGCTCTACGGAGTTCTCCAGGAGGGAAAGCCCGCCCGTTCCCTGGAATTCAGCCCCGAGCAGCAGAAGCTCCTCCAGGACCTGCACCTGATCACGATGAAGCCCCAGCTCTACGTCTGTAATGTCGACGAGGAGGGTATTCTCGAGGATAATGAGTATGTGAAGGCGGTCCGGGCTCTTGCCGCGGAGGAGGGTTCAGAGGTCCTTTCGATCTGCGGCAAGCTGGAGGCCGAGATATCCGCCCTCGAGAGCGAGGAGGAACGGCTCGAATTCCTGGAGTCCGCCGGCCTGCAGGAGTCAGGCATGAACCGGCTCATCCACACGGGCTATCAGATGCTCGGACTGCGGACCTTTTTCACTGCCGGCCCCAAGGAGGACCGTGCCTGGACCTTCCACGCCGGCGATACCGCTCCGAAGGCCGCCGGAGTGATACACACCGATTTCGAACGGGGCTTCATAAAGGCTGAGGTCTATCACTGCGACGATCTCTTCGAACTGGGGAGTGAACAGAAGGTGAAGGAAGCCGGCCGGCTCAGGATCGAAGGAAAAGAGTATACCGTGCAGGACGGTGATGTCATGCACTTCAAATTCAACGTCTGAAAAACGGCCGGTTGAAGGGAGAATGGCCTGGCAGGACGGACGGATGAGCCCTGGATGTCCAGCAGGCCGGAAGGAGCCGCGACTGCCCTATGGAAAGGGATGAACTGTACAAAATCGTTGATGCCATCCTCAACAAAGCTACGAACGATGATGTGGCGGTCATACAAGCCGCCCTCGAGCGGAGAAGCGGCGAGGGAGAACCCGGTTTCCTCCGGGTGTCTCCAAAAAAGCTCGCCGATACAGTGGCCCATTCGGTAGCCGACCAGATCAGCTATTCGAAGGAGACCATCCGCAACATGATCCGCAGCTACGCGGTGGATATCATCCGGAAGGAAGCGCCGGAGCTCAGCGGCGAACAGGTGCGGGAGCTCCTTCACGCCTGGATTCCCGATCCGGAGGGAGCTCTGCGGCAATCCGCTGCGGAACAGAGACGGGAAGAAGAGGACGATGATTACGATTCTGCGATTCCCAAGGACATGCTGGTCACCATGATCGAGCAGTTCCTGATCTACTCCGAGGGGAACATGCCGGTGCGCGAACAGGCACAGCTCCGCCGGGAGATGCCTGACTGGCAGAAGAAGTACTGGGAAAAATTTCCTCCGAAGATCAAGGACGCCCTGTCTCTCTACCTGAAGGGAACCATCGACCGGGAGACCCTCTGGCTTGATATCCACAAGGTGCTTCATCTCTGATATCCGGTCCGGGGCCGCCCCCTTGAAATGATCGGCCCGGTGGTGAACCAGAGACCCTGGGCACGGCGATCGGCCCGGCCGGGCATCAAGCCGGCTATATGGACTGGATATTCAGTACCGAGGGAATCGTCCGGATCGATTTCATAACCTTTTTGAAGTCGTCCTTCTTCTCGAGTTCCATGGAAAAACGTCCGCTCAAGTTGCCCCGTTCGTCCTCCTCGAGACGTCCTTCTATGAGGTGCCCGCGGTACTTGCGTACCGCTCCTTCTATTTCGCTGAAAAGATCGCTGGTCATGCGGCTGGTGACGCGGAAATGACGCACCTCCTTGGGTGAGGCGGTCTCCCACTCCACTTCCATGCTCCGGTTCTCAAAATCCTGAATGTGCCTGAGGTTGGGGCAGTCTCTCCGGTGCACGATGATTCCCCGGCCGCGGCTGACGTAGCCGATGATGTCGTCCCCGGTGGTGGGGTTGCAGCATTTAGCGATGCTGATCATCATGTTTTTCTCATTGCCGATCCGGAAGGCAACCTTGGCGCGGTCGACGACCTGCTTGATGATAGCGGCCCCTTCGAGGGGTGATCCGGCAGCTTCGGTTTTTTCCGCTTCGTCCTTTTTGGCTTCAGCCTGAGCAGGCTTCTTCTTGGCGATGATGCTCTTGTCGATGAAGAGGTTTTCCTCATTCTTGTTGAGCCAGTGTCTGATCTTCTGACGGGCCCGGGCGGTACGGGCGAATTTCAGCCAGTTCACATGGGGTTTGGCCTTATTGGAGGTCATGATTTCGATGACCTGGGTGTTTTTCAGGGGCTGATTGAGGGGGATGATGGATCCGTCGGCCTTGGCGCCGATAGTGTGGTTCCCTACCTCGGTGTGAATGTGGTAGGCGAAGTCGATAGCGGTTGAGTTCTTCGCCAGTTCGATGATGTGACCCCGGGGGGTGAACACGTAGATCGAGTCCCGCAGGAGTTCTGACTGGATATCCTGCAGGAATGTCTCGCGCTGGGAATGCCGGTTCCACTGCTTCAGCTTGTTGATGATCGGCAGTTCATCCGGCTTCACCCGGGGACCGGAGAACTCCCGCTTGTAGGACCAGTGGGCGGCGACTCCGTATTCGGCGGTCTGGTGCATCTCGAAGGTCCGCACCTGGATCTCAAGGAGCCGGCCTTCGTTGGACATGACGGTGGTGTGGAGACTCTGGTAGTGGTTGGCTTTGGGCATGGCGATGTAGTCCTTGAACCGTCCCTCGATGGGAGGCCACAATTTGTGGACCACTCCAAGCACTGTGTAACATTCATTGGTACCGGTACAAAGGATGCGGATCCCGAGGAGGTCGAAGATCTCATCGATGTCCTTTCCGCGGCGTTTCATCTTCTGATAGATCGAATAGAAATGCTTGGCCCGGGTGGAGACGGTAATATCCAGCCCTTCCTTCCTGGCGTTGGTGTAGATCTGCCGTTCAACGTTTTTCAGGAACGAAGAGCGCTCGATTTTTCTCGAAGAGAGATACTCCTTGATATAGTTATAGGCCTCGGGATTCAGCTCCTTCAGGGCGAGGTCCTCGAGTTCGCTCTTCATCCACGAGATACCGAGCCGGTCTGCGAGGGGAGCGTATATCTCCAGGCACTCGGTGGCGATGGATTTGCGCTTGCCGACCGGCAGGTACTGAAGTGTGCTCATGTTGTGGTACTTGTCCGCCAGCTTGATGATGATGACCCGGATGTCCTTGGTCATGGCGAAAAGCATCTTGCGGATGGTCTCCGATTCCTGGACGCTCTTGCTCTTGGCCTTGACTATGGAGATCTTGGTCACTCCGTCGACGAGGTTGGTGACCTGACGGCCGAACCTCTTTCTGAGTTCGGCTTCTTCCGCCTTGGTGTCTTCGAGTACGTCGTGCAGAAGGGCGGCGATGACCGCTTCGCAGTCGAGCTGCATGTCGACCAGAATCTCGGCCACCTTGAGGGGATGGATGAAGTAGGGTTCGCCGCTGGCCCTCAGCTGCTGCTGGTGCAGCTCCTTTGCCCAGAGGGCGGCCTGGATGATGTTGTCCTGTTCCTTCGGCGTGTAACGGTTGAGCTTCTGTTTGAACTTCTCAATGCGATTCAGCATATGGTTTCTTCCCGCTTACTACCCTGTCCCTGCCGGTAAGGTCACTGTATGCGCGAACATTGGTGTATCCGCGCGCATGCAGGAGCGCTTTAATGGTCTCGATCTGGTTGATGTGGGCCTCCATAAAGAGGGTGCCGCCGTCTTCCAGATAATCGGGAGCCTCATTAATAAGTATACGAATAATGTCAAGTCCGTCATCCCCGCCGGCCAGCGCCATGCGCGGTTCCGGCCAGTGGTTCCGTTCCATCTCCGCCACTTCGCTTTCGGTGAGGTACGGGGGATTACTGACGATGACATCGTATGCATCATCGATTGCGGAAAAAAGGTCGGACTCGATCAGGGGCAGGGGATCGTTGAGCAGATGAAGGGCGTTCATTCCGCAGACCTTCAGGGCGGCGGCGGATGCATCCGAGGCGGTCACCTGAAGAGCAGGGCGCAGGTACTTGAGGCTGATCGCTATGCAGCCGCTGCCCGTTCCGAGGTCGAGGACTTTGAAGGCCGGCCTGCTGATACCGACGGTATCTCCGGTATCTCCAGAGCTCACCGCATTCAGCGTGTCGGAGTGTTCCATCACCAGTTCCACGAGGGTCTCGGTCTCGGGCCGGGGAACGAGGACCCGCTTGTCCACGTAGAAGGGGAGGCCGAGGAACTCTTTCTTGCGTCGGATATAACTCACAGGATAGCCTTCGAGCCGTTTTTTCAGATACCCCCGGAATTCATTCTGCGCGGAAAGGGGCAGTTCCTCCGGGTATGAGGCCAGTATTTTTTCCTTGCTGACGCCGAGGGTGTGGGCAAGCAGGAGGGTGGCATCGAGAAAAGGGGTTTCCATGGCGGAAAGCAGCCGGGAGGCTTCTACGAGGGCGTCGCGTACCGTGTTCATTCTGCTTCTTTGAGATATTCCTGCCGGGCCGAATATTTCAGGTTCTCGATGATTTCGTTCAGTTCGCCCTGCATCACCTGCTCAAGCTTGTGCAGGGTGAGGTTGATTCGATGGTCGGTAACACGGTTCTGAGGGTAGTTGTAGGTGCGAATCCGCTCGGAACGGTCGCCGGAACCGACCTGGCTCTTGCGTGCCTCGGCGCGCTCCTCCCGTCGTTTGCGCTCCTCCTCTTCGTAGAGACGGGCCCGCAGGACCCGCAGGGCTTTGGCCTTGTTCTTGTGCTGGGATTTTTCATCCTGGCAGGTGACTACGGTGCCGGTGGGCAGGTGGGTTATCCGGACCGCCGAGTCGGTAGTGTTCACGCTCTGGCCGCCGGGACCCGATGAGCGGTACACATCGATCTTGAGGTCTTCCTGGTTGATCTCGATGTCGGCTTCTTCAGCCTCCGGAAGTACCGCCACCGTTACCGCGGAGGTGTGGATCCTCCCTCCGGACTCGGTAGCGGGAATCCGCTGGACCCGGTGGACCCCGCTTTCATACCTCAGATTGCCGTATACGTTTTTCCCGGAGATGGAAAAAGCTATCTCCTTGAAGCCGCCGATACCGGTCTCGTTGGAACTCATCACCTCGATCTTCCAGCTGTTCGTCTCGGCGTAGCGGCTGTACATCCGGTAGAGGTCGGAGGCGAACAGGGCGGCTTCTTCTCCGCCCGTGCCGGCCCTTATCTCCATGATGATGTTTTTCCCGTCCAGAGGGTCCTTGGGAATAAGGAGGGTCCGGAGGGTCTGCATGGATTCTTCCCGCCTGCTCTCGAGGCTTTGCAGTTCCTCCCGGGCCATTTCGAGCATATCAGGATCGTTTTCCGCCTCCATCAGGGCCCGGGCGTCCTCGACTTCCTGCTCGATCTGCTTGTAGCGGTTGAACTCATCCACCGTATCACGCAGCTGGGAATGTTCCTGCATGAGCTCCTTGTATCGGTTGATATCCTTCATGATGTCCGGATCGGCGATCTGGCGCTCCACTTCATGGCAGCGCTCGGCGATCCTCTCGAGTTTGTCTATCATTCGCTTAAAATTTCTCCTTGAAGTAAGGACATGTGTAGATTACCAGCTCGAAGACCTCTTTGCTCTTCACGTCTTCCATGGTTTTTTGAATTTTTTTCTGATAGGTGCATTTGCCGTTGTAGTGACACAGCGGACAGGCACCGTTTCCTCTATGGTTTATCTTTACCTGCATATAAAAATGATACCAAAAAACAGGGGCATGTGCAATGTAGGCCGGAGACGGCGGGCAGCTTGTGTCTCGCCACGGACGGGGCTGAAGACGTCCTGCGCCGGGGCTGAAGACGTCCTGCGCCGGGGCGGCTTCGTGTCAGGGCTGAGGAGATTCCAGCCGGCCGCTATCCTCTATGCTATCCCCTATGCTATCCCCTCCGCGGGCGCAGGAAGCCGAACATGCTGCCGCAGAGACCACCGGCTATGTGGGCGAACTGCGATATCTGGTCCTGCTGGAAAGAGGAAATGAGCTCCCCGGCCAGATAGAGAATCAGGATCAGAATGAAGGTCAGGGGAATCTCGCCGTTGCGGATATTGGTAAAAGAAGCCAGGAGGATCATCATGAAGGCCACGCCGCTGGCGCCGAGCAGACCCGTGGGAAAAATCAACGCGTTCAGGAGACCCGTAACAAGGGCCGTCAGCAGGATCATGATCAGCAGTGAAACGGAACCGTACTTTTCTTCGAGGATCGGACCGATAAGCAGGATGATGGCAAAATTCCCGATCAGGTGCTGCCAGCTGATATGACCTATTATATGGGTAAAAATTCTGACGTAATCGAGTCCGGAGGTGAAACTGAAGGTATCCCGGCCCGGTACGACGAAGAAGGAAGGTATCAGGCCGGCACCGGTGATCTGGTCCACCAGCAGCACGGTGCTGGCTGCCAGCGCGAAAGTGAGAGTTATGGGGGCGTTGTAACGTATACGCATGCTCGAAACCTCCTTGTATGCAGAGAGATTAGGCGCGAAGGGCCTTTACGTCAAGCCGTATCAGCGCAGTGTCCGGCCGGTCCGCTATAGAGCCGGTCCGGCATGCGCAGCCGATTCGGCTCGTCCGGCATCAGCGGCCTGACCGTCATGTCAGACATGTCCGGCCGGTCCGGCATGCCCTGTAAAAACACCTCCCCATATTGACATCCCTCACCCAAGACGATATCCTGAAACCTGCAATCTGGACACGTAGCTCAGCTGGATAGAGCGCCACCCTCCGGAGGTGGAAGTCGTGGGTTCGAATCCCGCCGTGTTCAGTTTTTTTTATGGAGGACTATGTAAAATAATAAAAGGAGCTGCCGTATGGGATTGATCGAAGCGTATAAGAAACACACAGAGGAGAGGGCCGGTCAGGGGGTGCCGCCGCTTCCGCTGAACGCTGAGCAGACCGCGGAGCTGGTGTCGCTGCTCGCCGCGAAGCCCGTCCCCGAACCGGAATACGTGCTCGACCTGTTCACGAACCATATCAGTCCGGGGGTTGATGAAGCGGCGAAGGTGAAGGCCGAGTTCCTGGATGCCCTCATCCATGGAAAAGCAGCCTCCGAAATCATTTCAGCTCCTGAAGCGGTCGCCATCCTCGGGACCATGCTGGGCGGCTACAACGTGGCGCCGCTGATCGAAGCCCTTGAGCATGCCGATAGTGCGGTAGCTGCCGCAGCGGCGGAGCAATTGAAAAACACCCTGCTGATCTACGACTCCTTCGGACAGGTGGAAGAGCTCATGAAGCAGGGCAACTCCCATGCCCGTGCGGTGATCGAATCGTGGGCCGCCGCCGAGTGGTTCACCAACCGCGCCACCCTCCCTGAAGAACTCACGTGCACCGTCTTCAAAGTGCCCGGCGAGACCAACACCGACGATCTGAGCCCCGCCTCGGAGGCCTTCACTCGCAGCGATATCCCGCTTCACGCCAACTCGATGCTGGCAAGCAAGATGGAGCGGCCCCTGGAGATCATCGCGAAGCTCAGGGAAAAAAACTATCCCCTGGCCTACGTCGGCGATGTAGTCGGTACCGGATCGAGCCGCAAGTCCGGCATCAACTCGGTACAGTGGCACCTCGGGGTATCGATTCCCGGAGTACCCAATAAAAAGACCGGCGGCATCGTCATCGGCGGCACTATTGCTCCCATTTTTTTTAATACCGCCGAGGATAGCGGCGCTCTTCCCATAGAAGCCGGCGTCGATCAGCTCGAGACCGGAGATGTGATTACGATCAAGGCATACGAAGGCAGGATCTACAAGGAAGGGGCGCCTGTCAGCGAATTCGAGCTCAGCCCGGGCACCATCGCCGACGAGTACCGCGCCGGCGGACGGATCCCCTTTATCATCGGACGCAACCTGACCGCGCAGGCCCGGGAAGCCCTCGGCATGGGGCCGGAAGAGGTCTTTTCAAAGCCGGTTCAGCCGGCGGACACCGGCAGGGGATACACCCTGGCCCAGAAGATCGTCGGCAAGGCCTGCGGGCGGGAAGGGGTCCGGCCCGGCATGTACGTCGAACCGGTCACCGCGACGGTTGGCAGTCAGGACACTACCGGGGCCATGACCAGGGACGAGATCAAGGAGCTGGCGGCCCTCAGTTTCAGCGCCGACCTGGTGCTGCAGACCTTCTGCCATACCGCCGCCTATCCCAAACCGGCGGACGTCAGGCTGCACCGGAGCCTCCCGGAATTCATCACCAGTCGCGGCGGCGTGAGCCTGCGGCCCGGCGACGGGGTCATCCACTCCTGGATCAACCGTTTCTGTGTGCCCGACACCATCGGTACCGGCGGGGACTCCCACACCCGCTTTCCCATCGGTCTCTCGTTTCCCGCCGGAAGCGGGCTGGTTGCCTTCGCCGCAGTTACGGGAACCATGCCATTGAACATGCCCGAGTCCGTGAAAGTGACCTTCACCGGCGAGATGCAGCCGGGGATCACCCTCCGGGACCTGGTCAACGCCATACCTTACACGGCAATACGACAGGGACTTCTCACGGTGGAAAAAAAGAACAAGAAGAACGTTTTCGCCGGTCGAATTATCGAGATCGAAGGACTGGAAGATCTCAAAGTCGAGCAGGCCTTCGAACTGAGCGACGCCTCGGCCGAACGGTCCGCGGCGGCCTGCACCGTCAAGCTCAATACCGAACCGGTCATCGAATACCTCAACTCCAACATCAAGCTTCTCGAGGAGATGAAAAAACAGGGGTACCGGGACCAGTCTGCCCTGCAGCGACGAATCGACGCCATGCGGGCGTGGCTCGAACAGCCCGAACTGCTTCAGGCTGATAAAGACGCCGAATACGCCGCCGAAATCGTGATCGATATGGGCGGGATAACCGAACCGATCCTCGCCTGTCCCAACGATCCCGACGACGTGGCCACCCTCAGCGAGATACTCGCCGATTCACAGCGGCCCCACGATATCGACGAAGTCTTCGTCGGCAGCTGTATGACCAATATCGGGCTCTTCCGGGCCCTCGGAGAGGTCCTGAAAGGCGAAGGGCAGGTTGCGACCAGACTCTGGGTGGTCCCTCCCACCAAGATGGACGCCCGTATGCTGATATCCGAAGGCTACTACGCGATCTTCGGCCAGGCCGGCGCACGCATCGAAGTTCCAGGCTGCAGCCTCTGCATGGGCAACCAGGCCCGAGTGCGGGACGGGGCGGTGGTTTTCTCCACCAGCACCCGGAACTTCGATAACCGGATGGGCAAAGACTCAAAAGTCTACCTCGGAAGCTCGGAAGTAGCCGCCGTAGCCGCCATCCTCGGACGCATTCCGTCCATCGATGAGTACCGCCGTATCGTTTCGCAGAAGATCAATCCCGGAAGCCGTGATCGGATATACCGCTACCTCAACTTCCATGAGGTCGACCCCTCCCTCCTCGAGCAGATGGTGAGATAAGGAGCGCCTGTGGAAAAAATCATCGCAATACTCATGACCATTCTGCTGCCGATCGGTATAGGCGCCTGCATGCACTTTGCCGTCAGCTGGTTCGGCGTCAAACTGAAGAGGCGGGGGTGAGCGTGGCTTGGAGTGAAGTACTGCGCCTGGTCGCGCCTCCCATTGAAGCCTCCCTGACGGGTGCGCCGTTTTATGCCGTTGTGCTGACAATCGGACTGGGGATCGGAATATTAACCGGCTTCTTCGGAGTCGGAGGGGGTTTCCTGATCGTCCCTCTGCTGAACATCGTCCTCGACATCAGCTACGAGCTGGCTGTCGGCAGCAGTCTCAGCTTCATCATCGGGACCAGCTTCGCCGGTCTCCTAAAACAGAACGAACAAAAAAATGTTCATTTCGAAGTCGCCGGGTACATCATCGCCGGCAGCGTGATCGGGGCCGTCCTCGGCGACAACCTCCAGGGCTTCATCCTCTACGGCCTGGCCGGGGGGAGGCAGGAGCTCTTCACCCTCATCATGCACGGACTCTTTCTCCTCGTCCTGATCGGGACCATTGTATCCATGCGCACCCCCGCCGGCCGCGAAGAACCATCAAGGCTGCCGCTCCTTGCCCGGATCGGCCCTCCGCCGAAGTTTCACATCGAAGAGTGGGGCCGTCACGGATTCAGCGTACCCGGCACCTTCCTGGTCGGCGCCGTTATCGGCGTCTTCACCGGACTCCTCGGCATCGGCGGCGGGGTCCTTCTGGTACCCGTTCTCCTCGGCCTCTTCGGCCTTAACCACACAAAAGCCGCAGGCACCAGCCTGGCCATCATCTTCGCCACTTCCATCGTGGCGGTGATAAAAAAAGGATTCTCCACCGTTCCGAAAGTGAGCCTCCCCCTGACCCTCATCCTTCTGATCGCCAGCGTCATCGGCGTACAGTTCGGGATATTTTTGGTCCACAGGGTGTCCCACACCGGCTTCCGCCGTTCCTTTTCCTACGTCCTCCTGGCCGCCATTACTCTGATTCTCATAGATGCAGTGTCGATCCTGATGTGATCAGGGGCGTAGGTAGAAGGTCCAGGAAAATTAGCGTCCCCTTCCCCGTTCTTTTTCGTAGAGCTCGTCCATGTAGGTGTCAACACTCTCCAGAATTCTGCTGTTGGTCTTCTCCCATACCTGACGGATGTGCCTGGTGGTCATGATCTTGATCTCCGGGTCCATCTCACTGTCCTCCACATCCTTCAGCTTGCTGGTGAGAAGATTACCTGCCTTGATCAGGGTATTGGAGATCTCCTCCGAATGGGAGAGCCCCATGGCTTTCATCATCTCAAGTTGTTCCTTTTCCAGTACCATGATGGCCTTCTGTGCTTCGAGAGTAATCGACTTGGCCTCAACGTCCGTACGGGCAAGCAGATAATTCTCGAAGGAGTCGAGATGGTGGGAGATCTCCTTCTGTTTTGCCAGAAACACCGAGCGCATCAGCTGTTTTTTATAACGGTACTTGTCCAGAGTGGAAAGCGTCTGATTACTGTTGATGGAGTGCAGCTCCCGGGTGAACTCCCTGCTGTTCGTCAGGTCCTTCGGTTCATAGCGTTCAAGGGCCCGTTCCTGATCGAAGTCATCTTTCTCATTTTTCCATGTTCCCATAGTTTTCTCCTTGTTCTCAGTTTTTTTTCTTCATATTTCGAACTCAGCGTTTCGACCGTCCGGATGATGGTCTGATTGTCGCATTTGGCGTTTCCGCCGGAACCGTCTGAGCCGCTGCCTTCCGTATACAGCTCCTCTATACAGCGGATCCCTTCCAGGTATCCCGTAAAACGCTGCAGCTCCCCTTTCAACTGCAGCCTGAACAAGAGACCGTCCCTGCAGAGCCGTATGGACTCCCGGCGGGCCTGTATGCGCGCTTCGGCGAGGGCCCGCGGATACAAGCTCCTGATGATGCTGCCGTCCAGGCCGACGGATGCGTGCTTCCGCCTGAAGCGCGCCGAGATGCGATGCATTCGTTTTCTCAGGGATCCTGTCCCTGCGCGTTCGTATGCCAGATGCAGCCGCAAAGACTTTAGGAAGACCGGAAATACTACCGATAGCCGGTGGGATAACTCTGTCCCAGAAGCGAGGGCTTCCAGACCGCCGGCGGCGGTGAGCAGGTTGGAAAGGACCCATCCGATACCTCCGAAATTGGACAGGAGTTCACGTTCCTCCGTTGACAGGTCGATGCGGAAGTGCTGCCGGAACAGAGAAACGGCGGCTGCGCCCTGCAGCCTGCGCACTCGGGGATCATCGAGAATGAAACCCTGTTCCCGATGGGGTCCGGAATGGATGATGGAAGAGGGGATCTTGTATCCTGAGAACCCTTCGCCGCTGTCTTCAGTTCCGGTCTTTCCCGGACCGGACGTAGCATAATATTTTTCGAAAAAAAACGCGCTGAAGATGGATTTGAGGAAAACGAAGCTTCCCGGGAGGAGAAGCGCCAGGCGGCCTGCAGAGCGGTACAAGAGCGGCAAAAGAGCGGAACCCCTGATCTTCATCATCCGCGCAATGGTGACGATGTCCCGGTATGTACTGTGAAACATACGGACGGCGAGGGCAATGACCGCCGCGAGCAGACAGGCACACGCCGCGCACCGCTGAAGCCTGCCCTGACCGGATACCTTGGCGGTCAATCTATTCATGAACAACGACAATCCCTGCCGCTTCCGCCGCATCGGCAGCCTCCGTGTACAGTGCGAAGCTGTTCGTCGCATTGATAATCCTCATTCGCAGATAACAATTCCTGCAGCCGGCATACTCTATCTCATGAGCGAAGAGTTTTTTAAGCGCATCCGCGATCTGCTCCCGGCGATGACCGCTGCGGAGCTGCAGCTCGATTGTTTTCCCGTCCGCGGTCCTGGTGACGGACTGGTTGAAGTAGGTGTGAATGGAAAGTGTCCCGACTATCTCGGGAACCAGCCCTTCGGGACGCCTCCAGCAGGGGACTACGCCGTATTTTTTTTCGGCCAGTTGTTGGTTCAGAAAATCCACTTCCCGGGTCAACTCTTCGATCTCGGCCTTCATGAATACGATCCGCTCCGAGGCCTGCCGGTATTCGGCGAAGAGCAGCGCGGCGGCGCCGATCGACAGAAAGAGGAGGATCCATGAAAATTCCGCGAGGGAGTAGAACAACGCGCTAGACGGCTTTCGACCTTTCATCAGCGAACCCTCTCAACCTTTGACTCGAGCAGAGTTATGAGCGAGTCCAGAACACTGTTCAACTCCCTGCTGCCGAGACTGAACCGCGCCATTTCATCGGCCGCGGCAGTGAATGAGCTGCTCAGGCGGCTGAATTCTCTCATTCCCTCCCTGTGCTGTCCGACTGCATCGCTGAACTGGACCAGCTGTCCTGAAAGATCTTCCCTGGCCCGGGACAGCTGCGAGCTGAAATCATCAGTGGCGCGGATGAACTTCCCGAGAGAATTGAGGTATTGCTCTTCCCGTCTTTCCATCTCTTCAGCCCGGCTGCTCCGTTCTTCCAGATACTGCCGTACCGGGTCCAGAGTGTCGGCGATGGCCTGCAGCAGCTCCCGGCTGTCCTCCGGCGTTTGCGTACGGGATCGTCTTCCCAGCCAGCCGCCTCTGATCATGCTTCTGAATAGAACTCCCGCGATGGAAGTCGTGACCGATATACCGAGATAAAAGAAAACCGCATCAACCAGAGCCCCGGTGTCGGTCCCTGCCGGACCTGCAGCGGCCGCATCCGCGCGGTAGAACCGGAAAAAAAGACTGACCAGCGCGATAAGGGTGTAGAGAAAACCGAGGAAGTAGATCGAGTCCGCAGTGTGATCGGCGCACTCGGGGTCGCTGATTTTCTTCATCAGCAGCCCCGTGATCGCAGCATACAGTGCCACCATTCCGACGGGAAGACTGAACGAGTACTCCCAGGGTATCAGGTGATTGAAGAAGATCCCTCCGAAGCCGCCGGCCGAGAAGAGAAGAAAAAAGAGGTTGCCGTATACACAATACTTATAATTCATCTGGTATCTCTCCATCCTGATTGATACGCGATCACCGGCTCTTCTGCACAGGAGTAGGCGCCTGCCTGCCAGTCCAGGGAGAGCCAGTAGTCGTCGGCCCCCCGGGGGGTGAGGCAGCTGATGGTCCTCCCGGGATAGAGCTCGCCGCAGACCGCGAGCGCCTCCCGCCATGCGGAGGCGTTACCGATGTAGACCTCGCACCAGGCATGTCCGCCGTCCGCGCAGGTGCCGTGCAGGATGCGGGCGCCGCCCCCGACTGCCTCGACACAGGCTGTCAGCAGGATGGCAAAATCATCGCAGTCTCCGGAAAGACCCGCGGCTATGGTTCTATCTGCGGGGGAATAGTAGTCGGTCTCAATGAAGAGCGGGTCGTTTACGTAGCGCCACCTGCCGCTGATGTAACGATGCAGTGACAGGATCTGACGGATACCGTTCCGGCCGGGAACCGGCGATCCGGTGTTGTGGGAATATGGGCCCGGATATTCGGAAGCGATCCCCACGGCGAAGTCCCGTACCAGCGGTGAATCCGGTCGAACCGCCTCATTGTAGGTGGCGACCTTCTGCAGATCATCCTCGGAAAGGACGGGTAGATCCATATCCCGCAGCCGAATGTGCAGCTGTTCGATTTCACGTTCGAGGGCCAGGTTTTTCGCGCGTACTTCTTCGAACCTCTTTCTGTCGGCCTCCAGGTCTTCGATCCTGCGGCTGAGTTCTTCGGTCAGCGCATGCTCCTCCTCCCGGGTCAATCTGTCCTTTCCTTTACGCTCGAAGTAGGAGATCAGTTCGTCCCGATATTTCATCGCTTCATCGGGCAGCAGGGAGAGAAACTGATGAAAACCGGCGGGGTAGAAGAGGGGACGCGATACGATGTGTCCCTCTATCTCCAGGATGTACAGTGTTCCGAATACGACCGTCACGGCTGTCAGAGCGGTCAGGAAAAACCTGCGGGTGCTGATCACCGGATTTGCCTCCGCCGTCCGTGCAGCGGCGAAGAGCACTCCGCCTCCGGCGATCAAGGCCGCCGTGCCGGGAGAAAAGGAGGCGATGCCTGTATCTCTGAGGGCCCAGATCATGAATACATTGGCGGTGAACAGCGCGGACCAGAACGGCAGACGCTTGTATCCGGATGACAGGAGGAGATAGAGATCGAGGAGTACGGTCCCCGCTGCCGCCGCGGAAGCAGGTGTGATGTAATCCGGAAGATCCTGCAACGGCAGTTCCGGCCCCAGGCCGGATGCATAGGATAGCGAAGCCAGTGAGAGGAGTGAGCCGGCGCTGCCGGATATCCTGATAATCCATATCTTCATACCTTTGAATATGCAGGAACCGTGCCAGGCCGGAATTCGCCCGAATCGAGGATATCAGGCGCCTCCTTCTATCAATCTCGCTGAAGCGCAATAAGAAAATTTATGTTTTATAAAAAAATTTGTATCCACTGCGTGGAGCTTTTGGACCCGGGGGCCTGAAACAGACCGGATTCGGCGCTCTTTCGCCTCCGGGCTGTATTTTTCATGGCACACAATTTGCACACAGATAAGAGGCAGCAAAAGTATAGCACTACATGCCAGGCTCGGTGAACGGAGCCGCGGAATATTGGGAACACGCAGATCCGTGCCGGCAAGTATACTTACCAGGAGGATGAAAATGCAAATGAATCACAAGTTCTTATCAGGCGTCGTTCCACTGCTTCTCGCTGCAGGCATACTTCTCGGAGGGTGCACCGGCGCGAAGGGGGATGTCTATCTGGCATACAGCTGGACCTCGATGCCGCTATACCTCTACGATGAGAACCCGTCGATACCATCCACGGTATACAACGGGACCTATTACCAGACGAACGAGGGCAGCTACTACATGGAATACACCGCCTGGGACGACAGCAGCTGGTGGATGATCTACACCATCACTGCGAACCCGGGAGAAGCATTTTTCCAGGACGGCCTTCCCGCCTACTTTGAAATCGCCCTCTATTCCTTCGGTCCCTCGATCTATCAGTGGAGCGAGCCGCGCAGTGCCGGGGAGGATCAATCAGGTGAACCGGCCGAGACAAACGGTTCGGCATCCGGATCTGACTCAGAACCCGCCTCGCCCGCCGGCCGCTCAGACAGCGGAACCGAAACCATCGTCCGCGGCGGGTACACTCTGACGATCGAGTGGGGGAGGATGGAATGATGAAGCGTAAAATTATCACCCTCGCCGGTCTATGTATGTTCCTGGCCCTGACGCTGTTCACCTCCTGCGTCTCATACCGGCTCGATCCGCTTCCCGCCGAACACATCGAAATCAGGCGGGACCGGGGAAGCACCTACCCGATGTATTCAGATGATGACGTCGGGATGGTCATCGCTCCGGAGTTCAGGGAATCGGAAATCATGGTCAAGGTAACGGTGAGGAACAATAGTTCTGAGGAGCTGTACCTGAAGGATACGGACTTCAAGGTGGAAAACAGCACCGACGGATCTGCGTGGGAGGAGCTGAAGATGTACAGCTCCGAAGAATACTACTCGAAGGAAAAGACCGCCTACACCGTAGGAGCAGTACTTCTTGTGCTTTCCGCCACTGCCGACACAGCCACCGCAGGTTACGGCAGTTCGTCCACCTCCGGAAGCGTGTACGGTTCCTCCCCCTACGGCTCCTATTCGGGCTCGTACAGCGGCACGACAACCTACTACGATCCCGCCGCTGCTGAGCTGGCTGCTCAACGGAACGCGAATATGGTTTCCCAGTATGCCCGGGAGGGACAGGGCTGGCTGCAGCTCCTCGAGGAGAACCTCTTCTATTCCAAGGACCTGCGGCCAAGCGAGACGTATTTTGGATTGGTCTTCTCGAAGCAGGGACGCGGCGACTACTACCGGATTACGTGCACGAACCCGGTTATATCCGTTATTCGGATAGAGTATGTTAAAACGCAGGCTCCCTGAATCCTGGTTCAAATGATTCACACGAGAATGATCTTGGAAAGAAAACGTATACACAAGGAATATGGAGGCAAGATGTCTGGTTGAGACTCTGATTTCCGGCTGTGATCGTAAGTGTGATAATCGGAGGGAATAGATAGACAGGAAGGTCATGATTAATCTGCAGAATCTTGGTGTTTACCAGGGAGAATTCACCGCATATTTTTATAGCGATACTTCCTTTTTCAGGCTTTTCTATTGCCGGTTGAGACAGAGATGAAATTGACCTCTTCATCCTGGCCGGCGACAGGGATTTTTACATACCACCGCCGAAATGATGTATTCCCGTGGATTCTTGTGATGCCGAAGCATGGGAAAAATTCAGAAAAAAATCAGCCCAGAATTATCGCCAGGTTGAAAGCGGTGAGGATCAGGGCCAGGGCGGTGAAGCCCAGGCTGATGAGCTTGTGCTGACGGTCGAAGCGCGAGTTAACGTCGTCAAAACGGCG
>Ga0272443_10001045_pt1 | contig 43711 bp, 40 predicted proteins | sample SSMAcet12_FD_193581 | JGI IMG/M metagenome (GOLD analysis project Ga0272443, IMG submission 193581) | Marine sediment archaeal communities from Little Sippewissett salt marsh, Falmouth, MA, United States - SSM-Acet-12 | ecosystem: Environmental > Aquatic > Marine > Wetlands > Sediment ...
AGCTTTATGCTTTTCGGCTTCTTCCCGCATTTTTTCTACTTCTTCATCAGAAAGCCCAACCGCGCCTGTAATGGTAATGTTTTGACTCTTTTCAGTAGCTTTATCTTTAGCTGTTACTTTTAAAATGCCGTTACTGTCAATATCAAAGGTAACTTCGATTTGCGGAACTCCTCTGGGAGCTGGAGGAATGCCGTCCAAAATAAACCTACCAAGCGATTTATTATCTGCTGCCATAGGTCGCTCGCCTTGCACTACATGAATCTCAACCTGATTTTGATTGTCAGCTGCCGTGCTAAACACTTCCGTTTTTTGTGCTGGAACTGTGGTATTTCGTTCAATCATCGGGGTTGCCACCCGACCCATGGTTTCGATCGCCAAGGTCAATGGCGTAACATCCAAAAGCAAAACATCCTTAACCTCTCCACCCAAAACTCCTCCCTGTATGGCCGCACCAATAGCAACCACCTCATCTGGGTTGACCCCCTTGTGAGGATCTTTACCAAAATACTCTTTCACATTTCTGCTAACCATTGGCATCCGCGTCATGCCACCGACTAAAATAACTTCATTAACTTCGCTTGGTTCAATTTTAGCGTCTTTGAGAGCATCCTTAACCGGAGCCATTGTTTTTTCAACAAGATCCTCAACAAGGCTTTCGAGCTTTGCCCGAGTAAGTTTTAAATTAAGATGGACCGGCTGACCATCCTTTTGAGTAATATAAGGTTGATTGATTTCAGTTTCTTCTGCGGAAGACAGCTCGATTTTGGCTTTTTCAGCAGCATCACGGATCCGCTGCAATGCTTGCTTGTCCTCCCGAAGATCAAGAGCATTGTCTTTTTTGAATTCAGAAGCAATATAGTCAACAATCCGCTCATCAAAATCATCACCACCCAGATGTGTATCCCCATTTGTGGATTTTACCTCAAATACACCATCCCCAAGTTCTAATATGGATATATCAAAAGTACCTCCTCCAAGGTCATAAACTGCTATTTTTTCATTCTGCTTTTTATCTAAACCGTATGCCAAAGCCGCCGCTGTAGGCTCATTAATAATTCGCTCTACGACAAGACCAGCAATTTTCCCGGCTTGTTTAGTAGCCTGGCGCTGCGAATCATCAAAATAAGCCGGCACAGTAATCACCGCTTTTTCCACCTTTTCTCCTAAATAATCTTCTGCATCCTTTTTTAATTTCATGAGAACACGAGCAGATATTTCTTGAGGAGTATAATCTTTACCTTCAACTTCAACAACAGCCCCACTGTCTTTACCTTTTTTGATCTCATAGCTAACCATCTTTTTGGTTTTTGTCACCTCAGAAGCGTCCTCGCGCCGCCCCATAAGACGTTTTACTGAGTGAATAGTGCTTTTAGGATTTAGAATCATCTGGCGTTTGGCCACATCACCAACTAGATTTTTCACTGGCTCAACCACAGACGGTGTAATGTTTCTCCCTGTGTCGCTTGCAGGAATAACTTTAGGGCTACCCCCTTCCATAACAGCAACAACAGAATTAGTTGTTCCGAGATCTATTCCAATTATTTTTGACATTTCAATTTTTTTCCTTTCCTTGACTTACAACAACTTTCGCAGGCCGGATAATATAATCATTTATTTTATAACCCGTCAAGCTTAATTTGACAATACTGCCTTTTTCGGATTTATCAAAAACAGCTTCAACTACTTCATGTAAATTCTCATCAAACTCTTCTCCTGATTTAGGATTTATAATTTCCACACCTTCTTGCTTGAGAATTGTTTCAAATTCGGCCATTACCATAGCTAAACCTGAATCTTTTAAATGATTTTGAATGCTTTCCAACATATCAAAAACAGGCAAAAACTTTGATAAAATCTGTGCTTTAATTTTTATCTCGCTCTCAAAAGCACTACGACTTATGCGCTTTTGCAGATTGTCATAATCAGCCAAAACACGAGCCAGCTGTTCGCGCAATTCAACTGTCTCCTGTTGAGTTTTGTCAGATTTTGGCGACAAATCTTTTTTTGCTTTAGACATTTTTTACTCCCCCAATCTCTTCTATTAAATTACTAAAGTATCGAACTGTTGGAATAATAGCCGGATAATTTAAGCGAAAGGGACCAATCACACCAATGACACCTTTGGCGTTGCCCACTTCAAAATGGCTAGCTACAATACCAATTGAATCAAAGAAGTCCCATTCAAGCTCCTCCCCAAATAAAACTTCAATAGAGCTAAGCCCGGGAAGACGCTCAAAAAGCAACTCCTGCAGTCGAGGCTTTTCCTCTAAAGCAGAAAACAGACTTTTGCAAACTTGAAAATCAAAAAACTCAGGACTATCAAACAGATTAGAATGGCCATAAAACCAAGCGCTACCACCTTCAGTAGCAGACACACCCAATGCCCCCACTTTTTGTGCCAAACTGCGGGTAGTCTCCGCCATTAATTCATCAAAATTATTTCGGAAATCCCACACATTTTCCTTAGCTCGCACCTCTTCTGTCAGGCTTAAAGAGCGCTCTTCCATAAGTTGATTAATGTAAAACTTCATAGCCTTAGGGGTTGGAACTCTACCAGAAGAAGTGTGTGGCTGCTTTAAAAATCCAAGCCCGGTAAGGGCAACCATTTCATTACGGATAGTTGCAGGGGAAACTCCAAGATTATATTTACGCTCAAGAGAAAGTGAGGCAACCGGAGAGGCCGTTTGAATATATTCATCAATAATCGTTTTTAAAATCCGAGTCTGCCTTGCTGATAAATTGTCCATCTTAGCACTAATATAATACGAGTGCTAAATACTGTCAAGAACAGTGTCCTGAGTAAACTTTGTCTTTTTCCGACTCTTAAGCACAGACCAAAAAGTTTTCAGCTCTTTGGAACCCAGCATCCAACAAACAAAAAGATACACTATCGCACCGACGACTCCAGTCATTATTGTTAAAATCAATAAATTAATACTATAACGAGTGTCGATCACAAATTTTTCAAAATTGAGATTCTGGGCAAGTTCAATACTGTTTACAAACGAAAGTCTTTTTATCCAAACAGAACGATCAAAAAATTTAAGTATTACAAACATACTTAATCCCGAAGCAACAGATGCAATTAAACTTTTAAAAATTGGTTTTACACCAAAAAACACCCCGCCGTTTATCTTTTTGCCCAAAATCACAAAAAGCGTAGACGACTGAAATGCAAACCCCAAAGAAAAAGCCGCTGCCAAACCCCAGGTAGGAAAAGTAAAACCAAGCACAAGAAGAAAACTACTAGCAATGATAATTCCTGTCGAGAGAAGAGATACCAAAACTGGAGTTTTAGTATCGTGCTGAGCATAAAAAGCACGATTAAGAAGCATTGTTGCTCCATAAAACGGAACGCCAAGCGCAAACGCAGAAAGAACTAGCCCCGTCTGAACCGTATCCGGCCAATCAAATTTGTTTGAACCCAGAATCAACCTGACAATTGGTATCCGCAAAACAACAAATGCAGTTGCCATTGGCAAAAGAAAAAACATCATCTGGTTGAGAGTCGACAAAAAAGTAGCTTTAAATTTTTTAGCATCGTTTGATCTGCGAGAAAGTGTTGGTAAAGCAGCTTTCGCAAGGCTTACCCCAAAAAGACTTATGGGAATAAATTGGATAGAATAAGCTAAAGTGTAAAAAGCATAAGAAGAAGTTGAGATTAACGAGGCTAAATAAAGTTCTGTTGTCTTAGAAATTTGTAAAAATCCCAACTCCCCCATTCGAGGAGCAGCTAGTTTTCCAATTTTATAAACTTCCTTAGTTGGCCTAATCGTGGGAGAAAAACGTAAGCCTAAACGATAAGCCAAAGGCAGCTGCACCAAAAAATGAACAGCGGCCCCAAACACCGCCCCTAAAGCCGGAGCCAAAAGACCAAACCTAGAATAAAGAAAAACCGTTCCCAAGATTATCCCCAAGTTATAAAACAAAGGAGCCAAAGCCGGAACAAGAAAACGTTTTGATGACTCCAATACTCCAGTTAATGCATAACTAACAACAAAAAATCCTTGAGCCGCAAACAATACCCGAGCCAAATAAGCTATTTGAGCTGTTTCTTCCGAATTAAATCCGGGTGCCAAAATCTTATAAAGAGGAAGGGCAAAAACTCCAAACAAAAAGGCCAAAAAAGCAAACATCAAAAGACCGATATTAATCATTCTGCTGGCCGTATCCCAAGCTTTTTTTTCGTCATCTCGCAAGAGTCGGGAAAAAACCGGAATAAATGCAGACGAAAGCGTGCCCAAAGTAAGAACCTCAAATGCCGAATCCGGCAGCCGGAAAGCGGCGAAAAAAAGCGAAAGTTCGTCTGTTGGGAAAAAACTAGTTAATGTTCGCTGGCGTAAAAGCCCCAAAAACTTAGCGGCAACTCCCATGATCATGATAATTGAAGCCGCAGACAATATAGACTCTTGCGGCGCCAACAACATATTTTTTCCTTTTTTAAACAGTTGCTTCATTTTTATAATTATAAATTATCTTGCTATTCTAGCTTGAGTCAGATATACTTCCAAAGAAAGCTATGCCAGTTACAAAAACCGCAAAAAGGGCGCTTCGAAGCTCCTTTAGAAAACAAATTCATAACAAGCGTATCACAACTGCGCTTGAAATTGCTATGCGAAAAGCCAAGAAAAACCCTACTAAAAAAAGCATAAGCGAAGCTATTTCAGCAGCTGACAAAGCAGCAAAAAAAGGGATTATCCACCAAAACAAAGCCAACAGAATCAAATCCAGTGTTTCTTCACTTAAGTCTTAAGCTTATGCTAAGATAATTTAAGCATGCCTGCCATTAATCTTCTACCCAAAAGCGAGTTTGACACATCAACTACAGGAAGAGTTGTTAACTGGCTCTTAACCACTTTTCGCTATCTTGTAATTTTAGTGGAATTAATCGTCATTGTTGGTTTTATAGCTCGTTTTTGGCTAGATGTCGTTCATGCCAATCTTGATGATCAGATTAAAGAAAACACACAAGTAATAAGCTCGTATCAGAATTTTGAGCAAAACTTCAGAACCACAAAAACAAAGCTACAACTTGTTTCAGAATTAATATCTCAACCAAAAACAAGCAGTCTCATCTCTGACATAAACAACCGACTACCAGAAGGGCTAACGCTTATTAAAATTGACAACACTCCAGAAAAAATTAATATTGAAGGTATTGCTCTTCAAGAACAACTGATAGCTCAGTTAATTACTAACCTAAAAGAGCTCGAACAACTACAAAATATAAAATTAACAAGACTCGACTCAGAAGCTAATTCGATTTATATAAAATTCGCGATTGAACAAAGCTTTCTAACGGAGGTTGAACCTTAATATGCCAAATTGGAAAACAAACAGCAAAGTGTATCGCAAATATCTGGAACGGATTGTCGAAATGTACAAATCAAGACAAGACTTAAAAGCTTATCTTGAGCTTATCTTAACTGCAATAGCAGCTATTGTGTTTGTTTTATTTGCAATACGACCGACTTTTTTAACAATTGCCAAGCTGTATAAAGAAAAAGGAGAAAAAGAAAATATAATTAAAACTTTAGAACAGAAAAGAAAAAATTTACAAACAGCAGAGAATAACTTCAACAATTACCAATCGCAAATCGAGCTTTTGGAAGAAACTCTACCAACAGAGGCAAAACCAAACGAGATCATAACCCAAATAGAGGCTTTAAGCACACAGGCAAACGTTCTGATCTTGAGCCATAAAACAAACCAGGTTCAACTTACAAAAAGTGCTGAAGTGCCAGAACAGGGAATAACAAAAGAGTTTAGTATTGATCTTATGGCAACCGGAAGCTACGAACAAGTTTACCAATTTGTTCAAAGCTTGGAGAATTTTAGAAGACCTTTTAGTTTTGGCCTTGTCTCACTACAGATTTCAGATGATGACAGTGACGAAATTTTTGGAGATATTATTGCTAATCTAAGTATAAGAGCATATTACTATGAACAAAAAGAGTAAACAAAAACCTGCATTAATAAAAATAATGTTTCTAACCCTAATCACTCTCTTGACTTGGGTTGGATTTGAAGTCTATGGCATTATTTCGCAAGAACCAAACTTGACAAATCCGGATGAAAAAATATTAGCTCCTTTAGATCCCGAGCTCGACTCAGAAACATTAAACAGCCTAAGCCTTAGAGTCTACTTGAATCAAAATCAAATAGAGGATAACTTATTAATAGAACCAGCAACACCGACACCAACTCCCCAGCCAGAAGAAGAGGAAGAAGAGGGAGTTGAACCAACTGAAACACCAGAACCAGAAATAGAAACAACAGAAGAAAATGAATAAAAAAATACCAAGCATAATTGCAATTTTTATATTAATTGTCGGCGTTGGAGTTGGCGTTTTTTTACTTCAAAGCCAACAAGTGTTCCGTTTAGGGGCATCTCCAACTGCAATACCAAAAAATGTAACTATCACCAACGTCACTGATGTTTCCTTGAGTGTTTCTTGGACAACCGATGAGCCAACCACAGGATACTTAAAATGGGGACAAGATGAAATCAAAAATACAACTGACACTGAAACACAAAAATCAAATACCCATCACATCACACTAAGAGGCCTGAGCCCCCAAACCAGTTATCAGTTCTCAATTTATGTTGACGGACAACAACACTTGAACAACAACACTTTATGGACAGTGACCACGGGAATCCAGCTCGAGCCCCCGGCCAAATCGCAAATTATCTCCGGAAAAATAGTTAGCAATGATGGTGCACCAGTAATTGGTGCCATTGTTTATGCACAAGTGCAAAACTCAATTCCTCTGTCAACCACAACTTCCGCAGACGGCCAGTGGTTTATCTCTTTAGCTAACGCTCGCTCACAAGACAAGGGGGCCTATGTCAACATTACAGATGAATCTCTTCTTGAGCTTTTTGTTGAAGCTGGTCCAAACGGAAACTCAGCAGCCAAAATTCTTGTTTCCAACGCTAATCCCAACCCAGAAATTGTCCTCGGTGAGGTTTACGATTTCACACAAACAGATTCTATAAGCGACAACTCCGCTCCAGAGGCTGATTTAGACTTACCAGAAGAAGGCAGTCAAGCAACTTCTAAGTTTGAAGCGGATGAAAACAACAATCAAAATCAAGAGGAAACCCAAGATGTTGTTCTTACAAGCATCGATGAAGAAGAAGTAATATATACTCAAAATCCAGAATTTTTTGGACAAGGGCCTGCGGGTGAAACAATTACGGCAACTGTAGAATCTGATCCTGTTACAGAACAGGTTCTTGTGGATAATTTCGGAAACTGGAGCTGGAACCCACCAACTGATCTAGAAGAGGGCGAACATACCCTGACAATCTCCTGGCGCGATACCAGCGGAATACTGCGTTCAATTACCAGAAACTTTACAGTTCAAGCAGCTGAGGGTGAACCGTCGTTTGAATCAACGCCATCAGGCACTTTAAAACCAAGTCCAACCCCCACGATAGCGCCAACAACAACCAGTACCCCAACGTCATCTCCATCTGCTTCTCCTTCTAGTAGTCCAACCATCTCTCCTATTTCAAGTCCTACCGCCACTGCAGTCGCCTCACAGATGCCTAACGCTGGAACATGGGAAAATACTGTTGCTTTAGTTATTGCTGGATTTTTTGCTTTAAGTTTGGGGTTGTATCTAAGTCTTAAGAACTGATAAGCTTTAATTACTGTCATGAACAACAATACTCAAAACAACAACTCAAACACTTCACCGTTTGCCAGCCCGCCCACAGCACAACCGTCCGCACCAACACCTCCGCCAATTAGTCAGCCGCAAACAAATCAGACAGCAACACAAACCCCTGCGGCAGTTTTTTCGACCAACCCGGAACCTCAGGCAACGGTAGTTACAGCTGAAGGCGGAGGAGGAGGAAATAAAAAATTAAAAATAATAGGAGGATTGGCAGCAGTGTTTTTTTTGGTATCAGGCGTAGTTGTAGGCATCTGGGCTCTACAGCGTAATCAAGCACCGCAAAGAAGCGAGGCGGCAACACCTTGTAGTGATTGGTGCACCAGCCCCGAAGACTGCACAGCCGCTGGCGGCAGGCAAACCTCTCTTTGTACTTATGATCACTGTTCAGATGGACTTATCGCCTGCACCCTGGAGGCTGACAGTGGTGATGGTGACGCTGGAAGCGGTGATACTTGTACTGTAAATTATCCCGGCGGTGTTACTGGCAGTATTGTTATCTCTTCATCTTGCTCCTCCATACCATTTGACGCATATTATCGCAGTGCTCAACCTGGTACTACAGACGGAGATTGCGTAGGAACTAACGAAAGCTCTCTTGGCCAGAAAAGCCTGGGCCCAGGTACTCATAATCCGCGTGATTATGGTCCCGGAGGGTGTGGATACTGTGTTCAACTTGATCGTGCAGATGGTACTCAAGGCGGCTCAGCTCAATATACAGGCGATTGTCCTACCCCAACCCCAACTACTCCCCCCAGCCAAACAACACAGCCAACACCAACTGGTTCAGCCAGCCCGAGCCCAACCGCCACACCAACACCAACAGCCACCCCAACGCTTCCCCCAGGAGACGGCTTAAGCTGTATGTGTCTTGATCTGAAAGTTTACGATGATAACTGGAATCAAATCTCAAATTCAGACCTTTCAAATCTAAACCCAGGTGATACTGTTAAATTAGCAGTTGTTGGCAATTCGTCTGATGATGGAATTACCCAAGCTAGATTTATTTTTAATGGCATAACCCGTGATCCAGTAACAACAAGGGTCCCCGGCAAGCCAAATGAATTTTATGATGAAGTTGTAATTCCAGAATCAACAGACAACGGCTTAACTTTAGAAATTAGTATCAACGCACAACTTTACCATCCAGAAACAGGCTGGTTCTAAATATAAAAAAATGACAGAATTTATTAAAAATAACAAAACCGCAATTTTGATCTCAACAGTAACATTTGTATTAGCAGGAGTTGCCATTTTTACTGCCTGGCGACTTTACAGGATGCAATCCACCGCTCCTCAACCTTCTGAGGCACAAGAACAAGAAATTGTATCCACACCTAATCCAATAACAGAATCCTGCGAAGGTTTGGCTTTTGCAATCACTGTCAACGCTCAAGAAACCTCTCCAACGCCAACACCAACTGCAACTGGAACCTCCATTTCGAGCTCAACCGCAACACCAACTCCTACTTCAACCGCTACATCTGTCTCATTTGGTACAGATAACCCAACCAGTACTCCCACCAACACCCCCACAACCCAACTCCCAGATGCCGGCGTTTCTATACCAACTCTGTTAGGTATAAGCTTCGGAGGAGTATTGCTATTAGCAGCTGCCCTCCTAGCAATTTAAATTATCTCCACGAAGAAAACCAGTAATAAGATTTATCTAACCAGGAAGGGACATAAAGTCCGATTAAATGTGGATAAAAATAGATAAGCACTATAAATGCCCCAAACACAATAGCCAAGCTATACTGCAGCTTAATATTACGTAGCAAAACCCCAGCCAGTATGGCCCCAAACGCAGTTGACGGCAAATAATGGTATAGAAACATTATTCTTGGAGAAACTGCCCATGAAACAAAAAAGACTAAAAAACCAAACACAACAAGTCCTAATTTTTTAAATTTATAAACATATGCCCAAACTAAACCTGCGGCTGCACCAACAAATTCCAACCAAAAAATAATCGGGTTACCCATAGCATAAATATTTGATATCTTGTCCCCCATGCTGTTGGTATAAAGCCAGATTGGACGAATCATCAAAGGCCAGCTCCACCAAGGTGAAGTATAAGCATGCGTTGCGTCAAGATTTGTATGATACCACCACATCTGCTTTTGCAGTTCAATAAAAATCTTAAAACTATGTCCTGTTGCAAAAAAATAAAAATAACTCAAAAGGTAAATAAGTGGTGGAATAAACAGAAAGCTAAAATAACGCCAGTCAAATTTCTTATCCAGAGCAAAAAAAGAAACTATGACTAAAGGAACAGCCCAAACAGCCGACCACTTACTAGCAGCCGCCAAACCCAACGCTATTGCCGATAAAAAAATTTTATCTTTAATAAATAAATAAAAAGTTAAAAGAACGAATAAAAGAAGATAAATATCATTCATTCCAATCCTGCTCATAACTAGATTCAATCCGTCTAAAGCAAAAATAGTAGATGCAAATAAAGCCGCCAAATCATCTTTAAACAGTGATTTTGTAATTAGAAAAATTAAAAGCGTACAAGAAACCCCCGCCAGAACAGCAGGTAAACGCCAGGCAAAAGCACTTTCTCCAAGCAAACTCATACTTGCTGCCATGACAAGTTTTGCCACAGGCGGATGAGTCCATTCATAAGCAAATCCAGTAGGATGCGGGTTCCACCATTCCCAAGCTTTAGGGTCCCCGTTTACAACCAGTCTCGCCGTAAAAGCATGATAAACTTCATCAAAATATTCTCTGGAGGGTTGCCCAAGATTATAAAAACGCAAGATAAAACTAAAAACCAACAAGAATACAAGTAAACTTTTTATATTTCTAGGATAATTTAACTTAACAAATTCAAATTTCCTAAAAGAACGTTTCGGAAATGTGATTTTTATTTTATGAGCATAAATAAAAAGTAGTGACAAAAACACAGTAAGAAAACTTAAAAAAACAACTCCAAAATTTGGAATAATTTTTAGAAAATCGTTACTAATCCAGACGAAAGCATAATAGAGATTCAAAACGTAAATCAAGGAAAAAGCTGTATACAAAACTAAATACTCAATCTGAAAAACAGCCATTATAGCAAGAGGGGCAAAAATCGGTAATAAATGCCGCTCGTGAATACGAGTAAAAAAAACAAAAATAGCTAACATTATTGTTGTCAGCAAATAGTAAGGTCTTTGTTTTTTGTTGATTTTCGATATCTGAAAAAGCGAGATGAAAAAATAAAAAACCGCCAAGAAAAACCCCAATAACCGAGCTGAAATAATTCTACCCATGTCAGATTTCCACATCCCAACAATCGCCCAAAAATTAAAAGCGTTAACGCTAGTGTACGGGTACTGTGACAACGAAGATGTTAACCTTTGCCAAGCAAACAATACTACATTCTGCTGACTAAATGGAGCAAAACTAACAAGAACGATGAAGGCACTTATCAGTATATATAAAAACATTTCCACAAACTTTTTGTTTTTTGCTTGAGAGAACAAATATAAAATTACAAAAGCAGCAAATCCCGCCTGTGGCTTTATAACAATACCCACCCCCAAGCTTAAAGCCGACAACAAGGCATGATTTGGATATAAATAAACTGCTAATAAAGAAAACAAAGCTGTCAAACTATCTATCTGACCCCAAAGAGTAGAATTGGCCATAACGGCTGGATTAAATAGATACAAAACTGCCCCCAGCTTGGCGAGCTGTTGTTTTTTGGGTTTAAGCATTAAAATAATCTTATAAATTAAAAACGAAGTAAGAGTATCCGCTAAAATAGCGGGTAATTTATAAATTATTGGATGTTGCCCCAAATAACTAGATAAATATCGCAAAAAGTATAAAACATACAAATATCCAGGCAAATAATCTGACCAGTTGTTATCATAAAAACCCATTAATCCCTGCTGGTAAAGCCTATTGCTCCACCCCACATAAGTATTGTAATCAAGATCCAGCGTTCCAAAGCTAGATAACAATAGGCGCAAAACAAGTCCCAAAAACAAAATTAAATAAATATTTTTATATCGCATGTTTCAGGCTTAATTGTACTATAGAAATATTATTGGTAACTTTTCAAATTTGTGTATAATAAACTAAGGTGGATAAAAACCCAGTGGTTCTCATTATTGAGGATGACAAAAATCTTTCGAAGATGTACGCCCAAAAATTTAAGATTGAGGGTTTTACTCCCATCATCGCCGATGATGGACAAAAGGGGTTAGATATGATTAAACAAAGCTCCCCAAGCGCGATTCTTTTGGATATGATTCTTCCAAAATTCACAGGCAACCAGATTCTTTCTGAAATCAATAAATTTGAGAAAAAAGTAGAAGCGCCAATAATTGCTCTTACAAACCTTACTGAAAAAGAGGAAGAAGAAAAAGCGATTTCTCTAGGAGCAAAAGAGTATTTGGTTAAAGCAATGCATACGCCTGAAGAGGTAGTTCAAAAAGTAAAAACATATATGCCACCCCCCGCAAATACTAGCTCATAATCAATATCTTCTTCTAAAAGAGGTAGGGCGTTTGGAAACTCTGATATTTCTAAAGCTCCAACATATACGTAATTTACATTCATGTCTCGCAAATACTTTTTGCTAATTAAATTTTGCGGATTATTATAAAATAATTTTATTTGACCCTCTCGCCAGAAAACATTATCTTGCCCCACGTAAAATCCATGTGTGTACGGCCAAGTAATATATGATAATAGTCTCTGTCGGCCACCAATCTGAGTAATTGGACTATGAACACTGGGCAAAGATATAAAAATGGAATTTTGAGTTGTATTTTTTCTTATCCACAAACCCACTTGGTATTCAGTTTTTGAATAAGCTACATTTTTATTTAAGATACTACTAGTTAAAGTCAAAACAGATGTCAAAATCGAGATACTTGTTAACAAAAAAGCTATAAGTTTACCCAGATGTAATTTTGACAGTCTTGCTAAAACTAAACTTGACAAAACAACTACAGCAATCTGCATAAAATAAAAAAACTTAAACATATCTGCCTTATAAACAGTAAAGTTCAGAGTGTGAGGAATCAGATAAAGTGTTACTAAATAAAACAATAAAAATAATCGAATTTTTCTTTTAAGAAGACTTACCGGATAAAACGACAAAAAGAAAAGAGGACTAAAATTAGAAACAGCAAACATAAAAAACCAAAATATATTTTTATCTTTTACCCAAGGACTAAACGAAAAATTGTCAACCGCCAACCTTACAAGCTGAGTGCTTCCTCCAGCAAAAATATTGTACAAAAACAAACCAGTAATATTTATTAGAATTATTTTTAATAAAAATTCTAGTTTGTTTGTTATATTATTCAGGTTTGCTAAAAAGGATAAAAATATCAAAAATAAGCCCACTGCGAATCCAAATGCTTGAAACTTAAAAAGCATGATATTAACAAAAGCGGCCAGCAACACACGCTTTTCCCAAAAATTTGATTCAAAATCAGAAACTAGCAGCAAAATAACAGCAACAACAGAAAGTGCCAACATCATCGGCCTATTTTGTAAAAAGTAATCCGCCATGGGAACCATTTCCATAAGCCCCTGATACTGCATCGTGTAAGCACGAGATTTTAAGAGCGAGAGTGCATGAGAGAAATTAAGACTATTGCTCCAATCAAACAAAAACTCAGTAAACATGAGGTTGCCGATTAACACTGACAAAAAAGAGCCGATCCCAGATGCTAGTTTGCTGCCGCTGTGCTTATAAATTAAAGCCCAAATGCTTACTGCAAAACTTGCAGCAAATACAGGATTTATATAGACGATACTACGCGCAAATGGCCCACCAATCAGCTTAACTAAAATGCTGGCTTGAAAATCTACTAAATAATAATAAGAAAGCGGCTGCCCAGCAAAGTATGGGGCTTGTGGAGGAAAGTTGCCCTGAGCCAAACTTTCAATAATCCCCAAGTGCATAGCCGTATCCTGCCAATTAACAGAGGATAATATGTAATAATCATTATGAAGAGTGAAAATACCCGGATATAAAGCAACAAAAAATAAGATGCATACTAACATGCCCATCAAAACTTGTTGTTTATTTAAATTAAACTTTAGCTTTTTTCGAAAATACACAAAAATACCAAAAATTCCAAACAGCAGATAACAAATAATTATTACTAAAGATATAAATCCAAACAAAAAACTTAAAAACCAAATAGAAAGAGTTGAAATAAGAGAACTTAAAACCAAATATAGTGGTAGCTTTTCGTAAGATTTAAATTCAGGGAAAAAATATTCAACAAAAGCCCAGCCAGGAACAAAGAAGCTAAAACTTAAAAATGTAAAAATAATCAAAATATGCATTGAGCTTTTATTATTTTAAAATATATTTACTATGTTTACGAAAAAAACCACCGCCATCTTATTTGCTTTTTTGGGACTTTTTTTAATTTACTACTCAACTTCAGCTGGAAATACACCTTATAATTATTTTAATTACTTTGCCGAAAGACTGTTGGTGGGAGAGCTTGATCTTGTAAACACTCCAAACTGGCTTAATGAACTAGCACCATTCGCCGGTAAAAAATATTTAGTTTACCCACCAATGCCCTCTGTACTGCTCTTGCCGTTTGTGGCACTTTGGGGAGTAAACTTTCCACAACAATTTCTGGCACACACCCTAGGGGCGGGCATTACGCTTTTGACCTATAAATTGGCTCTTAACTTGGATAAATCTAAATCCACGGCAGCCTGGATAAGCTTCACTCTAGGGCTGGGGAGCATTGTCTGGTATATGAGTAGTACCGGATCTGCCTGGGTATTGGGGCAACTGACCGCTTCGTTTTTTATCACTTTGGGACTTGTCGAAGCAACAGACAAGAAACGACCTGTTTTGGTTGGCGCTTTTTTAGGAATGGCTTTTTTGGCCCGTCTACAAACCATTTTATTTATAATTCTGTTTTCAGCACTTTATTTAAATGAACAGAAAAAATTCAATAAAATAGTAAAGTTATTTATTACAACAGGGTTGTTTGTTCTAATAAACATGGCTTACAACCATGCTCGATTTGGAACTATAACTAATATAGCCTACAAACTTATTCCTGGGGTCTTAGAAGAACCCTGGTACCAAGAGGGGTTGTTTAGTATTTCATACATCCCAAGGCATTTAAAAATCGTATTTACAAAGCTTCCCAAGTTACAAAACACCTTTCCTTTTTTCACTCCATCTTGGGGTGGACTAGCAATCTGGATTACCACTCCAGCTTTTATAATTGCCTTAAAAGCGAAACTCAAAAATAAAACTAATCTGGCTGCCTGGGGGACAATTGTTACAGTTGCAACTATAGCGTTCATGTATGGCAGTACCGGTTTCACACAATTTGGATATCGATATGCCGTAGATTTTTACCCCGCCTTAATATTTCTTATGATCCAAGCAACCGACAAGCCAACAAAATGGTACTGGATTCTTAGCATCATCGGATTTGTTGTGAATCTGTGGGGAGTGGTTTGGATAAACAAATTTGGCTGGGTGGGGTGGTAGGAAATTAATTTACTTTATATGGCACATCTTTACCTTCAAAGAAGTTTGTTAGATTTTCAATAACCATATTATTCATATTTTCAAATGCCTCCTTCGAACCATAAGCCGTATGTGGAGTTATGATGAACTTCCTATCTGGCAGCGATAATAATCTCCATTCATCGCTTTCAAGTTCAGGGGCAGGTTCTTTATAGTAAGCATCAAATGCCGCTGTTGCAAAAACGTTGTTCTCAAGTGATTCTTTTAACGATACAGGGTCAACCAATTCAGCTCTAGCAGCATTAACAAGCACAGCATGCTTTTTCATTACACTAAACTGTTCTTTGCCAATCTTATTTACCAACTTCTCATTGTAAGCTGAGTGGATTGTAATGACGTCAGACTCGGAAAACAAATCTTCCAGACTTACCTTCTTAGCACCCATTTCCTTTTCAACTTGATTCTTTTGACTTCTACTTGTGTAAATAACATTCATTCCAAAGCCGTTATGTAGAATTGTGGCAACATGGCTTCCAATTGTTCCCATCCCAATAACACCCAATGTCTTGCCCTGTAAGTTCCAAGTAATACGTCTATTCCAACCACCTTTCTTGGTGGAGTTATTTAGCCAGGTTGTTCCCTTGACCGCATCCAAAATTAGGGCAACAGAATGCTCAGCTACAGTATAAGCATTAGCCTTAGGAGTATTTGCTACAACAATATCTTTCTCACTAGCCACCTTCACATTAACATAATTTTCATAACCCGTACCATAAAAATTAATTATCTTTAGATTAGTCTTTTCGATCACATTTCTCGTAGCCTTATCTGCTCCGCCAATGACATATCCTTGACAATCTTGGAGAGCTGCGATTAACTCATTTTCAGAAAGATCGCCCTTTTCCTTTCTAATCTCAATTTTTTGAAATTTCAGCTTTTCTATATCAGAATCTTTGAATGAACAATTTGTAAATAAAACTTTCTTCATATTTAATATACTATCACTCCAAAATCCTCTGTACCCAAGCTTGGACCTCAGACCAATCATCCTCCCCAGCAACCGGGGAAAGGGCATAAAGATTTTTAAATTCACCGCTTAAGCTAGCAAGCTTAAGTAAATCTTCCGGAAAAGAGTGTGTGTTGGCATTTTCCCTTGCATTATAAATAAAACGACCCAAAATTGCTTTTTGCTGATCTGTCAGATCTGTTTCTACCATGGCATTACCCTGTTGCCAAACCTTCCAAAGCTTACGCGGCTGAGTAAGCATTTCTCGGCTTAAAAGCTTGTCTTGAATAGCTTTAATTAACGCTTGCTGACGAGCGGAACGGGCAAAATCAGTTCCCTCAGCTAAATCTTCTGAGTGACGGGAGCGCACAAACTTAAGAGCAGTTTCTCCATCCATATATTGCCGACCTTCCTCAAATTTTATTGTTTCATAACGACAGCTGTAATTCGGATCACCATCGCAAAGATCATTTTCCTTCCCTTGTATTGGAAAAAGATCATCAGTGAAACTTTTTTGAACTTGAACTTCCACACCTTCCATCAAATTTATTATTTCCTTGAATCCGTTAAAATCCAGAACAACCGCATAATGAATTGGCACCCCCATAATCTGTTCCACTGTAGATTTTGCCAACACAAGACCTCCACCCTCTTGACGTTTTTCGCCCCAATAGTAAACGCTGTTAAGTTTAGCTTCTAAATCAGATAACCAAATATCTCTTGGAAGCGAAACCATATCTATTTGAGATTTGTTTTCTTCAAGTATTACTGAAAACATAATAATCGTATCTGTTAAATCAGGGGCCGTATGCCCTTCTCCTGCTTTTCCCAGAATCAAAACATTAGTTCTCCTGTTCGCGCTTTTTATTTCAGATACTGCCGGAGAAATAAAATTTTTCCCTAGTTTAATATATTTCCCCAAAGGCGTTAACTTTAAAAGCTCATAAGTTCCGAGCGTTAAAACTGCAAATACAAAAGCTGTTGCCATAAAAACACTAAGGCGAGCCAACCACAAATGTCGAGACAAAATTTTACGCTTTAACTTTTTGAAGGAATATTTACCCATGCTAGAATGATTTTTACCAGAATATATGAATACTGACAAGCTTATCACCGATTTGAACCCTCAGCAGCAAGAAGCTGTTACCTATAAAAACGGACCGTTATTGGTTTTAGCTGGAGCAGGTTCGGGCAAGACTAAGGTGTTGACTCATCGCACTGCCTGGCAAATTGCTAATAATAAAATTTCACCCGAACAAATTTTGCTTCTAACTTTTACTAACAAGGCAGCCGCTGAAATGAAAGAACGTATCAATCAACTTGCAGGCAAAATTCCACCATACTCAGGCACATTTCACAGTTTTTGTGTAAAACTTCTCAGACACGAAGCGCGAAATCTAGACTTATCAGAAAATTTTGTCATCTATGATCAGACAGATAAAAAGGATGCCCTTTCTGAAGTTTTAGAAAAACTAAATCTACCTAGCGACTCCTACAAGCCAGCCAGCATCGGGCATGTTATTTCTGATGCCAAAAATCAGATGATGTCTCCGCTGGCATATGCAGAAATTGCCCAAAGCGAAAAACAGGAAAAAATTTTTAAAATTTATCAAGCTTATGAAAACTTAATGAATGAAGTTGGCGCTCTGGATTTTGATGATTTGCTTTTGCGCAGCGTAGAAGCCTTAAGCAAAGATCCCGATATATTATCTCGTTGGCAAAATCGCCTAACTCATATTTTTGTTGATGAATGGCAAGACACCAACAAAGCTCAGTATGAACTAACAAAACTTTTGGTTGGAAAAAACGAAAATCTAACTGCAGTCGGCGATGCTAGCCAATCTATTTACAGCTGGCGCGGGGCCAACCATCAAAATATCAAATATTTACAAGATTCTTATCCCAAGATTAAAGTTATAAACCTTGAACAAAACTATCGCTCTACTCAAACAATATTAGAGGCTGCAAACAATGTTATTTCTAAGAATACTAGTCATCCAATCTTAAAACTTTGGACCGATAATTCCAAAGGTGAAAAAATCCGGATTCAAAAAGCTGCAAGCGGAATCGACGAAGCCAACTGGGTTGCTGAAAACATAGCAGGTTTAACACGATTTGAGTACGAGTTCAAAGATATTGCAATATTGTATCGCACTAATGCGCAGTCACGAGTTTTAGAAGAAACTCTTCTTCACAAAGGCATTCCATATCGACTAGTTGGCGGTGTGCGTTTTTATGACCGCGCTGAAATTAAAGATGTCATTGCGATGTTGCGATATTTAGTAAACCCGAAAGATCAAATTTCCGAAAATAGGATCAAAAAAACTGGTGTTACTCGCCACCGAGCTATGGAACCCCTACTAAAAAGAAATATGGATCTGACAGAAATAAAAACATTGGATCTTCTAGACTTGGTTGTTAAAGAAACAGGCTATTTGAAAAAATACAAACGAGAGACTCCAGAAAATTTAAGCAGACTAGAAAACATCAAAGAGCTTCGTTCTGTGGCTTCTGAATTTCCCGCGATTCATGACTTTTTAGAAAACGTTGCTCTTGTAGAACAAGAACAACTGTCAAAAGAAATAAACAAAAACGGTCACGCAGGCTCAATGGTCACACTTATGACCTTACATGCCGCTAAAGGCTTAGAATTTCCAGTAGTGTTTATTGTAGGAATGGAAGAAGGGCTTTTCCCCCACAGCCGCGCACTTTTTGACAGCAACGAACTAGAAGAAGAACGGCGCCTTGCTTACGTTGGGATTACTCGAGCCAAAGAAATGCTTTTCTTAAGCTATGCCGGAAGAAGACTTTACTTTGGTCAAAAAAGCAATAACCCTCCAAGCCGGTTTCTTATTGACATCCCACAAGAACTTATTCTTGCCCCAATCGGATATAGTCAAGATTTGGGGATAGATGACTATTAAGTCATAATATATCTAAATGAAAGCTACACACCCCCTACAAACCCAGGCCTGGGCGAATTTTCGCCAAACTTGGGGTAATGAAGTAGTAAAAACCAAATACGGTTATCTAACTCTTCATAAATTGCCGTTTGTAAACAAAAAAATTGGCATGTTTATCCGTGGGCCAAAACCCACAACAAAGATGCTTGCCGACCTAAAAGCAATCGCAAAAAAGCATAATTTGATATTTATAAAACTTGAGCCTTTTGAGCTAAAAAACAAAGAGACAGTTAGAATTTTAAAAGATAACAACTGCATCAAAGGTAAAACGCTTTTTACTCCAACGAGTTTCTGGATCGACCTAACCAAATCAGAAAAGGAACTTATAGACAGCTTTCACAAAAAAAACCGCTACAACATCCGCTATGCAGCTCGAAAGGGGGTTCGTGTTGAGGAAGACAATTCAGATGAAGCGTTTGATGCTTATATCAAACTTATGAGGCAGACGATAGAAAGACAAGGTTTTTACGCTCACTCAGAGAAATATCACCGCCTTATGTGGCAAGCTTTGCACAATGCAGGTGTTGCACATCTTTTGGTTGCAAAACATAAAAACAAAATCCATACGGCTTGGATTTTATTTAAGTATGACGGCTTTTTGTATTATCCCTACGGAGCAAGCAGTTTCAAGGAAAAAAACTTGCAAACAAACTCTGCCATGATGTGGGGGGCAATTAAATTTGGCAAAAAATACAAGCTTAAGACTTTTGATTTGTGGGGAAGGGAGCCGGGCAAGGGCTTTACGCGCTTTAAAGAAGGCTTTAACCCAGAAGTGGTGGAGTTTGTTGGCACCTGGGATTTGGTAATCAATAAAAATTTGTATTGGATATACAGAGGAATAGAGCTTCTTCGCTGGCAAACACTTCGAGCCAAATCTCGCTTTGCTAAACCACATTTTTAAAATGAGAGATATAAGACAAAGCAAGCAGTATGCAAATTACTTGGAAAGCGTAGGCTGGAGAGTTGAACGAATTGATAATATTAATTATTTTATAAAACGATTTTGGATATTGGGATCTTTTATTAAAATCCAACGGCCCCAAGATATAGATATTAAAATAATTAACAAATTACTTAAAGAGTACAAAGCTTTTCAAGTTCTCATCGAACCCCGACCAGACACCAACTACCAGCCACTAACTACTAAGTTTGGCTTTATACAAACTGATCCCTATCTGCCTAGTAAAACTCGTACTCTAGATCTTACACAAACTAAAGAAAACATGTTAAAAAACATGCATAAAAATACGCGCTACGCAGTAAGACACAGCAAAGCAGATTTGCAGCTAAATCCAAAGATTGAAAATTTTAGAAAGGCTTGGAAAAATGCCGTGGGCTGGAAAAGACATGTTCCGGTCTTGAAAAACCTCAAAGCTATGCAAAATGCTTTTGGTAAACACGCTTTATTTTTACTAGATAAAAACACTAATTCAGGCGCGATTTTTTTAAAAACTGACGAGACCGCCTATTATTGGCAAGCGTTTACTGATAAAGCAGGCAGAAAAAATAGTGTGCAACACAAAACTGTTTGGGAAGGAATATTGTGGGCAAAAAATTCAGGCTGCACAAATTTTGATTTTGAAGGAATTTACGACAAGCGTTTTTCCAATATATCCTGGAAAGGGTTTAGTTTTTTTAAAAAAGGATTTGGAGGAAAAATAAAAAAATATCCCGGCGCTTACACAAAATTTTTATTTTTGAAGAAACAGATTTAGCGAGCTGAAGCCCGCTTTTGAGTCGCCGGGCTTCAACCCGACTAAAAAATTATATATTTTAAAACTCAATGCGCTATTGCACTGGAAGAGGCGTATTTTTCCCTAATTTGCCTCTTGCCCCTTATTATATCCTTCAATATTCTGAATTGCAAAACATGGAGTACTCACACCCCTGCTGGCAAATATAATGTCCGGAGCAGGCAAAATCAGATTGTTCTATCTCATCTCTAACTTTCAAAATTTCTTTTTTTAAATTTTCTAAATCTTTTGCAGTTCTAGTTGTACTAATCTTTTTTTGTTCTTCAAAGTAATAAAGGGAGAGCTTAATCTCTTCTGGTTTCTTTTGAAATATTTCAACCGCAGCAAGTGCATAAAGAGTCAGTTGCGTGTTCTTATCAACTTCTTTTTGAATGGGCACTCGTTCGCCAGTTTTGTAATCAATAATTTCAATTTGGCCATTTTGCAGACCATCCACTCGATCAATTTTCCCTCCAATTTTTAAGTCTGAAGCGATTTTTAGTTTAAAATCTTTTTCTAGAGCAATTGGACGAGCTGTTTTGTTAAATGAAGTGATCAAATATTCTTTAAGCATTTTCTGTGCACCACTAAATGCATCTTTCTCGTGGGATTTGCTTTCATATCCAACACCAACCCAGTTGTTGGCTAAACAGTCTAAAATTAATTTTTCGCTAGGTTTATTATTGTTGATAACTGCATCATAAAAGTCTTTCATAGCCTCATGTACGCTACTACCAAAACTTAAAGCGGCCGAGGGAGAAGTTGGAATTTTAAGAAGATAACGAAGTTTATAATGCAATGGGCAAATTTTAAAAGTCTCGATTTGTGAATATGACAAATAACTAACCTTTAAATCAGATTTTTTATTTTTTGAAATATTTTTAGTTCTATGCTTTTGATAACTATCAAAGCTAATACTTTTGCTCATTTTTTCTTCAGAGATCAGGTCTGGAATTTGATCACACAAAGCTTCAGCAACAAAGGGTGATAGCTTTTTTTTACGCTTAGCTTCAGCATAAAAATCAGCAGCTGTTAAAAACAAACAATCGCGCGCGCGCGTAATTCCAACATAAGCAAGCCGGCGTTCTTCTTGCAAATGAAAATCACCCGCTGGCAAATTTTCCTTAATCAAATCCTTCGGAATAGGTAAAGGCTCAGAACGTCTATTTGTAGGAAAACGCTGTGAGACGAGATTCACTAAAAACACAACGGGAAACTCCAAACCCTTACTACTATGAATCGTTAAAATATTAACTGCATTATTTTGTATCCAATCAGTTGTAGCCGCTGCTGGAGACTCTCCAAGTTCTGTTGCTAAATTGATCCAATCAACAACTGCAAATACAGATGCATCTTCATGCTCAGTTTCATACGACTTTAGTTTGTCAAAAAACTTGGAGATATTAGCAGACTGGATTTGTGCTTCTTCGTTGTGTGGATCAAGAAGCTTTTTTAGAAAACCTGTGCTTTCAACAAAATCATACATAATCTGTCCCGCAGAATCACTTGAAAGCTTAGACAATCCAGCATTTATACTCTCAAAAACAGATTCAATTTTTTTTTGATTATTATCTGATAACTTTATATTGCTCGATTGTTCAAGCGCCTCGTAAAGGCTCAGGTTATGCTTACGAGCAAAACTACCAAGCTTTCCCAAATCTTGTGGATTTATGCCAAACACAGGCATGCTTAAAAGCCTAAAAAGAGCCTGGGAATCGTTTTGATCATACAAAACTTTAAAATAAGAAACTAAATCTAATATCTCTGGCTGCTTGAACAATTTGCCTGGACCTAAAAATTGGCTAGGAATGCCGGCACGTTGCAAGGCAGAAACGAAGGGGTCTGCATGAGAATTCGCTCGAACTAAAATGGCAAAATCGCGATATTCATAACCATTTTTCTCAGCTAAATCTCTAATTTTTTCTACAACTACATATGCTTCTTGTTCAACGCGACTTTCATGAATGAACGAAATCTGAGAATTTACCGACTTTCGCTGAGCTGTCAACTTTTTGCTTATCTGCTCTGCGGCTTCGAGCCTATCTGGATTGTTATTTTGAATAAGAGCATATGCACTATCTAAAATCTTCTGGCTCGAGCGATAGTTCTGAGTTAAAACCACCATTTTTGAATCTGGATAATCCTTTCTAAATTGCAGGATGTTACTTACAGCTGCTCCGCGGAAGCGATAGATGCTCTGGTCATCATCGCCTGTAGCTGTAATGTTTGCCCTTTTGCCAGCTAAAAGCTTAGACAGCTGATATTGTGCATAATTAACATCTTGAAACTCATCTACAAGAACATACTTAAATTGCTTCTGATATTCAGCCAAAACGCCAGGACGACTACGAAAAAGGTCTAAACTATTAACAATAAGGTCTCCAAAATCCATATACCCTTCCGCTTCTTTTAGTTTTTGATATTTTTCAAAAGCACATGCCAGCTCAATATACTTTTCATCGCTCTGACTTTCGGCCCATTTCTTATATTGAGATGGCAAAACATCTTCGTCTTGGAGTCGAGAAAAATGAGCAAGCATGGCCCCAATAAACTTATCAGGTTGGCCGCGAGGCCTAAAATAGTTTAAGTCAAATTCATACAATTTCTTCCGAATTAACTGTGTAGCCTCTGCCTCACTTAACAACTTAAAACGAGGATTAAGTCCAACATGCAGGCCGCTGTCACGCAGTAGCCTATCACCAAAACCGTGAAAGGTCATTATCCACATATCGGTATAGCCCATTGGCATAACCTGGTCTACTCGCTCTTCCATTTCAGAAGCCGCCTTCTCTGTAAAAGTGAGGCCCAAAATCTCAGAAGGTTTTGCGTACCCTCTGGAAACTAAATACTTAATACGCTCTGTAACAACAGTTGTTTTCCCTGTTCCAGCTCCAGCGATAACCAACATCGGCCCTTTTGTATGAGCAACAGCCTTTTTCTGCTGCTTATTTAGAAATTTTTCGGACATTTTTACTCTCCAATCCTTTAACTTTAGAGCCACGCTGATCTTCTTCAATTCTGCGGATACGAAGCTTCATCCGCTTATAGCGAGTCGAGGTTATTTTGTCATAGTGTTGAGATAGTTTTTCAATATAGTTATCAAGTTTGCTAAATTCTTCAACAAAACGCTGCCATTCATCTGTAAATTCGGAAATATGCTTTACGATCCTCCGCAAATTATTTTCCATCATAAAATTACGGTACGACTCCATTACTGTACGGGCAACTATAAGGAAAGTGAAAGGAGAAACAATCATAATTTTTTTATTCATTGCCTCGTCAACGATCTCCGGAAATTGTTGGTTAATGAAACTAAAAAGCATTTCGTTGGGGACAAACATAATGGCATAATCAAGCGTTCCATGCTCAACATCAATATAACCTCGAGAGTTAATCTGCTCAATTTTGTTTTTTAAATCCCGGCCAAAAGCTTTTTTATGTTCAGCTTTTTGAGATTTACTCTGTGCCTCAGACATTTTTTGAATCTCGGAGTAAGGAAATTTAACATCAATTGCCACTTTTCGATCGTTCGGCAAAAGAAGGGTAATATCTGGCTTGACCGCAGTTTTTTTACCTAAAACAGCTTGGCGCTGATAATGAATATTTTCGACAAGACCAGCGTTTGTCAAAATATCTTCAATAATTCTCTCGCCCCAAGAGCCGCGCGTTTGATTATTGCTCAAAACTCGAGACAACGAATCAGTAGTAATTTTTAATTCTGAGGTAATTTTCTTATGCTCTTCAATAGCAGTGCTAATTTCTCCAAATTTTTTGTTACGATCTTTTTCAAGACTACGTATTTCTTCTTGCCGAGTATTGATTTCTTCTTTTAGTTCCGAAACCAATTTTTCTATTGTCTCTTTTTTATACTGATTATCTTTAAAAATAGCTTCCTTATCACTGGCAAGAACACCTTTCGCTTGTTGTGTCACTTTTTCCACTACCTCACCAAAGATTTGATTTACAACTGCATGCAATTTTTGCTCATTTAAGTCTTCATTATTACCATTTCGCTTGAAAAGTAAATATAAAAGCACTACTGCAATTAAAACAAGCAATATCGTTTGCACAAAATCCATGAACTCCATTGTACAATAAAGGCAATGCCTAAGCGAAAGATTGAAAAACGCAAACAAATAATAAAAGAGCGAAAAAATTTCTTACCATCTCTCATAATCACTATCTTGCTTTGGGGTATGGTTTCGGGAATAATACTTTTAACCAGCCCAACAAACTTCTTGTTTCTAATATTATTTTTTATTTCGTTGCTTTTTGCACTAATCTTTACATTTTCAATAATTTTTGGCTGCACCAAAATAGGGATACTTTACTCACTAAGCACTATTTTATTTCTAGTTATGCGATTATTTGGAGTTGGAAACCTATTAAATCTTATACTTTTGTTGGGTATCTCAATCGCTTTGAATCTATATTTTGTTAGGTTATGATATACTTTATTCAAATAAAGCATGCGTAGTTCAAAAACAAAATTAAATTCATCACTCAAAAAAGAGGTCATAAATAGTTTAACCCAACTATTGGCTAGCTTAAAAAAACAAGAGGAAGTAAAATTATTTCTAAATGATTTTATGTCCGAAACAGAGCTAGAACTTTTTTCAAAACGACTAGCAGTTATATATTGGCTAAAAAAAGGTCGAAGTTACAACAATATTAAAAATAATTTAAAGGTAAGCAGCGCAACCATAGCCGCCACTCAGCAAATGCTCGAGAAAAAAGGTGTAAAAATGGCAATAAAGGAGCTCGAAGCTGATGAGTGGGCAGCAACTTGGGAACAAAAAATCAAAAAGATTGTTGGCAAATAAGCAGAATTTCTCTTCGTTGTGTAAAATATATTTATGTCTAAAAAATACCCCGGTCATCGACCACAAAATTGTAGGTTATATATTACGACACCAATTTATTATGCTAATGGTCTTCCACATATAGGCCACTTTCTTACTACAACAACCTGTGACATATTAGCTCGACATTATCGTCAAAAACTTGGTAAAAACAATGTTTTTTTTACAACCGGGCTTGATGAGCATGGAACTACAGTCGAACAGTCAGCCAATAAAGAAGGTTTCAATGGCAAATATCAAGAGTATGTTGATCAGAAAGCAAAAATTTGGCAAGAATCTTTTGCAAACGCACAAATAAGTTTTAATTATTTTGTAAGAACGACAAACAATAAACATGAAGATTTTGCTAAAAATTTTATTAAAAAACTTATTAAAAACGGTGACGTTTACAAAAATACCTACAAGGGAAAATATTGTACCGGTTGCGAAAAATTTCTAACTTTGTCAGATCTTGACAAGAATGGTTTATGTCCGTTTCACAGAAAAGATCAGGTTATAGAAACAGAAGAAGAAAATTATTTTTTTAAACTATCTAAATATCAAGAAAGACTAATTCAATTAATTAAAGAAGATAAAATAAAAATAAACCCCAGCAACAAAAAAAATGAGATACTAGCAAGACTACAAGACGGCGTTGAAGATGTAAGCATTTCTCGTCCTAAAGATAAAGTTTCTTGGGGAATTGCATTCCCAGACGATTCTACTCAAACTATATATGTTTGGGTAGAGGCACTTTTGAATTATTTATCTTCGCTTGAGATAAACAACAAGCAAGCTTTCTGGAAAGACTCTATTCATGTTTTAGGTAAAGATATTAGTTGGTTTCATAACGTAATCTGGCCAGCAATACTTTTGTCAGCTAATCACAAACTTTACAAAGAAAGCTTTGTCCATAGTTTTCTTTTAATAAGCGGCAGCAAGATAAGTAAATCTAGGGGAAATATTATTACGCCTGAAGATTTGATCAAAAAGTTCGGGGTAGACGGAGCAAGATACTTGATTCTTAGCAGTTATCCATACAAAAACGACAGCGATATTTCTTGGGAACATTTAGAAAAAAAATACAACGCAGATCTTGCTAATGGATTGGGCAATTTGGTTGCCAGAGTTGCAAAACTCTCAGAAAAAAACAGTCTAGTTTTATCAAATAAAACAATTAAAGACAACGGTTTAATTGAGCAAACAGGAGAATTTGTAGAAACGTATCGCTTTAATAAAGCCCTGACTCTAATTTGGCAAAAAATTTCTGATTTAGATAAGTATCTAAATATACAAGAACCTTGGAAAAAAGACAAAGATGATGCCAACAATATTTTGCAAAATGTAATTTTGGGTAATAAAAATTTATCTGGAATTTTAGAAGTTACCAAGTGTTTAGAGATATTCATGCCAAATACTGCAAATTTAATTATTGATCATTTCTCAAATTCAAAAATTCATTCTATTAAACCACTGTTTCCAAGAACAAAATGATAAGAAAATTTTTAATTAAACATAAAAAAGCAAGTCTTCGCTTTTTTGAAATTCTTCCTGGACTAGTTTCTTGGAATTTAATTTTGTTTCCTTATTGGGGAATTTTTTTAATTCCGGAAGCTGTAGCTTACTTTATTTTACTTTTTAACGTCTACTGGTTTTATCAGGCATTTGGAATTGCAATAACGGCTACTATCAGCCATATGCGCATTCAAGCCAGCATGAACTATGACTGGGTTGGAGATCTTAAAAAATTTCCCGACTGGAAAAAAGTAAGACACGTTGTGATAATTCCGACCTATAAAGAACCTCTGCATATTTTGCAAAGAACAATTCAGTCACTTGCCAATCAAGAGCTCCCCACAAAACAACTTGTAATTGTGTTGGCACAAGAACTTAAAGAAGATAAAACAGACAGAGATAAAAAAGCCAGCGCTTTAAAAAAAGAATTTGGACATGCGTTTGGTGATTTTGTTGTTACCGTACACGAGCTTACAAAAGGCGAGGCAGTTGGAAAAGCTTCAAACGAAAAATACGCTGCCATCCAAATAAAGAAAAAGTTAATTGATAGGGGAAAGCTTAACATAGACTACACAACTGTCACAAGCTGTGATGCCGATCATGTTTTTCATTCCAAGCATTATGCCAGCCTAACATATAAGTTTTTAGACAATCCAAACCGTTATAAACATTTCTGGCAACCAGCCGTACTTTTATATAACAATATCTGGCGCCTACCAGCTATTACCAGAGTACCAAACACGCTAGCCTCAATCTTTATTCTTTCAATGTTGCCGCGGCGCGATCGACTTATCAATCAACAAAATTATAGCTTGTCTTTTAAATTACTTGATAAAACTGGATATTGGGACGCAGATAGAATTCCAGAGGACTGGGGAATTTTCTTTAAATCTTTTTTCAAAAATGAGGGAAAAATTGAAGTTGAACCGATTTATCTACCACTTTATGCAGATGCCATGGAATCTACAACTACTTGGAAAACCCTAAAGGGCCAATACTCACAAGTAAAACGTTGGGCTTGGGGAGTATCAGACTCTTCCTGGATTATTTATAATTATTTAGTAACACCCGGACTTTCTTTCTGGGATAAAACAATGAGGGTAAGCACCTTTATTCATGGACATTTTTTATGGCCTGTACATTGGTTTATTATCACTGTTGGAGTGTCGCTTCCCGCTGCAATTAATCCCGAATTTGGCCGTACTACTCTAGGTTATCTGACTCCAAAAATTAGCTCTGCAATTTTAACTATCGCTTTAGTATTTCTAATTATTATGCTTATTTTGGACTATATCTACAAACCAAAACGCCCCAAAGACTTTCCTCTCTGGCGAGCAATTATTATGCCTTTGGAGTTTCTTCTTATGCCCGTGGCTACTTTCTTTTTTACGACTCTACCAGGCCTAGACGCCCACACGCGTCTGATGTTGGGGAAGTATATTGAGTATAAGGTTACTGAGAAAGTTTAAAAAGATATATGATCAAGCTCATCTCGTGCAATATCGGCGGACATAAACATATTGATTTAGTCTCAAAATATCTTAAGAATAATTCCAGCGACGTAATCACTCTTCAAGAAATTTTCATATCAGATGCTCGAAAACTATCTGAGCTGCTAGATAAAAAATATATATTTGAACCATTACGAAATAGAAGAATAAATGACGACTTGGATAAAGAGTTTGAACAATGGGGACTTGCTACTTTCACCAACTTAGAGATCGCCGATAAAAAAACACATTACTATGAAGGTGCAAGGTCAGATAAGATCGACTATTTTGAAGACGGACAAATCAAAAATAATAAACGTGCACTTCTCTACACTTCAATCATTAAAGACAGTGAAAAATATAACATAGCTCATACACACTTCACCGGCTGGATGCCTGGAACTGATAGAGCAAAACAAATTCAACACTTCAACAAAATGCTTTTCTTTCTTAAAGAGAACACCGACATGGTTCTTTGCGGTGATTTGAATATCAACAGAAACGACGATCACTTATTCCCGCAACTGCTTGAACTTTATAGAGACAATCTAACTATTATAGATACAACAATAGACCCTAAGCTTCACCCTCTCAGCAAGAAAGTTAAACTTGTAGTCGATGCTTTACTAACTTCAAAACACTACGGAGTAGAAAACGTAAGACTAATTAGCGGAGTAAGCGATCACAAAGCAATAAGTGCCACAATCTTAAAAAAGTTGGCTAAGTTATAACCACAAATTAAACAAATAAACTGTAGTGATAATTGAGACAACTGTGATTACCTGGCAGGTTATTTGGTAGACAAACCAGATTGTATACTCATCATTAAATATTTTATAACCAGGCAGGGATTTGCCTGGCATGCGCTTTATTCCACTAAACTGCTGATTAAAATAATAAATTGTCTCCCCGATACTTCTCACCAGCCAAAAGACTGAAAATATAAGCAGGAATAAAATCCAATCGCTTAAGGCTTGAGCAAACAAAGCTACTAAAAACCAAAACAAGCCAAAGACAACTCCATCGGCCCAAACAAAAATACCCAAAGGCAAAAGAGGATAGGTGATCCCCAGATTATTATTTTTAAGTTTGCACTGATAAAGACTAAGTAGAAAAATTAGAAAATTTAATACTACAAAAACTGTTAAAAATATATTTTGTAGCTCCGTCATAGCAATATTATAGCTTAAAAATTGCTTTGGCGATAAGTTTAAGGCTATATTTAAATATGAACCAGTTTAATGCTTCACTTTGGGGAGATGAAGGTTTTAGTGCGATTTTGTCCATGAAATCAATTCCGCAGATAATCAAAATTATTGCAACAGATACTTCTCCACCGCTTTACAACTTAACCGAACACATAGCCTTTAGAATATTTGGCACAGAAGAAATAGTCATTCGTGGACTATCTTTTTTCTACTATTTGCTAACTTGTTTTTTTATATTTTTAATTACTAAGCTTATCTGGGATAAAAAAACAGCACTACTTGCTACCGCTCTTACATTTTTTAACCCTTTCTTTTTCATCTACGCCTTTGAGGGACGGATGTATTCGATCATGGCCCTTGGGGTAGCTGCCAGTTTTTATTTCTTTTTGAAACTGCTTGTCCTTTCCAAAACAAAAATTAAAAAACCCTGGAAATACATTGCCGGGTTGACACTAGGCCTAGACTGGGCTTTGTATAGCCATCATTTCGCAATTTTTGCGGTTTTTGTTTTGGGTTTTTGGTTTGTCATCGAGATCTTAAAGCGCAATTGGAAATTTGCCAAATGGACACTGATTAGCTTTATTGCTGCAGCAATTTTGTACAGCCCGTGGCTTGTTCCGCTATATAACCAAACTAAAATGGTTGGGGGAGGATTTTGGTTAGGAACACCAACACTGACTGATCTGCGTACCCTTATATATGAATATCTCGCTACAGGAATCAAATATCAAAACCTGCAGCAATATGCACTGTATTTAGTCTTGCTCACACTTGCCATTCGTAAGTGGCATAAAAATATGCACAAAAACCTAATTTTACTAACCTGGTTTTTGGGACCAATCTTTATGGCTTGGATAGTGAGCCAGGCTTTCCAATCCGTTTTTTACAACCGTTATCTTCTCTATACTATTCCTGGCGCAATGATCCTTCTGTCAAGCAACAGAAGAAAAATTATATCTATTGTGTTCATTGCCATAATTTTGGGTTTATTTGTCCGAATTGACTGGCATTACTTTAACAATCCCACTAAGCTTCCTTTTCAAGATTTGGCAGCGTATGTAAAAGAAACAAGGCGCGGAGACGATTTTCTTATTAACTGGGATGCAGGCTCTCACCATCTTTGGGAAACAAAGTACTACAAAATCCCAGCCCCTATTTATATTGGGCAAGAAGGTGGAGAGCTACCATTTTTTGTTGGCACAGCACTCATGGAGGAGGAAGATATCATTCGAACCTTACCTGATGCAAATCGCATTGGTGTTGTCACCAGCGGAAACGTTGAAGAGGTGGTTTTACCCGGATATACTAAAAAGGAAGTTAAAGCTTTTGGGAACTTAAAATTTATATGGCTAAGTCAGTAGTAAAAAGATTTTTGGATTTTTGCCACATTCCGTATTGGCTATTTTTTGTATTGGTTTTAATTCTTATACTGCGCATCCCAAGCCTGTTCGAACCGTTTTCTTACGGCGACGAAATGATCTACTTGACCTTGGGCAATGCTGCCCGAAAAGGACTTGTGTTTTACCGTGATATTCACGATAATAAGCCCCCTTTCTTGTATTACCTGGCGGGAATATCCGGAAATGTCTTTTTCTTCAGGGCAATACTGGCTTTTTGGATGCTTGTTACGACCGTGCTTTTTTGGCGACTTGTTAAAAAGCTTCAACCCAAAAATAATCTGTTTCAAAAAATCGCAGTTGGTATTTTTGCCCTTTTAACTACCATTCCTCTTACAGAAGGTCAGATTGCCAACGCCGAGCTTTTTATGCTTATGCCCACGATTATTGGTTTTTCAATACTGCTAGAAAACAAGGCTAACTTAAAACAAATTTTTTTGGCCGGCGTCATGTTTGGCTTGGCCACGTTATTTAAGGTCCCCGCCGCGTTTGATCTTGGCGCCGTGATTTTATTTTGGTTAATTTTCATTAATAAACCAAAACAAATCAAAAAATTTGTCACTCATGTCACTTTTTTGGCCGTTGGGTTTTTACTGCCGATAGCACTTAGCCTGGGGTGGTATTATTTACAGGGGGCTTTTTCCGAATATTTGATTGCCGCATTTTTACAAAATGTTGGATATCTGTCTTCATGGCGTCCCGACGATGTAGTGGAACCCTTCTTGATTAAAAACGGACCGCTTTTAGTTCGTGCCAGTGTAATAATAATTGGTTTTGCTATTATCTGGCTTAAGCGCAAATCTTTAGATAAAACTTTGATAATTGCCAGCCTTTGGGCACTAACCAGTCTTTTTGCCGTCACGCTTTCTGAGAGACCATATCCACACTATCTTATCCAAATCGTACCCGCTTTAAGTTTACTTTTGGCATTCTTATTTGCCTTTCCTAAAAAACAACAGGTTTTTGCGCCTGTTCCGCTAACGCTTATTTTTGCCGTACCAGTGATATATAAATTCTGGTACTACCCCAGCTTTCCTTATTATGAGCGTTTTGTCTTGTTTGCGACAAGGCAGATAAATAAAGAGGAGTATTTTGACCGATTCGATGGATCAGTTAACCGTAATTATAAAATCGCTAAATTCATAACCGAGTCTTCTTATCCAGACGAAAAGATATTTGTCTGGGGGAGTACTGCAAGCGTTTATGCACTATCACGACGCCTACCACCCACAAAATATACTACTAATTATCACATTAATGATTTTTACAGCAAGGAAGCTATAATACATGAATTATCACAAAGTCAGCCTGCATTTGTAATTATCCAACCAGATTCTGAAAATTTTCCCAAACTACAAAGCCTTTTGAACAGGCAGTACTTCTTAATAAAGACTATCGACAATGCTACAATTTGGCGACTTAAGTAAAATGTTGACAATTAAGAAGCTCCCATATTTGAAAATCGTTATTACACTGTTGGGGCTTAATCTAGCAACGGGATTGCTGGTAATATTTTTACAAAATAATTTACCCCCAGAAGTCCCCCTTTTGTACGGAAGAGCTTACGGTGAAAAACAATTGGTTGATAGCATCTGGCTTATCATTCCCAGCATTACTGCTGTTTTAGCAATTTTGATTAATACAGCGGTATCATGCTTTATCAAAGAAAAACTATTGCAACAGATTTTAATAACAACAAGTATTGTTGCTACAATATTAGCACTTATTACCACAATAAAAATAATTTTATTAGTAGGAAATATTTAATGTTAACGATTATTGCATTACCACTGATTACTTCTTTCGCTATGGCACTAATTCTAACTTATCCAGTCATAATTATTTCCAAAAGATGGGGACTTATAGACGATCCAAAATCAAATAAACACAAAAAAGTAATTCACAAAAAACCTATTCCTAGGGGAGGGGGGCTAGCCATTTACCTAAGCTTTATGATTACTACGCTTTTATTTTTACCGCTTGATAAACATATATTAGGTATTATTCTTGGAGCAACGCTTCTTGTTTTTACCGGCCTTTTAGATGATAGATATAATCTAAACCCATATTTGCGTTTGGCTTTACAATTTTTTGCCGCCAGCATTCCAATCGCAGCAGGAATCGGCATCTCTTTTGTCACTAACCCATTAGGAGGTGGAATTTTAGATCTATCATATCCACAAATAAGCTTTGAGCTTTTGGGTAAAACAAGAAGCATCTGGATATTATCGGATTTATTTGCTTTATTCTGGATCGTAATAATTATGAACTTTCTCAATTGGGGGGCTAAAGGAGTTGACGGGCAACTCAGCGGTGTAGTAGCAATTGCAGCTTTAACAATGATGTTTTTATCTTCAAACTATTCTGCTGATATTGCCGAATGGCCGGTTATGATCTTAGCAAGTATTACCGTTGGTGCCTTCGCTGGCTTTTTGCCTTGGCATGTTTATCCACAAAAAATTATGCCTAGTTTTGGCGGATCTAATCTGGGCGGCTTTTTGCTAGCAATTTTGTCAATCTTAACAACCGCAAAGGTCGGGACTTTAGCTATGGTTTTAGCTATTCCACTGATTGATAGCGGGTATACAGTGATAAGACGAATCGCTCAGGGAAAATCTCCTGTTTGGGGAGACAGGGGACACTTTCACCATCGACTATTAGACAAAGCTGGTTGGAATATCCCCAAAATTATGATTTTTTATTGGGCTACAACATTATTTTTTGGAATCATTGCTTTAAATATCAATGCGCAGAATAAATTGTATACTATACTAGCTGCAGGATTATGTTTAGCGGCAACAATTTTATGGTTAAACTCATACAAACAGGGTTAGGTTTTATAAAACTGGCCAGACCAATCCATTGGATTAAAAATCTATCAATTTTTGCTGCGCTTGTTTTTACAGGTGCTCTGTTACAAAAACAGCTAGTGTTACGCGTATTTTGGGGATTTATTGTTTTTAATCTTGCAGCCAGTGCCACCTACGCATTTAATGATTTACTGGATCGAGACCGCGACAGAAAACATCCAATCAAAAAGCTCCGCCCAATAGCCAGCGGCCTGATAAACCCGGGGCTAGCCCTTGTTTTTTCTGGGAGTTTGGCGATTATCTCCTTGGCTATGGCATTTAAATTATCTTACTTATTCTTTCTGATTCTACTTTCGTATTTGATGCTACAAATAGGATATTCAATTTATTTAAAAAATTTGTATATTATTGATATTTTAATTATTGCCGCTGGTTTTATTATTCGAGTTTACTCTGGTGCGTTTATCATTAACGCTCATTTATCTGTTTGGTTTTTGCTGTGTGTTGTTTCTGTTGCGCTCTTTTTGGCATCAGGGAAACGCCGAGCGGAGATTGGAGCTTTAGGTAAAAGTGGCACTACCAGAAAAACACTGATACGCTACTCACCTGAGCTTCTCAACTCTTACGTCACCATGTTTGGTAATGCTGCCTGGATGAGCTGGTCTCTTTTTACTTTTTTTGAGTCACCGCAAGCCAGTATGCCGCTGTGGCTATTTTTAGCCGAGCTTTCTAGAACCACAACAGTCAACAAGCTCTTAATGGCTACTATTCCCGTAACGATTTTTGGTATCATGCGCTATCAAAGCTTAATTTTTGAAAATAGGGCAGAGACACCGGAAAAATTATTGTTAACCGACAAAGCGCTTATCGCTTCTGTTATTCTCTGGGTAATAATGGTTGTTTGGATTTTATACGGGGGAGTAGCTAGCGCAGATCATTCGGTCTATATCACTTGATCTTGGCATATTCAACTGAAACCCATCCTTCTATTTCTTCATCTAGCTGAATTTTATACCAATCCTCATCTTCTGAAATTTCTAAAAGAGAGTATTCGTCTTCTGGTTCAACTTGAGCGATCTCGCTTGATAGAGTAGAAGGATTACTTCTTACACGCAAAAAGCCAATTGGTGTGTCAAGTATCTGAACTGTCTCCTGCTTATTCTCATCTTCCAGCTGCTGCAAATTAACCATATCGTCTTCTTTTGGGAGGGCAACCTTTGCAAGATCAGCAAAAACGGTAAGCAAGTATCCTTTTTGAGCTTGAACCATAACACTTTTCTCTCCATAACCCTCAGCTTCGATCACCACTTTATATATAGCATTAGTTAAATCAGAGGATTTAGCAGGAGCAACGTCAACAAAAACATCATCTATGTAGACTTTAGCTCCAGTTGGTTCAGTTACAACTGCGATACTAGCCTCACTGTTTACAGATCTATCAAATGAAACTTCAACTCCGCTTGAGCTTCCCTCCTCTGCCCCAAATTCGCGTCGCACAATAGTTTTCACACCTGAAGTTAATTTTATTCGGGTTTCGTAAGGGACAAGCGCCTGTTCAAAAGATTCTGGAATAAGTTTTAAATCAACCTCTTTTTGCTCAAACTCCCCTTCGAATGGAGTTTTTCCCACTTGACGATCGTTGATATAAACTTGTGAGGAAACATTCGTTTCAATAACTAAAACTGCTTTTTGATTAGAAAGATAATGATAAATTAAAAAAACTCCTCCAATAACAAATGCCGTGCTAAGTAGAGCAAACAAACCAATTTTAACTTTTTTAATCACTGTTTTTTGAGTGTAACAAAGAGATCCCCTCTTGACAAACATATGGCAAGTTTTTATTATAAATTAGCAGTCCAGATGAGTGACTGCCAAAAAGGAGGTGAAAATATGGCTATTACAAAATGGGAACCATTCCGTTTCCCCAGCTTTTTTGAGGAATTTGAACCAACACAACGCGGTTTGAAAATTCACGAGACAGACAAAGATCTTATTGCAGAAGCAGTTGTTGCTGGAGTTTCGGCTGACGATGTTGAAGTTCATATTGAAGACGGCGTTTTAACTATCAAAGCTGAGGTCAACGAAGAAAACCGTGCTTATCAGTATTACTACACCGCTGCTCTTTCTGGAGGACAGTGGAATAAGGCAGAGGCAGATATTGAAAATGGTATTGTAACCATAACAATACCAAAACAAGAAGCTGCACGTCCGCAAAAAATTACAGTCCGACAGAAAAAGGATCGGTAAATTTTTAGAGTAGGTTTTTAAAATTGATGTTATAATAGGCCTACTCTGGCCTGGTGGCGAAGTGGTAACGCTTCGGTCTGCAAAACCGACATGCGCGGGTTCGATTCCCGCCCAGGCCTCAAATCTCCAAAGACTTTAGGTAATCACGAAGTTCATCATTTATATCCGGGTGCTTAAGACCTTGGTCGATGATAGTTTTTAGATAGCCAATTTTACTACCTGTGTCATAAAACACTCCCCCTTTAATCTCCGCTGAAACCACTCTCTCTCCCCCCTCAAGCATTAAGTTTAAAACATCGTTATAATAAAGCTCTCCTCCATCTAAATTTTCGACTGCTTGGTCTAGATACTTGAAAATTTCTGGCGTAAACAAAAAGCTACTAACGTTTCCTAAATTGCTGGGGGCTTCTTCCTTTCCCGGTTTTTCAATAATAGTATCGATGTCAATAACTCCCGGTTCTATTTCCGGTCCACTGGCGTAACCATATTTATCATAATCACCTTCATTTTTAGCGATAATCCCCGCCAGAACACTACATTTATATTTTTCATAAACAGAGATTAACTGTTTAAACTCTGAGGGATCGGCCTCAATGAAATCGTCACTCCAAGTGTAGATAAAAGGTTCACCACCAACAATCTTGCGCACATTTAAAAGCGGAGTGCCATTACCGTAAGGCCCTTTTTGTCTAACATAGTAGAAGTTTGCCAAATTAGAAATCTTTTTTGTTTCTTCCAACAGTTTAGCTTTCTTCTCGCCGCCCGCTTTAAGATTTTCAATAAGATCTAGCATTGGTTCATCAAAATGATCCTCGATTGCACGTTTGTGGTATCCAGTGACAATAATAATGTCGGTGACTCCAGCATCAACCAGACCTTCGACTACTGTTTGAATTACGGGTTTGTCAACAATCGGAAGCATTTCTTTAGGCATAGCCTTTGTTTGAGGTAAAAATCGAGTACCAAATCCAGCAGCGGGAATAACTGCTTTTGTCACCTTTTGAACCATCGGACTTATATTTTACACCAAATAATATTTACCTGCATTTTCAGTAACAATTCCTTTTAGAGCCAGCATGGAGATCGTAGCTGAAAGTTCGGCTACGGCAACATCAAGCGTCACACTAAGTTCATCAACATTCATCGGCTCTCGTGCCAAAGCCTCCCAAATTTGCTTTTCTTGCTCAGCCAGATCCTCCGGCATCTTTGTTTTGATTTCTGATTTAGACTCAGATTCTTTACCCAAAACATCAAAGGCAGATGTCACGAGCCGAGCCTTACCTTCTTTAATAAGCAGATTTGTACCGACTGACACGGATGATGTTATGGGACCTGGCAGGGCATATAACGATTTGCCTTGTTCAAGAGCTAAGCCTGCTGTAATAAGCGAGCCTGATCTAATCGCAGCCTCGATGACCAAAACCCCCAAGCTAGTAAGCCCCGAAACAATTCGGTTTCGAGCTGGATACTTCCAAAGTTGAGGTTTACTTTCTGGCTTGTATTCACTGATCACTGCACCGCCGTTTTGCAAAATAGCCGTATATAAATTAGCATTCTCCGGCGGATACAAATAGTTTAAGCCGTTACCCAACACCGCAATTGTACGGCCACCATAATCAACAGTTTTCTGATGAACTTGTGTGTCCACACCGTACATAAAACCCGAAATAGTAGTTATTCCCTCGAAAACCAAATCCGCTACAAATTTATCAATACAATCCGCCCCATAACGGGTCATTTTACGACTCCCTACGATGGCCAATGATTTTTTTAACAAATCCAAGTTTAAATCACCTTGAACATAAATTTGTTTAGGTGGATTTTTTATTTTTAGCAAAGCTTTTGGATAAGCTTTATCACCAAATTTAATTTTTGTAATTTCAAAATCCGACATTTTCATAATGGTCTACCCTCTCCACCTCTTTGTTTATATTTACAACAATTGCCACAACATCTATACGATGTTGCGGATACTGAGCCTGCAAGTCTCGGTTTTTAAGTAAATAGCTTTGGGCTGTGCGTTGTACTTGAAAAAGTTTTCTAGAGCTTACCATCTCCTCCGGTGTGCCAAAGCTTTCTCCCACTTTTAACTTCACTTCTACAAAAACTAAAATATTATTGTCAATGCAAATTAAATCCAATTCTCCAAATCTAGTGTTAAAATTTTGCTCTAAGATTTTGAAACCCTTATTACGAAGGTGTCTTGCGGCAATCTCTTCTCCTATTTTCCCTTTTTTATAATTTTGAGTTTTCATTCAACACTTCTTACCCGATACTGCAGCGCTTCGGCAACGTGAGATGGCTTGATAGTTTCACTGCCTTCTAAATCTGCGATTGTGCGGCTGACCTTGATAAGTCTAAAGTAAGTTCGAGCTGACAGGCCGTAAGTATTTACAGCTTGCTTAAGAAGCCGTTGACTTTCGCCATCAAGCTCACAAAACATTTTAATATGTTTGTTTTTCATATCTGCATTTACAAATATTCTGTGTTTAGCAAAACGTTTGTTTTGAAGTTGTCGTGCTTTAATAATCCTCTTTCGGACACTGTCTGAGCTTTCTGCCTTTTTCTTTTTATTTTTGTGCAATGTCATAAGCTTATCAATATCAACAGCAGCGACGTTCAAATGTAGATCTATCCGATCCATAAGCGGTCCTGAAAGCTTGTTTTGATAGCGCATAATGGAACGGGGCGTACATTTACAAGCCCTTTTGTCATCACCCAAAAACCCACAAGGACAGGGGTTGCTGGCGGCAACAAGCATAAAACGTGCCGGAAATTTGACTGATCCAGCAGCCCTGGTAATACTCACTTCTCCATCTTCCAGAGGTTGACGAAGCGCTTCCAGGGTAGACCTGCTGAACTCTGGAAACTCATCCAAAAAAAGCACTCCACGATGTGCCAGAGAAATCTCTCCCGGGTGTGGATTGCTGCCTCCTCCAATAAGGCCTATGCGACTTGTCGTGTGGTGTGAAACTCTGAAAGGTCGCTGCTTAATCAAAGACTGTCCAGGAGCAATATTGCCAGTAACCGAATAGATTTTGGTTACTTCGAGGCTTTCTTCAGGGTTTAGATATGGTAATATTCCTGCCATAGCCCGAGCAAGCATGGTTTTTCCTGAACCCGGAACGCCTTGCATATGTACGTTATGGCCCCCGGCAGCAGCAATAGTCAGAGCACGCTTAGCTTGTTCCTGGCCAATTATTTCAGAGAAATCAAACTCAGCAGAGACATGGTTTTTATCAAAATCTTGATCTTTAGCCGAAAACAAAATGGGTTTGATTGCCTCCAACCCATTCAGGTGGGCAACAAGATCAGTTAATTTTTCTACACCGTAAACATTTAGGTCTTCTACAACTACAGCTTCATTGGCACTCGAAGTGGGAACAAATAAATTTTTTACTTTTTCTTTTTTAGCAGCAAGAGCCAAAAGAAGCACTCCTTTAGTGTGTCTTAGTGTTCCATCCAAAGAAAGCTCTCCATAAAAAAAGCTTTTTTGTTCGGGTAGTTTTACGGCTTCTATCGAGTTTAGAATACCAATGGCAATAGGCAGATCATAGCAGCTTCCCTCTTTGGGTATATCTGCAGGCGCTAGATTAACAATAATTTTTAAATTGGGAAATTCTACGCCGGAGTTGCTTAGAGCCGTTTTTACCCGTTCACGAGCTTCTTCAACGGATTTGCTGGGAAGACCAATTATATTAAATCCGGGAAAACCTTTTTTAAAGACATTAACCTCTACCTCGATAGGTACTGTTTCCAGGCCAAAGTGAGCAGCAGATAAAACTTTGGTAAGCACTCTAGTTTAGTTTAGACCAAAAACAATGCCTGAAGCAATAAAAAAGAGGGGGTCTGAAACAAGTTCAGAGCACACCCTCTTTTGGTGCTAGACAAGGAGTAAGAAAAAAATCAAAAGAAACGCTAAAGCCCAGAATAGGAGCACATAACGTATTGATAAATGGAAATTTGCGGCTCCACCTGTTGGCAAATCGAGCGCACACTTCTTGCAAATCCCAGCTTCAATATGCTTTTCGCAAGCCCATTTGCCACAGACAGTACACTGCCTACGATCATGGGGAGATGTCCATATTGCCACCTCCACTTCTCCCGAAGGCGCATAATCTCCGTCCGCCGCTATAGGTTTTGTAACAACATCTGGTTCTGCCGGCTCACCGCAGACACAACAATCATACTTTCTACGAAATCCAACAAGTTCCTTCGTATACTCCTTCTTATATTCTTGTTGTTTTCTGCGCCAGCGATCTTCTTGTTGACGTTTTTGGCTCTCTTGCTGCTTCGCAACATAATCGCGAGCACTTTTTCTCCAGTCACTCATGACTTACTCTCCTTTTGTCTAAAAGTACCTTCCAAAATTGGAATTAGAAGTATTATACCAAATTATAGGCTTACTCATACCTTATGGCTTCAACAATTGCCAAAGGCAAGTGCCAGAGGCAGATTCACTATAATTAATTATTCATAGCGAATTGCTTCAATTGGAGTCAGCTCAGCAGCACGACGTGCAGGAAAAACACCAAAGAAAACACCAATTCCGGTGGATATCCCAAGCGCAACCACCACAGCAACAAGATTCAAGGCAATTGGGAAAAATGGCCGTACTGCTGCCACTATTAAAGTCGAAATTAAAAGACCCATCAATCCGCCAAAAAGCGAGAGCATTACGGATTCCGTAAGAAATTGAGTTAAAATATCACGCCTTGTGGCTCCTATCGCTCTCCTAATTCCGATTTCTTTAGTACGTTCAGTAACATTGGCATACATGATGTTCATTATTCCAATTCCACCAACAACCAGCGAGATCGAACCAATCGCGACCAAAACTCCATTAAGTACACCAAAGATTTGGTCTACAATTCCCAAAAGCTCATCCTGATCTGAAACCGAAAACTCATCTTCGTCATAACGCTGCAAAAGAGCATCTTCTACTTCTCTCTTTACATCCTCAACATCCACACTCGGATCGGCTCCAATTTGCAGATTGAAAAAAGTTTTTTTAGGATTTATAGAACCAAAAGTCGTGCGATATGACATTACAACCGCTCCGTCCAGCTGTGGATCCCCCTCCTTTTCTGATACCCCCTTAACCTTAAAGCGTTGGCTACCATAGCGTACAATTTTACCAACAGCGGCTTCTGGTGATTCAAAAAGATTCTCTGCTAGGGTATATCCTAAAACAACGTCCTTTGCACGACGTTGAACATCTGATCGGTCAAGAAGCTCTCCTGCATAAGCCTCGATCGCCATCATTTCAAACATCTGCTCATTGGTTCCCAGAATATAACCAAATTCTTCATTTTCTCGAGTTTCAATAAGACCAGATTTCAAAAACATAGGAACAACATACTCAGCCGAGCCGATTCGTTCAAGAGAACGCAAATCTCGTTCGTCGAACTCTGCTCCACCAGCAAAACCTGCACCAAAATTTTGCGCGCCTTGACTAACACCAGAGCCAGGAAAAACAATAATCAGATTCGTTCCTAAACCTTCAAACTGACCGCTAATATAATTTTTTAAACCCAGCCCCAAAGCAATAAGCATTACGACTGACAAAACTCCGATTAAAATTCCCAAAGAAGCCAATATCGTTCTTGTTTTGTTGCGTTTGAAATCTTCAAATGCACTTTTTACTTGAAACCAATAATAATTCATAGCTTGTCAACTATTTCTCCATCTTTAACATAGATTTGTCTTTTTGTGCGTGCTGCCACATCAGCCTCATGCGTAACAATTACTACCGTCACTCCAAGGTCTTTATTTAAATTTTCAAGCAGCTTCATTATTTCATCACCGGTCTTGGTATCAATGTTTCCCGTAGGCTCATCAGCAAGAATAAGCTTTGGTTTCATAATGAGAGCCCGTGCAATGGCCGTTCGCTGCTGTTGACCGCCACTGATTTTATTCGGATAAAAATCTGCCCGATGGTCTATGCCAAAACGAGTCAACAACTCCATAGCATAATCTCTAGGATTAAAATCTAAATTATGCTTGGCGTATTGGCTAGGTAACATTACGTTTTCTAAAACCGTGAACTTTTCGATTAGATTGAATTGTTGAAAAACAAAACCGACATTTTCGTTTCGAAGTCTACTAATTTGTGTATCAGTAAGCTTTGAAGAATCCTTACCAAAAAGACTTACCTTCCCGTCGGTGGGTTTGTCTAACAAGCCAATTATATGCATCAGGGTTGATTTACCAGATCCAGATGGCCCCAAAATCCCAATATACTCTTTCTCTTTAATTTCAAGGTTAGCTTTTTTGAGCGCCTCTACTTTTTCTTCTCCCAACCAATAAGTTTTGCATGTGTTTTGAAGACTAATCATAGATTTTCATGCCTTCTGAAATCTCGTCGCTAATTATTTCTACTCTGTCTACACCTTCAAGCCCCAACTTGACATATATTTTCTTGTCTCCTTTTTGAGTAAGTAAATATTGGCCTTCTTTGTCGCTTTTGACAAACCCTGCCGGAGCCCAAAGGGCTTCATCTTTGCTTTCCAGAACAAAAATGGCGTCACCCGTCATGCCCAAACGATAATCAATTTCACTTAATTCAGGCAGAACCACTTGTACTCCGTACACCACACCAACCTCGGCTGAATCAGAAGAAAAATCGACCCTAGACACGGTCCCCCTTATTTCTTTTTCTGGAAATGAATCTAGTGTAATTAAGACTTCCACTCCTTCTTTCAAAGAAACCACCTCGGTTTGATCAGCTGTTACTCCGAAATAAATTGTGTCAGGATTGACAATCTCAAACTGCGGCTGAGTTGACATCACAAACGAGCCAGAAAACGGATTACTAATAGAGGTAACCAGCCCGTCAAAAGGAGCGTAAAGACTTGCTCCCTTAAGGTTACGCTCAGCAATAATTACAGCCTCGTAAGCATTATCTTTAGCAACTTCCGCACTGGTACGAGTATCACGCTGAGAAAAAGTTTCGTCTGCTTCATGATTTTGCAGACTATCGTAAACATTATCAATCGTAGCGTCATAACGGCGCAGATTGTTTAAGGCTGTTTGATAAGCGGCGTTTAGGGTAGTTGTATCCAATTTGCCCAAAAGAGTCCCACGCTTTACACGCTCCCCCTCCTTTACACCTATATAAATTAGTTTCCCAGAAGTTTCAAAGCTAAGATTTGCATGTTCCGTAGCGTCTATCTTACCTGTCAGAACAAGCTCCTGCCGAACCTCGCCTTTCTTAATTTCAGCTTCCTCAAACCCATTTTTCTTAGCTCGACCCCTATCCCAATAAAACCAGCCAATTCCAACAATCAGCAAGACAGCCAGCACATACCATTTACGAGACCATATTTTTTGAAAAATATTTTT
>Ga0272443_10001046_pt1 | contig 43707 bp, 31 predicted proteins | sample SSMAcet12_FD_193581 | JGI IMG/M metagenome (GOLD analysis project Ga0272443, IMG submission 193581) | Marine sediment archaeal communities from Little Sippewissett salt marsh, Falmouth, MA, United States - SSM-Acet-12 | ecosystem: Environmental > Aquatic > Marine > Wetlands > Sediment ...
TCCAGCACATGGGCGGGATCAAGGGATCGCCGTTTATCGTGGCCATCAACAAGAACGTCAAGGCCCCCATCTTCCAGGTGGCCGATGTGGGCATCGAGGCCGACATCCTGGAGTTCCTGCCTGAACTGACCGAAGCGCTCGAAGAACTGTAACCGCTTCAGTGGTCCCTTTTTGTCTTCTATCGGGCGATTCCGAGGCCCCTTTCGAATCGCCCGCCCATTCCATTGTGTCAGAGTAGCGATTTGAGCTTCAGCAGCCGTTTTCCCGTTTCCGCCAGAATTTCCTCGGACCGCGAGAAGTGCAGCCGGATCAGGTGGCTGACAGGCTCAAAGAAAAAACTGGAGCCGGGGACGGCCGCAACGCCCACCGTTTTGGCCATCCAGCGACAGAATTCGTTGTCGTCGGTCACGCCGAATTCGCTGCAGTCCACCATCACATAATAGGCGCCCTGGGGTTGGGTATAGACCAGTCCGGCTTCGTCCAGGTACCCCAGAAACAGATCCCGCTTGCGGGTGTAGTCCGCCGTGAGGTTCTCGTAGTAGCTCAAGGGCAGTTCCAGGGCGGTCACGGCCGCTTCCTGCAGTGGGGCGGCGGCGCCGACTGTGAGAAAATCGTGCACCTTGCGGGCTCCGGCGATCACCGTTTCCGGTCCGATCACGTATCCCAAGCGCCAGCCGGTCATGTTGTAGGTTTTGGACAGGGAACTGCACGAAATGGTGCGTTCGAACATGCCCGGCAGTGCGGCCATGTAATGGTGGCGGTAAGGCGGGTAGACGATGTGCTCGTAAACCTCGTCCGTGATTACGAAGGCGTCGAACTCTTTTGCCAGGTCGGCGATGGTCTGCAACTCTTCAAGGGAGAATACTTTCCCCGAGGGGTTGGACGGATTGCACAGCACGATGGCCTTGGGACGTTTTTCGAAAGCCGCGCGCAACTGGGCCGGGTCGAAATTGAAATCCGGCGGATGCAGGGGCACATAGATCGGTTCGGCGCCGCTGAGAATCGTATCGGCGCCGTAATTCTCGTAGTAGGGAGAAAAAACGATCACCTTGTCGCCGGGATTGCAGGCCGTCATCATGGCTGTCATCATCGCCTCGGTGCTGCCGCAGGTGACCACCACGTGGGTATCGGCATCCAGGTCGATGCCCATCCAGTGCCGCTGCTTGTTTACCAGGGCTTGTCGAAAGCGCGGTGCCCCCCAGGTGATGGCGTACTGATGTGGCCCCTTGGCCATGGCGCGCTTTCCGGCGGCCAACACCTCGGCCGGCGGATCGGCGTCGGGAAACCCCTGGGAGAGGTTGATGGCGTCATATTGATTGGCCACGCGGGTCATCTCGCGGATGACGGACTCGGTGAAACAGGTCAGGCGGTCGGCGGTTTTCGGCATGGGCGTTCCTTTAAAAAGCTTTTCCAGGATTATTTCGGCCATTCATCGGAGATAGAGAAATACGTATTGCTTCTTTGTGGTTGTGTCAATAAATGGGAAAAGCTTTTTACGAGAATATCAAAACTGCCGGTAGACGATCCTTCCGTCGAATACCGTCATCGCGACCCGGGTTTCTGGAATCCGGGAGGGATTGATTTCCAGAATATTCTCGCTGAGAACCACCAGGTCGGCCTTCTTCCCTGGTGCGATCATGCCCAGATCGTGGGCCTGGTGGACCTTCGCCGGCGTGGCGGTATAGGCGGCCAGGGCCTCGGCTACGGTGATTCGCTCTTGCGGATGCCAGCCGGCTTCCGGGGTGCCGTCGCTGCGCTGCCGGGTGGCCGCAGCGTGGATGGCCGGCAGCGGCGCCGGATCGCATACCGGGCAGTCCGAGCTGAACATGACCGGCGTGCCGGTGTCCATCAGTCGGCGAAAGGCATAGCACCAGCGGCCCTTTTCCCCCACTGCCGTATAGATGAGGTTCATGTCCAGGACCATATTGGACGGCGTCACGCACAGGGCCAGATGCAGGCGACCCAGTCGGTCGGCGTCTTCGGGACGGATCATCTGGACGTGCTCGATCCGGTGGGAAATGGCCGGTCGCGGGCGTCCTGACCGGTTTTTTCGGGATTCGAGGTTTTCGAACAGATCAACCAGCTCGCGGTTGGCCCGGTCGCCGACTGCATGCACCATCACCGAAAGACCGGCCGCGTCGGCCCGATCCACATCTTCGGAAAGTTGTTCCATATCCATCAGGGGCATCCCGCATTCGGCATCCAGAAAGGGATCGATCATCCAGGCGGTGCGGGCGCCCATGCCGCCGTCCGAAAAATACTTCACGTGGCCGATGCGCAGCCGGTCACCGCCGAATCCCGTGCGCAGGCCCAGGTCGATAATGGCGTCCAACTGCTCTCCCGGCAGGCTCACCCAGGCGCGCAGGGCCAGGTCGCCGGCGGCATCCATTTTCTGGAAAGTCTGCAGGGCGCTGGCACCATCCTTGTCGTTCATCAACCGGACATCGACGATGCCGGTAACGCCCCGACGGTGCAATGCGCCGGTGGCGTCTGCAAAGGCCCGCAACATCTGATCGGAATCCGGCGGGGCAACGGCATCGCGGGCCAGATTGATGGCCAGTTCCCGCAGGATGCCGGTGGGGTTGCCGGCGGCATCGCGCTCGATCCGGCCTTCCGGCGGATCGGGGGTGCCCGCATCGATTCCGGCTTGTTTCAGAGCCAGCGAGTTGGCTGCCGCCAGGTGCAGGTCGCAGCGCCACAGCAGCACGGGATGATCGGGAGCAGCCTTGTCCAGCACCTCGCAGGTGGGCATGCACGGCGCCGTCCAGTCGGTTTCGTTCCATCCCTGGCCCATGATCCACTGGCCGGCCGGCTGGGTTGCGGCCGCCTGCTGCAACCGTGAAACCAGATCTTCGATGCAGGTGAGGTCGTCCAACCGCAGGCCCTGGCGGTTGAGGGCCCATTCATAAAAATGAATATGGGTGTCGATGAATCCCGGCACTACCAAGCGGCCGTCGAGATCGATCTTTTCGGTACCGGCTCCGGCCAGTTTCAGGATGTCGTTGGCTTCTCCAACGGCCAGGATTCGACCATTTCCGACGGCTACGGCCTGGGCGAAGGGCTGCCCGGAATTTTGGGTGGCAATGGCGCCGTTGAAGAAAACGAGGTCAGGTGAGAAGAGGGGGGAAGGCATGCCGATTCTTGCTCCAATATGTGATTTAGGATTCAAGGTTTCGAGGGGTCGAGGAATTAATTGCTGATGAACGGTTTATCGGTTTACGATGTTTCCAGTATAACGATTAAAGGTGGGTAATTCTTACCCTTGAAATTTGGAATCCTCGCACCCTGGACCCCTTTTTTACAACAAAAATCCCTCGGGGAACGGATCGGCATCATCCACTACAAACTGATGGTAGCCGGTGATCTGGGCGTTGCCCCGGATTTGACCCACGATGCCGTCGAGTTCACCGATGGCCACTTTTTTTACGATGCGTCCTTCGAACACCGTACCCAGGGGACCGGCATTGCGGTAAGTCCCCCCGGGGGCGAGTTTGCCGTGGTGGTGCAGCAGGGTCATCTTGGCCGTGGTACCGGTGCCGCAGGGCGAGCGGTCCATGTGAGACTCACCGTAGATCACCACGCCCCGGCCGTTTCCGGTCTGCGGGTCCTCGTCGTAGAATTCGGTGACATCCACCGTGGTCACTTCCGGCCGCTCGGGGTGGACCACATCCACGGATCGGTTGGCGGCGTCGATGATGTCCATCCCCAGGGATACCAATCGGCCCCTGTTGGCCGGCACCAGATCGATGCCGATCTTTCGGGCCGAAACCATGGCGAAAAAACCGCCCACGCAGACCAGGTCGACGGGAACCGTGCCGAATCCTGGGACATCGATGCTTCGATCCGCTTCCAGAACGAACGAGGGCACCATGTCGATGGCCACGGATTCCACATGGCCCCCGCGGATGCGGGTGTGGGCATCCAGCGGCCCGGAGGGGGTGTCGACCGTGATCACCGTGTCGCCCTCTTCGGCCTTCAACGCCCCGACTTCGATCAGGGTGGCCACGGCCCCGATGGTGGCGTGACCGCACAGGTAGGGATAGCGCCGGGCATCCATGTAAAAGAGCCCGAAAGCGCCGTTTTCGCTGACCGGTTCGGTCACCACGGCCGCCATGATTCCCCGGTGTCCGCGAGGCTCGCGGGTCAGCAGTTTGCGGACGTGGTCGAAACGGTCTTCGAAATGGCCCCGTTTGTCCTTCATCGTGCTACCGGGCAGGTTTCCCACGCCGCCCACCAGCAGCCGGGTGGGTTCTCCCTGGGTGTAGGAATCGATGGTGACGATGCGGTCACCATAACGCTCCAGAAAACTTTTTTCGAGGCCTTCCAGTTTGAGCATTGATCAGCTCCTTAAAAGCAAAACCTGAAAACGGTGAATACTGCTTTCAGGTTTGATTGAGATCGTAGGGGCGGTATCCGCGCCGATTTTACTCCGCGGCGATCAGATGGCAATGATGCGGTGCCACCTGGATGCTGACCGCCTCGCCGATCTGGTAAAGACGGGTGCGCATCATGCTGATGATGTGGATTTCACGGTTGGAGCTTAATTCGATGAAATAGCTGACCTCCCCGCCCATGTAGCTGCGGTCCTTGATGCGGCCCTCGAAGTGATTCAATCCCTCCACCGCTTCGAATTCCTCTTTGGGAAAGGCGTCGAAACGCTGGGCACGCACGATCATTTCCACCGCATCGCCCTCGGAAAACCCGCCTTTGTTTTCCGCGAAGAGGATGTCGCCGGTTTCGATCCGGACATGAACGTGGCTGTCGTCCACCTCTACGACTTCTCCGGAAATAAAGTTGGAGTGCCCCAGAAAATCGGCCACGAAGTGGTTGACCGGTTCGTTGTAAACGGATTCGGGGTCGCCCTCCTGCTGCTTGCGACCGTTTTTCATGACCAGGATCTTGTCAGACATGCTCAATGCTTCGCGCTGGTCATGGGTGACGAAAATGGTGGTGACGCCCAGCATCTGCTGGAGATTGTCTACCTCGCGGCGCATGGCCTCCCTCAAATTCTCGTCCAGAGCCGACAGCGGCTCATCCATCAGAAGGACATCCGGTTCTATCACGATGGCCCGGGCCATGGCGATGCGCTGCTGCTGCCCGCCGGAAAGCTGGCTGGGCATACGGTTCTCCACTCCGGGGAGGCGCACCATCTCCAAGGCGCGGGAGACCTTCTCCTCGATCTCGTCCCTGGAGACATCGCGGTATTTCAGGCCGAAAGCCACATTGTCGAAAATGGTTTTGTGGGGAAACAGGGCGTAGTTCTGGAAAATCATGCCCAGGTTGCGTCTGTGGATGGGCGTGTCGTTGATGCGTTTGCCCTTGATGAGGATATCCCCTTCGGTGGGTTCCTCCAACCCGGCCACCATGCGCAAAAGGGTGGTCTTGCCGCAGCCGGAAGGCCCCAGCAGGGTTACCAACGATCCCTCTTCGATGTCGAAGTTCATCTTCTCGACAGCCAAAACTTTGCCGAAGCGTTTCATGATGCCTTTGAACTGTACCATGGGCGGTTTGTTGCCGGTAGCCACGTTCGCCTGTCTCCCTGTTTTGCTTGTTTATGATTTTCGGACCGCTGCGGTAGGCAGCGGTCCGAGCATAAACTTGTGAATTGAAACTAACTGCCTGCCTTAATCCGATCCCACTTCTCCGTCCATTCCACCTGATGGGAATTCCAGTAGGCCGGATTGGCGAAGAGATAGCCATCCAGCTTGCCGGTGGGATCGAAGGCCGGCATTTTTTTGATCTTATCGGTCAGCTTGACCTTGGAAGGATCGAGGCTGGGCGGATAGTTCTGGCCCTCGGCCACGGCGATGGAAGCGGCGGGCTCCAGCATGAAATTGAGCAGCTTCTGGGCCACTTCCATGTCGGTTCCCTTGAGTACGTACAGGTATTCCATCCAGGAGTAGGTGCCTTTGGGAGAAAGATACCCGATGGGGTGGCCTTCCTGCTGCAGGGCTGCCACGCGCCCGGACCAGGCCACGGTGGCATAGATCTCTTCGTTGGCCAGCAGGCTCATCAGTTCGGCGCCCGAGGCCCAGTATTTTTTCATCAGACCGCGCTGTTCGCGAAGCGCGTCCCAGATGGCCTTGAGATCGGTCATGTTGTTGGGGCTCTGGCCGGTGTGCAGGGCCGCGTACCACATATTGGTCCGAAAATCGCCGCCCCAGCTGCCCAGTTTGCCTTTAAGGCTCTTGTCCCACAGCAGGGACGCACCGAGTTTTTCGGCCTTCGCCTTGCTGATGTGCTTGGTGTTGTATGCAATACCGGTCTGGCCCAGGTCGTAGGGTACAGCCGACAGGGTGCCCTTGGTGATTTCGCGCAGCGGCTTGATCATGGCTTTCATGACATTGGCCAGGTTGGGAATCTTGGACTCGTCCAGAACCGAAGAAAATCCCAGGTCGGTGTAGCGGGCATAGTCGAATACCGCGCTCAAATGAGCGATGTTGAACTCTCCGCCCGGCGGAAAGGAAGCCTTGACGCGGGTGAGAAACGAGTTCATGTCGCCGAATTCGCCGTCGATGACCTCGATGCCGGTGGCTTTGGTAAACGGCTTGAAGGCATTTTTGCGGAAGGCTTCGGAGACCGAACCTCCCCAGCCGTCGAAACGGATGGATTTGGCGGCCCAGGCATCCCTGACGGCTCCGGCAAAGGGAGCGCCGGCCAGTCCGATGGATGCGCCGGCCAGACCCAGATATTTAAGGAAGCGGCGCCGGCTGAGTTTGCCGTTTTTGTACGCCTCATAGGCGCGATCCAGTTTGTCTGTCGTTACGATAGCCATGGGTTCTCCTTTCAGCTTTGGGTTTTCGGGTTATGGTTTGAACTTGGAGAATTTTCTGGACAGATATCCGGCCAGCAGCGGGGTGGCGATGGTCAGTACGATCATGACGGCACCCAGGGCGTTGATTTCCGGACTGATGGAATTTCTCAGCATACTGAAGATCTTTACCGGCACCGTCTGGTTGCGTGCCGTGGCCCAGAAAAGGGTTGCGGTAATGTCATCGAACGAGATGGTAAAGGAAAACAGCGCCCCGGCCAGAATGGCGGGCAGCAGCAGCGGAAAGGTGACGTCCCGAAAGGTCTGGAAAGCATTGGCGCCCAGGGTTTTGGCCGCCTCTTCATACTCTTTTTTAATGCCTACCAGGCGTGCCTGGACGATCAGAAGTACATAGGGCAGGGTCAATACCACGTGGCCGATCAGCAGCAGGGCGAAGCTCTTGGGCTGCTGCAGCCAGCGCAGGAAAAGGAGCAGGGCCACGCCGAGCACCACCTCCGGAATCATGATCGGCGAGAGCAGCAGGGTGTTGAGGGTGTTCTTGCCGGGGAACTCGAACCGGATGAAGGCCAGTGCCGCCATGATGCCGATGCCGGTGGCGATGGCGGCGGTGCACGAACCCAGGACAAGGGAATTTTTAAAGGCTTCGATAATCGACTCGTTCTGGGCCAGCTTGACGAACCAGCGGAAACTGACGCCCTCCATGGGAAAAATGCCGAACTGCTTGGGATTGAAGGCCAGCACGATGACCACGACAATGGGCGCGAACAGGAAGACGTAAACGAGGATCGTGTAGAGCCGGATCAGCGTCCATCCCGGCGAGAACTGTTTCATGGTCTAATTCCCCTGAAAACTCTTGAAGATCTGGTTGATCCCAAGATAGCGGTTGTAGGTCCAGACGATGACGAATAGCAGCGAGAGCAGGATCACGCTGATGGCCGACCCGAAGGGCCAGTCCAGCGTGCCGATCACCCGTTTGAAAATCAGGTTGGCGATCATATCGTTGCCCGGGCCGCCCAGGATCATGGGCGGCAGGTACGTGCCGGCGGTGAGTACGAAGACCAGCAGGCAGCCGGCGCTGACGCCGGGAAGACTGAGCGGCAGCGTCACTTCCCGAAAGGCCTGCCATTCGGTGCAACCCATGCAGCGTGCCGCTTCCAGCAGACTCTTGTCGATGCCCTCCAAACTGACGTAGATGTTCAAAACCATGAAGGGCAGCAGGTACATGATCAGGCCCATGAGAACGGTGAACTCGTTGTAGAGCATGGAAAAGGGCGTATCGATCATCCCGATCTTGATGAGAAAATGATTAATCAATCCGCTATCGCCCATGATGTTGATCCAGCTCATGGTGCGGATGATGAAGCTGACCCAGAAGGGCAGCATGATGAGCAGAAGAAACACCTTTTTGTAGCGGCTTTCGCTGCGGTAGAAAAAATAGGCCGGAATGTAGCCCATGACCACGCACAGGAACACGGTCTGAAAAGCGATGCGAATGGTTCGGATGAGAATTTTCGGATAAAAGAAATCTTCAAAAAATTTGGCGTAGTTTCCCAGTTGAAACGCCGGTATGTCCGCTCCGCTGGGAGCGCGCAGCCAGAAGCTGTAGACGATGACAAAACACACCGGTATGACGAGAAGTAAAAGAACGGCGGTCATGGACGGTGCCAGCAACGCCCATGGTTTCCAGCTGTCAGATTTCATGAATGCTCGATCCCGGGTAAATGTGTAATCAATGGATGGATTTGGAAAACCCTACCCGCTCAGTCTGCAATTGTCAAGCCGGCGATCAGACGGCCGTTTTTTTGCGCCGGCAGCAGTTCGGACAACAGCTTGGCTGTCCGGACGATCTGGTCGGCATACCGGTCGACGATTTCGTCCGCCCGGTGCTGCAGCACCGAGAAATCGAATGAAACCGCTCCGACAGCGCTTTTACTGATGGGGTCGATCAGCGGTGCGCCGATGGCCAGCAGCCCGGAAAGATACTCCTCATCCGACGTGGCGTAGCCGCGCTGCCTGGCCGCTCTCAGTTCCGCCAGTAGTCTTTTTTTTGTCGTGATCGTTTTTTCGGTTTTGGCGGTCAACACCAGTTTGTGGACCCGGTCCTGCATCTCGTCTTCGGGAAGGCAGCACAGGTAGGCTTTTCCCAAAGCCGTGTTGTGCAGGCAGTTTTGAGAATTATCCGGCAGGCTGTAGGTAAGGGTTTCCTCCGCCTCCCGGTGATAAAGGCGTCTTAAGGTATCGTCCACCACCAGCGCTACGTCGATGCTGATATTGTTTTCCCCATGGACCCGATCCACCACCGTCTGGATTAACCGCATCCGATCAGTGGCCCGTATCAGGTTGTTGCAGAACAACAGGCACAGGACGGTGGGACGGATTTCCTTGGTCTTGGGGTCTTTTTCCAGGTACCCCAGTTCCTCGAGCGTGTTTATGTATCGATAGGTGGAGGTCATGTTCAGTCCCAGGGTTTTGGCGATTTCGCTCTGGGTCAGTACCGGGGTTTCCCCATCGAACAGGGACAGAATCTTCAACCCCTTTTCCAAGGATTTCGAAAAATAGTATTTTCCTTTTGACATTGCGTTTTGGGGGATTTAGAATCGTACTATTATAGAAATAGTATTACTATAATAGTTAACATGGCAGGTTTGCAAACGAATGTCAATTCCTAATTTTTATTCAGCATTGCAGGGGGTGGGGCATGTTGGAACGGAACACCGAATTAAAAGTGGTTTTTGAGCATTCGGGGGAAGAGATTCAGGTAGCCTTGGAGAGTCTGGTTGCCGCCTTGACCGATTTCCTCGACCATTATGGCGTCAAATCCCTGGTCGGGCCGTCGTTTTACGGGATCACTCAAGCCGGGGACGGACAGGCCAAGGTTGCCCGGCTGCTTGAGGCTTGCGGCTATGCCGACCGACCCGACGGTTTTTTCGCCGAACTGTTGGCGAAATTGGGCAAAGCCGACGGAACCGGTCCGATCATCATCAACGACGTGGAGCTGCCGCATCTGCTGTTGATGGCCATCCTGGAAGTTATCCTGCCCGGCGAACGGTTCATCTCCATCCGGTCCACTGAACAGTTGGAAAAGGTGACCAACACCCGGATTGCCGACGAGGACCGGGCGAACATGCAGGCGGTGCTCGATACCTATCCGGTGCGCTTGTCCATGCATACCATCCGTCAAATGCGGGTCTCCAGAGACGTGGCCTACCAGTACATGCCCTTTTTGGAGGAACTGGATTCCGCCGGACACACCAATACCTGGATCGGCCAGTTCCATCAGGGGCTTTTGGAGCAGATGTATGAAAACCGGGTCATCTTCCTTTTAAATATGAGTTGCCCGGTCTATTGCCGCTTCTGTTTCCGCAAGCACAAGGAGTCGCGCAACGAGGCCAATCCCAACCCGGCGGATGTGAGTAAGGCCATCGAGCATGTGGCCAATTCCCCGAGCATCAAGGAGATCGTGATCACCGGGGGCGATCCTTTCATGAACCGCAAAAACATGGCCACGGCTATCGACGGGCTCATGGAAGTCGAGCATGTCCAGTGCCTGCGGCTGGCCACACGCTCCATCGCCTACTATCCTCACATGTTCCTTTCGGACGGCGGAGAACTGCTGCGCTACCTGAAACGCAAGAATCTCGAGCTTCAGGACCGCGGCAAACGCATGGAGGTGGCCACCCATTTCATCCATCCCGACGAGATTTCGCCCCAGAGCCTGGAAATCATTTCCGAGCTGGTTAGAAATGGCATCGCCGTATACGTTCAGACGCCCTTTTTGAACGATTGCAACGACCAGGGACCCGAACTGGTGCGGCTGTTCAGCCTGCTGCGGGGGGCCGGGGCCGAACTGCACTATATCTACATCCCCTGCAGTCCCATCCACGGCAATACGATCTACTGGGCGCCGATTTCAAAAGGACTGGCCGCGGGCAATTATCTTCGGGCGCATCTTTCCGATCGGGTCATCCCGCGGATTTGCACGGCTACTCCCATCGGCAAGATGGACTGGAATTCCAGCGGCTGGGCGGTGGAACCGGTGGCCGAGAACGACAATTTCATCTGGATCCGCAGTCCCTACACGCCGGACTATTTTAAACAATTCGCCCCCATCGCCAACGAACTGGAAAACATTCGGGTCAACGAAGAGGGCACCATCGATATCCAGTACATGGCCCAGATCGGGGACGAATCGCTCTTTTTGGGCCCGCGTCCCCTGCGCCTGGGCGGCGGCATGACGCCCCAGCCGGAAACCACCGATGCCGTCCTGCCGCTGTTAACCGAATGCGTGGGGCTCGCCCCGTCGATTGTCCAGACCGGTTCTGCCACCTTGTCGCGGGTCCATGAAACCCGGGTGGAGATCGATGCCGATGCCATGGACGAGGATCTGTACTATATCCGCGGAGACGAGCGCATTACCGATGTGGTTGTCGTATCGAAAACGGATGCCGTCGATTCCATTCCCCAAATCCGCCGCATCGTGCGTGCTCTGGAAGAGACCCCCCATGTGAATGCAGTGCGGCTGCGCAGCCTGGCCTTCAACTACCAGTCGGAGCGCTTCACCCCGGCGGTCATCGACCAGTTGGCGGCCATGAACCGGCTGACCATGGTCAATCCCCTGCGCCTGGAAATCGAGACCCAATTTCTGACCGCTGATGAGTTGTGGCCGGAGCACACCCGGCTGGCCTGCCAATTGAACAACAGGGGCATCACCGTTTACGCCAACACCCCGCTTTTGGGCAGAATCAACGATACGGCCGAGACCATCCATCTGCTGGCCTACACCTGCCGGCAAGCCGGCATCGAGTTCCATCACCTGTACGTGGCCGGACTGGCGGTCCAGGAGCGCTGGAACCGGGACAATCCGGTGGCCCTGTACGACGTGGTCGACATTGCCACGCGAGTGCGCCGGGAAGGCAGCGGCCGCGAGATCCCCCGCTACATCATCCGAACGATTCTAGGCGAAGTGGATTTCGGCTTGTCTTCCACCATCGTGGGGCAGGATGAGGCGCTTTCCGTCAAGCTGCTCCCCTACGATCTTTCTTACTTCACCGCCATGGCTCCGGATTTTGCCTGGCCGGAAACGGTGAAGGAAGATCCCGACGGCCGTCCGGTGGTGCCGGTGGCCGGTTTGCTGAAAACGACAGACTTTGCATTGTCCTGATCAGGAGATCCTATATGTACTACCCGTTCATGCTGTACAACGAGAAGATCGACCATCGTCCGGTATTCGACAACCTGACCGGCGACCCCTTCGTTGCGGATCTTTCACCGAAAAGCCCGCTTCTCGAAGGCCTGGATGTCCGGGATCAAAAAGGGTTTCAGCAGGTTCTCGACGAGAAGATGGGAACGGCCTATAGTTGGGGATTCGCGCCCTACCTGGAAAGTCGGGACTCCCTGCTGGGGGACTGCCCCCAGATGGTGGTCGACCAGCGATTCATCCATCTGGGCCTGGATGTGATCGTCGGCTTGGGAACCCCGCTGCACGCCCCTTTGGATGCCACGGTGAGCGCAAGCGGATACGAGAGCGGCGAAGGCAACTACGGCGGCTACGTGCTGCTGCAGCATGCCGGCGACCCTTTCGAAACGTTCTACAGTTTTTACGGCCATCTGTGCAAAACCCGCCTGCCGGCTGTCGGGAAGACCGTTGCAGCCGGCGAGCCCTTTGCCGAGATCGGCGACTTTCACGAAAACGGGAACTGGTTCTATCACACCCACATCCAGGTCATTACCCAAAAGGGCCTGGACCGTGGGTATCTGTCCATGGGGTATTGCGCCACGGCGGATCTGGCGGAGATGAACGATTTATGCCCGTCGCCTATACCCCTTTTCAAACGGTAGGCTAACGATTTCGTTTCCTCATTTCAGGTGCGGTAGATAGACGGCGGTGAGAAGGGGACGACTATAGCAAACCGCCGGATCGATCCAGTTCCGTTCGGTTGCGGCCTTTTTGTTTGGCCCGGTAAAGAGCGCTGTCGGCTCTGGAAATCAGGCTCTCCCGCGTTGCGTTAGCCGGGGTGTCGCTGGCGACGCCGATGCTCATCGTGGCCGAGATGTTGTGGCCTTTGTAAGGCATCAGTATCTCGGCCATGCGCCGGCGCATCTCCTCTGCCAGTGCATAGGCTGTGCCCGGAGCGATGTCGGTCATCAGTACGATGAACTCCTCGCCGCCGTAACGGGCCACAAGATCCGTATTTCGCTTGAATACGGTTCTGAGAAGACTTGCCGTCAGTTTCAGAAATTCGTCCCCGGCCTGGTGGCCGTATTGGTCGTTGATCTGCTTGAAGTGGTCGATGTCACACAACAAAAGGGTCGGCGGGCGTTGAACCCGTTTGGCCTTTTTCCATTCATGGTCGAGGCGTTCGTCGAAATGGCGTCGGTTGTAGAGGCCGGTAAGATCGTCGATGCGGCTGAGCGTATTCAATTCCTCTGTTTTTTCGATCAACAGAAGTTCGTTTTCCAACGCTTTCCAATATTCCCGATTGGCCCTTAAGGCCACCATTACCAGGTAGATGGAAAACAACAGGATGGAAAGAGCCAGCGGCAGGTTGATCTGCCGGACAATCATGACGACGATGGTCGGGACCAGCATGGAGAAATTAAAGACCACCGACAATCGCAGGTTGGGCACAAAGGCGACAACGCCGCCGGCGCTGAGTCCGGCCGTGCAGATGGCCATAACCAGTTTGGCGGTATGCTCGCCGTCAAGGGTCATGAAACGAACAAACCAGACGCCCCAGATGATTGCCGTCAACACGACACTGGCAAAGAAAATGGCCCGGTTCAGCTTCTCACGGGTGCCGTCTGTCCATCTGTAAATCGGGAGATGGATCAGCCGAAACAGGCAGATGCCGATAATCGACGAAAGAAAACCAAGCGAAATATTCGGTTGGCGCTGGTAGAAATCGTCCGAGACGAGGACCAATACGGCGAGCAGAACGTAGAAGACGATTCCCGGGGTCGAGCGTTTCTTGAGATCCCGGATGACCCTTCTGTCGATTTCATCACGGTTTCGGTCTGGCATGGCGTCGGCGCTTTCAATTCGGTAGCGGGGATCGGGTGCCCATTTGCCGTTCAAATGTCGAACGTTTCCCAGGCTTTCTTCAATCTCAGGCTTTGCTTCAGGTAGGTCTCCAGTTTTTTCTGCACCCGGCCGTACACGCTGTCTTGCGGGAAATTCCCCTCGGCGTCGGGGGTGCCTGCCGGCGTTCCGGTGAGAATTTCGATGCCTTCCGCCACGGTCGCCACCTGCCAGATGGTAAATTCCCCTTTTTTGACGGCGGCGGTGACACTTTTCTTGAGCATCAGGTTCTTCACGTTGGCAACCGGGATCATGACGCCCTGGCCGCCGGTTAGCCCTTTGCTGCGGCACACGTCGAAGAAGCCCTCGATTTTTTGGTTGACGCCGCCGATGGCCTGAACCTGGCCTTTCTGGTTCACCGATCCGGTAACGGCAATGCCCTGCCGGATGGGAATCCCGGAGAGGCTGGAAAGGATGGCATATAATTCCGTGGACGAGGCGCTGTCCCCGTCTACGCCGCTGTAACTCTGTTCGAAGGTCAGGCTGATGGAAAGGTTCAGGGGGTAGCGCTGGGCGAAGGTACGGCCTAAATATCCCGAGAGGATCAGAACTCCTTTGTCGTGGGTTTTTCCGGAAAGCTTGGATTCCCGTTCGATATTGACCACACCGGGTTTGCCCATATAGGTCTCCGCGGTGATGCGTGACGGCCGGCCGAAAGCGATTTCACCCATCTGGTAGACGGCCAGGGCGTTGACCTGGCCCACGGCCTCGCCGGCCACGTCGATCATGATGGTGTCGTCCACGTAGTTCTCGTGGATTTTTTCCTCATAGAGATTGTAGCGGAAGCGATGTTCCGTGAAGGCTTTGACCACGTGGGCGGATGTCACCAGTTTGGAATTCTCCTTTTTTGCCCAGTAATCGGCCTCCTTGATCACCGCAACGACGCTGCCGAACCGCAAAGAGAGCTTGTTCTTGCTGTCGATGGCTTTCTCGCCGTATTCGACGACGGCCGAGACGCCGTCGGCCGTAAACGGCAGCAGCCCTTCGTCGCGGCAGACCCGGGCGATAAACTGGGCGTAAAGCCGAACGGTGTCATCCGTTCGGGCCACCTCGTAGTCGAAGTCCGCCCGCACCTTGAAGATCTTGTTGAATTTGGAGTCGTAGTTCTGGAGAAGCTGAAACGGCTCGTATCCCCCCAGAAGAATCACCTTCACATCCAGCTCCACCGGCTCCGGACGAAGAGAGGCGGTGCCCAGCCCCATGTCGCGGGTCATATCTTCGATAAACAGCCGTTTGTTCTGCAGGGCTCGCTTAAGGGATTCCCAGACCTGCGGGTGGGTCAGCACGGACTCCACTTCAAGGATGAGAAAACCGCCGTTGGCCTGGAGCAGGGAGCCGGACTGCACCATGGTGAAATCGGTGACCAGGGTGCCCATGAACGCCTTTTTCTCAATGCGGCCGAAAACGTTCTGGTAGGTGGGATTGGGTTCGAACACCACCGGGGCGCCTTCAAGGCCGTTGCGGTCTTCCAGGACATTGACCCGATAGCGGTTCAGGGAGAGTTCCAGGGTGTCGGGCGGCACTTCATTGCCGTTGCCTCCCTGCTGCTGGGGCAAAAAGAGCCCCACATTGTCCACCATGTCCTCCTGCATTTCATCCAGAAACAGGATCACTTTCTCCTGATCCCGATAATCCTCGCGGATCAGATCCAATCGGCTTTTAATCACGAAGCGGGCCGATTCTCCCGCAAACTGCTGAATTTCCTTCTGTTGGGCCTGATTGATCCGGCTGACTTCAAGCATGGCCGTCTGGATCTGCTCCTGGAAGGCCTGCACGGTTTCTTCGATTGCGGCGCGCTGTTGCTCGGGGAGCTTTTCAAAGGCTTCCTGGGTGAAGGGCTCTTCACCGTCAATGGGAACGGTCTGGTAGCCGGACGGCGTTTTTTCCACCTTGAGATGTTTTTCCCGGGCCGAGCCGTCCAGGGCCTCGAATTGCGCCTTTTTCCGTTCGCCGTAGCGTTTCTGGATTTCATTGACCTTTTCACGAAACGGATCGGCCTGGAACGTTTTGGGGAGGCGGATTTTCAGGTCGCTGACCAGCCGGTTGAGGCTTTTTGCAAAACGGACGGCCTGGCCCGGGGGCAACGGCAGGGACCGCGGTCGGTATTCATCCTTGAAATTGTTGATCATGACCCAGTCCGGCGGTGTAGGCAGCGTTATGGCCGCCTTGCGGACGATTTCCTGCACGATCGTGGTTTTCCCGGTCCCTTCCGGACCGGTAACGAAGATGTGGTATCCGCTGCTCTGCATTTCCAGGCCGAAGGTGATGGCCCGCACCGCCCGCTCCTGGCCGATCACCTCATCCAGCGGCTCAACATCGGCGGTGGTTTTAAAATCGAATATGGAAGGATCGCACAGGCAGCGCAGGTCGGCGGGTTGCACTTCGTTTTTTGCGGTCATCTGGGCTCCTTGATAAGGGGTGCGCGGGAAAACCGGTTCCGGGGGTGGATCGCTCCATGGCCGGTCGGTGTCAACGGTGAAACGGTACAGAGATAGTGGATCGGAGGGGGGGTGTCAAGAATGACGGTAAAGAAGCGGGCTGGTAGCATTTGGGACCGAATATGGAAAACCGGTGCCGCAGGCATGGCTCGCTCTTTCGGCAAAAGCAGCGAAATCGCATGGTATGGGATCTTGTAGGAGCGGTCCATGGCCTTGAAAAATGGAAAACGATCCAAGTACGATCACCCTGGATCGGTGTAGTGGCGGGGTTTATCCCCGCCTTTGCTGACCGGGCGCGGATGAACCGCGCCCCTACGCTACGCCAGAGCAACAATCAGGCGTTTCGCCTTTTTTGAGAAATAAGGGAAGACCTGATTTCGTCAGGTTCTGTTCTTCTACTCGCCCGCGTCAGATTTCTCCTGGGCCTCCGTCACCGTGAGCTTCAGTCGCAGGGAGAGTTCGTCCAACTGGGCCTTGGCTGCTTCCGACGGTGCGTTGGTGAGCAGACAGGCTGCCCGCTGGGTTTTGGGGAAGGCGATGACGTCGCGAATGGACGGTTCTGCGCACAGCAGCATGACCAGACGGTCGAACCCGAAGGCGATGCCGCCGTGGGGCGGTGCCCCGGACTCCAGGGCGTCCAGCAGAAAGCCGAATTTTTCGCGGGTTTCCTCCGGCTGCAGGCCCAGGGCGGCAAAGACCCGCTGCTGCAGGTCCATGTCGTGGATACGGATACTGCCGCCGCCCACTTCGAAACCGTTGAGAACCATGTCGTAGGCCCTGGAACGAACGGCCAGCGGATCGGTCTCCAGTTTGTCGTAGTCTTCTTCCAGGGGTGCGGTGAAAGGGTGATGGAGCGCCTGGTAGCGTTTTTCCGTTTCGTCGTACTCGAACATGGGAAACTGGGTGATCCAGACGAAATTGAAGGCGTCCTCTTCGATCAGACCCAGCTTTTTCCCTAAATGGTTGCGTAAATGGCCCAGGGCTTCGTTGGTGACCTTGGGCTGGTCGGCCACGAAAAAAACCAGGTCTCCCGGGGCCATGTCGATGCGTTCGGCCAGTTTGGCCTTTTCCTCGTCGGTGAAGAATTTGGCGATGGGAGACTGCCAGGCATCCTCGCGCACCTTGATCCAGGCCAGGCCCTTGGCCCGGTAGACCGCCGCGAATTCAGTGAGGTCGTCGATCTCCTTGCGCGAAAAGTCGATGCATCCCTTGGCGTTGAGGGCTTTTACGATGCCGCCTTTTTTGACCACACTGGAAAAGACCTTGAACCCGGACGTCTCCACGATGTCGGAGACATCGGCCAGTTCCAGCCCGAAGCGGGTGTCGGGTTTGTCCAGGCCGTAGCGGTCGATGGCTTCGGCATAAGTCAGCCGGGGAAAGGGAAGACTCAGGGACCGGCCCAGGACGTCGTCGAACAGGCTGGCCATCATGCCTTCGCTGACCTTCATGAGGTCCTCTTCTCCCACGAAGGACATCTCCATGTCGATCTGGGTGAACTCGGGCTGGCGATCGGCCCGCAGGTCCTCGTCCCGAAAGCAGCGTACGATCTGGTAGTAGCGGTCGAATCCGGAGATCATCAACAACTGCTTGAACAACTGCGGGGACTGGGGCAGGGCGTAGAACTGTCCGGCATTGACCCGGCTGGGGACCAGGTAATCCCGGGCGCCTTCGGGTGTGCTTTTGGTGAGCACCGGTGTTTCGATGTCGAGAAATCCGTTGGCGTTGAGAAAATTTCTCACCGACACACCGGCTTTGTGCCGGGTTATGATGTTGCGCTGCAAAGGCGGACGGCGAAGATCCATGTGCCTGCTTTTCAATCGGATGGCCTCGGAGACGTCCACCTTGTCCTCGATCAGGAAAGGCGGCGTTTTGGCCGGATTGAGAATTTTCAATTCGTCCACCAGCACCTCGATCTCGCCGGTGGGCAGTTTGGGGTTGATCATGCCGTCGGGGCGCGGCTCCACCTTGCCACGAACGCCCAGGACATATTCGCTGCGAATGGCGTGAGCTTTGGCATGCACCTCCGGATTGATTTCCGGATTGAAAACTACCTGGGTAATTCCCTCGCGGTCGCGCAGGTCGATGAAAATCACCCCGCCGTGGTCCCGCCGCCGCAGGACCCAGCCCATCAGGACGACTTCCTGCCCCATATCTTTGGCACTCAAGGCGTTGCAGTGATGGGTTCTTCTCATATCGCCGAGAATATCAGCCAATGGAATGCTCCTTTCGAACAGCAATTTTGAATTTTTAATTGTGAATTTTGAATGAAGGAATTCTGCCGAATTATAAGAACGGTACGATCCTTAATTAAAAATTCATAATTTAAAATTAAACTCGTGTCAGTGTAATGTCTGAATCAGCTTTTCAACGATGCCCTCGATGGGAATTTCGCGCTGGGACTTGTCGGCCATGTTCCGCAGCACTGCTTTGCCGGCCTGCAGTTCGCTTTCCCCCACGATCAGCACCTGCCCGGCGCCCTGGCGGTTGGCCTGCTTCATCTGCGCCTTGAGGCTTTTCTCGCCGTATTCCATGGCAACGCCAACGCCCGCGATTCCCAGCGCGGTGGCCCATTGAAAAGCCTTGGCACGCGCCGGTTCGCCGAGAGCGGCGATGAACAGCTGCGGGGGGCGGACGGCCACCGGCGATGTGGCCGCGACAATTTCCGACAGGCGGTCGAAGCCGATGGCAAATCCGATGGCCGGGATTTCGGGACCGCCCAGGGAACCGACTAGACCGTCGTAGCGGCCCCCGCCGGCCACGGCACTCTGGGCGCCCAGGGCGCCGGTCTGAATTTCGAAAGCGGTGCGGGTGTAGTAGTCCAGCCCGCGGACCAGCTGTTTGTCCACCTCGAAAGGAACGCCCAACTTCGTCAGCATGTCCGTGACCGTTGCAAAATGCGTGTGGCAATCGTCACACAGGTAGTCGATGATCGAAGGCGCTCCTTGCATGGCCTCCCGGCATCCGGGGACCTTGCAGTCAAGAACCCGCAGCGGATTGCGGTCTTTGCGGCGCAGGCAGTCGCTGCACAACGTGGGTGCCGCGGCGTCCAGCAACTTGGACAGGGCCTCTTTGAAGCGGGGACGGCAGACCGGGCAGCCCAGGGAGTTGACATGGGCCGTGGTGTCGGTCACTGCCAGACGGTCGAACAGGGTACGCAGCAAAAAAATCAACTCCACATCCGCGTAAGGCGCGGCCACGCCGAAAATTTCCGCATCGATCTGGTAGAATTGGCGGTAGCGGCCTTTCTGGGGCCGTTCACGCCGAAACATGGGACCGATGGTGTAGAATTTGCGGACCGGGTCCTGGGCGTACATCTTGTGCTGGATGTATGACCGGCAGATGGATGCCGTGGCTTCGGGCCGCAGGGTCAACAGATCCTTTCCGCGGTCGGTAAAGGTGTACATCTCCTTTTCCACGATATCCGTATCTTCGCCGATGCTGCGGGCGAACAGGTCGGTTTTTTCCATGATGGGGATGCGGATCTCGCGGTAGCCAAAATCTTCGAACAGATCGATGGCCGTGCGTTCGATGTGCTGCCACAATTCGGTTTCGCCGGGCAGAATGTCCTTGAACCCCCGGATCAGTTGGATGCTGGGTTGACTCATTGGTTTAACGCCTTTTACTGATTCGTCATCTATGCGTAAACGAATTTATTTATCCCAGGCCCCTGGAGATAGTCAATAGTATTTTACACACGGCGCCATGGCCGGCCGACAGCCGCAGTGCCGTGGCACCGGCCGGCCGTTCCGCCTGGAAGGTTTAAAAAATTCTTGCATTTAGCGGCTTTTGGACCCGCTGCCAGTGTTGACACCAACCCTGATTTTAGATAATCTAAACCTCCCGTTCGCACAGTGAAATCTAAACTCCAATCAGGATGGCGCTATGATCATCGGGCTGGACGTCGGCGGTACCCATACGGATGTGGTCCTTCTCGGGCAGGAGGGGCTGGTGCGACAGATCAAGGTGCCCACCAACCCGGCAGACCTGTTTGCCACCGTACTTACGGGCCTGGAACAGATTACCGAAGACATTGATCCCGATCAGATCCGCAGGGCGGTGCTGTCCACCACCCTGGCCACCAACCGCGTCGTGCAGCAACGAATTCCGGAAGTGGGCATGATCGTTTCTTCCGGGCCGGGAATGGACCCCGAACTGTTCCGTACCGGCGAGCACTATTTCCCCGTGGCCGGCGCCATCGATCACCGGGGACGCGAAGTGGCCCCCATCGATGCCGATCAGGTAAGTGCGGTTGCCGAGGAGATGAAGAAAAACGGCATCCGCCATGTGGGGGTGGTCTCCAAATTCTCCACCCGCAATCCGGCCCACGAACTGGCCATTGGCGAGCAGATTGGCGATCAGTTTGAAAAGGTGTTTCTGGGGCATCGCGTTGCCGGCCTGCTCAACTTCCCGCGCCGCATTGCCACGACTTTTTTGAATGCGGCCATCTATCCCATTCACAAGGAATTTTTCGAAGCCGTTCTCAATTCGCTGGCCCAGAAAGGGCTCAAAGTGCCCATCCGCATTCTGAAGCCCGACGGCGGCAATATGCGTTTCGAAGCCTCCATCGACCATCCGGCCCAGACCATTCTTTCCGGCCCGGCGGCCAGCGTGATGGGGTCGGTGGCCTTTGCTCCAAAAGATGAAGAGTGCCTAGTGCTGGACATCGGCGGCACCACCACGGACATGGCGGTGCTGGTCAACGGCGTGCCGCTGCTGGATCCGCTGGGGATCAGCATCGGCGACCACAAGACCCTGATCCGTTCGCTGGATACGATTTCCATCGGCATTGGCGGCGACAGCGCCGTGCGGGTCGTGGAAGGGCGGATCCACATCGGCCCCGATCGCCTGGGGGTTGCCATGACTTATGGTGGACCGGTGCCGACGCCTACGGATGCCATTTTTTTGCTGGGACTCGGCGAAAACGGCGACCTGGACAAGGCGCGAGAAGGGATGCAGACGATCGCAGACGCCCTAGGGACCGACGTTCAGGATGCCGCTGAACGGGTTTTCGAACAGGCCTGTCAGACGATCCTGAACGAAGCCGATCGCATGGTCGCGCGCCTCAATGCCAAGCCGGTCTATACGGTTCACGAACTTTGGGAAGGTAACCGCCTGCAGCCCCGTTACATTCTGGTGCTGGGCGGACCGGCCCCCTGGTTTGCCAAAGGACTGGAGCGCTTCAGCGAAAACCGGGTCAAGGTGGTTCCCCGCTGGACGGTGGCCAATGCAATCGGCGCGGGCTTGGCTCGCACCACCTGCGAAGTGACCCTGTTTGCCGATACGGAGCGGGAAATCGCGGCCGCACCGGAAGAGAATTTCACGCAACCGATTCCTTCGAACTACAGCCAGGAAGATGCCGTGAACGCCGCCCTCGATTTGTTGCGCCGCAAGGCCATTGCCAGGGGGGCCAACCCCGACCACCTGGAACTGGAAGTCATCGAGGCCATGTCCTTTAACATGGTTCGTGGTTTTTACACCACCGGAAAAAACATTCGGGTGAGGGCCCAGGTTAAGCCGGGGCTGATTCACGGTTACGATCCGGTAGCCGAGAAGTTTACGGACAATCGTTTCGTATGAACGGTGAACGGTGAACCGTGAATGGAAACAACCCAAAGCCATAAACCCAAAACCAACGAACCAGGACCCGCCATGTTGCGCGCCAAAAACAAAATCGGACTGGTCTTCTTCCCCGCGTTCGACTGGGCCATCAGCCCCACCCACCCGGAGCGGGAAGAACGGCTGCTGTACACCCAGGATCAGGTGTTCGAAGAGGGCATCCTCGATATTGACGGCATTGTCGAATACAAACCCGACCTGGTGACCAAAAAAGATGTGCAGCGGGTCCATTTTTGTGTACCGGACCTGTGGGCCGTCATGACCGAATCCCATTTCATCAGTGCCGGCGGGGCCAAGACCGTTGCCATGGCGGTGATGGACAAGAAGGTGCAGCACGGATTCGCCCTGGTGCGGCCGCCCGGCCACCATGCCAACCGAGTGGTTCATGGTTCCAGGGGGTTTTGCAACGTCAACATCGAAGCGATCATGATCGAGTACATGCGCCAGGCCTACGGAATCAAGCGGGTGGCCATCGTCGATACGGATTGCCACCACGGTGACGGCACCCAGGACATCTACTGGCACGACCCGGACACCCTTTTTATTTCCATTCACCAGGATGGCCGCACCCTGTATCCCGGATCGGGTTTCCTCAGCGAACTGGGCGGACCCAATGCGGCGGGCACCACCATCAACATCCCGCTGCCGCCCAACACATCCGAAAAGGGGATCCTGCATGCCATTTCCGAAGTGGTGCTGCCCATCCTGGACGAATTCCAGCCGGAGGTCATCGTCAACTCCGCCGGGCAGGACAACCATTACTCGGACCCCATTACCAACATGAATTTCTCGGCCCAGGGCTACGCCCGACTCACCGACATGCTCAAGCCCGACATCGCGGTACTGGAGGGCGGCTACGCCATCGAAGGCGCGCTGCCCTATGTGAATGCCGGCATTATTTTAGCCATGGCCGGTATGGATTTCAGCCATCTCAAAGAGCCCGATTACAATCCGGCCCGGGTTCGCCAGGCACCCGAGGTGACCCGCTGGGTGGAAAAGACATGCGACAAGGTGCTGGAAAACTGGCAGCAGCGCCGCTACCTGGGCGAGATGTATCGGGCGGATTACACGTTCATCGACCGGGACCGCAATATCTACTACGATACGGACAACATCCACGAGCATCAAAAGGAGACGGTGCGGGTTTGCGACAATTGCGGCGGTGCCCTGAGAATCGACTCCGCCGCCCGGGGGAAAAAGCATGTACTGGCCGTTCACATTCCCCGCAACGCCTGTGCGGCCTGCCAGAGCCAGGGGCGAGACTGGTACGAAGAGGCCGACGTCTCCGCCTATGACAAGGTTCTTCTCCAGGACCGAGCCCGGGATGTGATCGAGGAGAAAAGCCAGACGCCGAAATGACGCCTTTCACGGTAAACGAGGACCAAAGACGCGGCACTGCCTGCAAAAGCGCCATGGCCCTTCGCCGACAAACCGCCATCCAATCCAACCTTTATTTGCGGGCCCGTGTGATCGAAGCCGTGCGGGCCTTTTTTGTCCGGGAGGGTTTTCTGGAGGTTGAAACCCCCATACGGATTCCCGCACCGGCGCCGGAAACCCACATCGATGCCCAGATATCGGGAGACTGGTTCCTGCATACCTCGCCGGAACTGTGTATGAAACGATTGCTGGCCGCCGGTTGCGAACGGATCTTCCAGATCTGCCGGTGTTTTCGCGAAGGCGAACGCGGGGGGCGTCATCTACCGGAAATGACCCTGCTGGAATGGTATGCCACGGGTTGGGATTATTTGGACTTGATGCGCCAGTGCGAGGAATTGATCGGTTTTATTCTTGGCCGCCTGGACCGCGGCCCTCGTTTGGTTTACCAGGGCCATGCCGTGGATCTTTCTCCTCCCTGGGAGCGTCTCACCGTGGATGCGGCCTTCCGGCGCTTCGGGGGGATGACCGTCCGGCAGGCCTTGGAACGGGATTGTTTCGACGAAGTCATGGGCATCGACATCGAACCACAGCTCGGTCTGGCCAGGCCGTTATTTCTCTACGATTACCCGGCCGCCTGCGGCGCCCTGGCGCGGCGTAAACCGGAAGATCCGTCGGTTGCCGAACGGTTCGAACTGTATATCGCCGGTCTGGAATTGTGCAACGCCTTCAGCGAACTGACCGATGCGAAAGAGCAGCGTGAGCGTTTTGCCGCAGAAAATCGTACCCGCGAAAAGCTGGGGCGCAGGGCGTATCCCCCCGCCGAACCGTTTTTACGGGACCTTGCGTGCATGCCTCCGGCCGCCGGCAATGCCCTGGGGCTGGACCGGTTGGTGATGCTGCTTGCCGATGCGGCCTCCATCGATGGGGTCGTGGCGTTTACGCCGGAAGAGCTGTAACGGTTTTTAAAAAGTGTTTTCAGATCCTAACGAAAATATCTATTGTAAGACGATACGAGAGGACATCCAGATCCGATTATAAACGTTTGGCTCAAAGAAAATGCCAGAATAAAAAAGCGGTAACTTGGACAAAGGATATTATTTTTCAAATACCGTTATAAATAAAAATGCAGGCCTGTTTAAAGGCCTGCATTTTTATTTCCAGGAAGCTGAAAGCGAATCCTGAAATCGGAATCGTTTCTTTCAGATTATATCTGCTTCAACGATATCCCCGATTTGGTTTTACGGACGGTGAACTTGTCGCCTCCTTTGAATCCCATCTCATCGACCAATACTTTTGGAATTACCACGCTGCCAGTTTTTCTGATCACCACTTCCTTACTCGTATTGGCTTTGGCTTTGCCGCGACCGGTTTTAACTTCCGGAACTTTGCCCGCGTTCATATACGCATCGAGCAGATACGATTTAAACTGCGCTGCGGTGTTGAACTTGAACGCCTTCATGATCTCTTTCTGGTTTTTTCCGCTTTCAGCCATTTTGATTAATTTGTCCCCATCCACTTTCTTTTTAGCTGGCATTCGTATCTCCTTTTTAAATAGATAAATGATGAATGATAAGTTGTGTTTCTCCATTATTAACACTATGAAAAAAAAATCAAGGTATAACTTAAAAAAGGGATTATTCTATTTTCGACAGCAACCCTTTCAGGTGGGATTGATGCAACAACGAAACATAAAATCGAGCATTTTATTGTCTGAAATCGATATTTGTTGAACAGTGCGTTAAAATTTTTTTGAACTCAAGAAGCGGCCTTTTTTGCAGTTCGGATGTGTGGCCTAGCTTGGCCTGGAAAAGCTTTTTACGAAACCATCGAGTGAACCATGCGACAATATTGACATGCTGCGACGGGTGTGACACTTATCCTACCGTTTTAACGAACCACACGGGACATGAAGGAGACCCATGCAACTCGACCATAGCAGCCTGGAAACCAAGTCCTGCCGCGCGATTGTCGATGCCATTCCGGATATGATCATTCGCATCGGACGCGATCATGTGTTCCGCAGTTTTGAAGGCCAGGTGAGTGAACTCTACCTGCCGGCGGAAGAATACCTGGGCAAACGCATCGAAGATGTCATGCCGGAATCCACCGCAGCCCGTTTTGTTTTTAGTCTCGAAGCGGCTTTCGAGAGCGGTCTGGTGCAATCCATAGACTACACGCTCAACATCGGCCAGGAAACTTGCTACTACGAAGCCCGGTTGGCGAGATGTACCGCCGAAGAAGTCATCGCCATTGTCAGGAATGTCAGCCGCGAAAAGGAAATTGCCGAGCAGCTGAACGAATACCAGTTCCATCTGGAGCACCAGGTGAAAAAACGCAGCAAGGACCTTTCGGCCGCCGAAAACCGCTACCGCAATATCTTCCGCCATTCCGGGGCGCCGGCGGTGATCGTCGAACAGGATTTTACTATATCCATGGCCAATCCCAAATTCGAGGAGCTGACCGGATTCTCCTGCCGGGAGATCGAGAACCGCATGAAATGGACCGATTTTGTCCATCCCAGTGACCGCAAGATGGTCACTCGGTACCATTTTGCCAGACGATCCGAGGAAAGCACCGCGCCACCCGAATACGAGTGCCGGATTCTCGATCGCAATCAGCTGGTAAAATTTACTTTTATCAAGGTCGGGATGCTGGGCGAAACCGGACGCAGCATCACCTCGATTGTCGACATTACCCGCTTGAAACGAACCGAACTGGAACTGCGGGACCGGGAAACGCGCTACAGCGCCATTTTGGAGGGCTACGAAGGGTTCGTCTATTTTATCGACCGGGACTACCGCATCTGCTTCATGAACGAAAACCTGATCCGCAGCATCGGCGGCGACGCCACGGGCCGGCCCTGCTACGAAGCCCTGCACGGAAGATCGTCGCCCTGTTTGTGGTGTGTGGCCGAACAGGTTTTCGAGGGCCGGCGCGTCCGCTTCGAGATGAAAAATCCCAAGGACAAACGCTGGTACTACAGCATCAACGTGCCGGTGCAACTGTCGGACCGGTCGGTATACTGCCAGGCCATGATCACCGATATCGACGAACGCAAGCGCATGGAAGAGGCGTTGCGCGACAGCGAAGCCCACCTGCGCGAGGAGAATATCCGCCTGCGAAGCACCATCGAAGAAAGGCAGCGCTTCGGCGACATCGTGGGCAAGAGCCCTGCCATGCAGGAGATCTATGAATTGATGCTCATGGCCGCCTCGTCGGATACCAATATCATCCTGTACGGCGAGTCGGGTACCGGCAAGGAACTCGTTGCCCGGGCCATCCACAGCATGAGCGCCCGGCAGGACCACGCCTTCGTTCCGGTCAACTGCGGCGCCATTCCCGAGAACCTGCTGGAAAGCGAGTTCTTCGGCCATAAAAAAGGCGCCTTCACCGGTGCCGATACGGACAAGCAGGGACTGCTGGACGAGGCCGACAAGGGCTGCCTGTTTCTCGACGAGATCGGGGAGATCAAGCCGGACCTTCAGGTGAAACTGCTGCGGGCCATCGAAGGCGGCGGGTATACCCCCGTGGGCGGCAGCCGGGTGCGAAAGCCCGATTTTCGAATCATTGCGGCCACCAGCCGGAACCTGACCGAACGGGTCAGGGCTGGCAAGATGCGCAGCGATTTTTTTTACCGGGTGCACGTGATTCCCATCCATCTGCCGCCGCTGAGAAAACGCAAGGAGGACATCCCGCTGCTGGCCGAACATTTTTTCAAGGCCTATGACCTCAAAATCAGGCCGATGCTGACGGGCAGAATCATGGATACCCTGATGAACTACGACTGGCCGGGCAATGTCCGCGAGCTTCAGAACGTTCTGTACCGGTTCGTGACCCTCAAACGGCTGGATCTTGCCGGCAGTACGTCCCTTACACCCGTTGAACCGCCGGAGGAAACGGCCGTCAACGGTGCCATGGCCCTACCCGAGGCCGCGGCGGCCTTTGAAAAACGCCACATCGCCGCCGCACTGGCCGAACACCGCTGGAACCGGACCCGGACCGCCAGGGCCTTGGGCATCGGCCTGAGAACCCTTCAAAGAAAGATGAAAGTCCACGGGATCGGCTGATTCTCGCCATGTATGCCGCAAAAGGCGCATACTGCGTCAATTGTGGCGCACCATCTAAAAACGCTGTGATAAAAACAGGTTAAATCTAAAACCCGGCTGCCTCTGCCAGAAGTGGCATGGTTGGGCGATGCCGGCGAGGTGGGGGAAAAATGGGTCCAACGCGATGCCCGCCAATTTTTTTCGATGATAAATCAACGTATTAAAGATGGATACGGCGCTTGTCCCAATGCGTGGCACGGTCATTGTAGAACCTGAGGTAGAATTCGAAAAACAATCGCTATCCCAGGAGGAAACTATGATTGCACCCAGAGTCGCCACACCATACGATCAGAATCCGGCCCGAATCGCCCTGGTACTGAAAGACCGCCGCAAACAGGCCAAAAAGAAAAATCCAACGATTTATCGGGTGGTGATTTCCTTCGGCCTGGTGGCCTTGTACGCGGCCCATTATTTTGCCGGTTAGAATTGCTCCTCCTCGGTGCTGCCGGACATGGCGCCCACGGAGGAAACCCCGCCGCTGATGGTATCGATCAACCGGTCGAAATAGCCGGCGCCCACGAATTTCTGATGGGTGGTGGCCATATAGCCGTCCTCCTTGCCGAAGCGGAACTCCTCTTCCTGAAATCGGGAGTAGGCCAGCATGCCGGTCTTGCGGTAGTTCAGGGCCAGGTCGAACATTCCCATGTTCAGGGCGTGGAAGCCGGCCAGGGTAACGAATTGGAATTTGTAGCCCATGGCCCCCAGTTCCTTCTGGAAGCCGGCGATGGTGGCGTCGTCCAGATTGGCCTTCCAGTTGAAGGACGGGGAGCAGTTGTAGGCCAGCAGCTTGTCGGGAAACTTCTCATGGATGCCTTCGGCAAAGCGACGGGCCTGATCCAGATCCGGCTTGGAGGTTTCGCACCAGACCAGATCTGCATAGGGCGCGTAGGCCAGGCCCCGGGCGATGGCGGATTCAACGCCGTTTTTAATGTAGAAAAAACCCTCGCTGGATCGGGGCTGATCGAGAATGAAAGGTCGGTCCCGTTCGTCGATGTCGCTGGTAATCAGCTTGGCCGCATCGGCGTCGGTGCGGGCCACGACAAGGGTGGGTACCCCGCAGACATCGGCGGCCATGCGGGCGGCCACCAGCTTGGCCACGGCCTCCTGGGTAGGCACCAGCACCTTGCCGCCCATATGCCCGCATTTCTTGGCCGAGGAGAGCTGGTCCTCGAAGTGCACCCCGGCGGCGCCGGCTTCGATCATCTGTTTCATCAGTTCGAAGGCGTTGAGCGGCCCGCCGAAACCGGCTTCGGCGTCGGCCACGATGGGGGCGAACCAGTAGGGGCCGTTCTTGCGTCCGTCCAGCACCTGGACCTGGTCGGCCCGCCGCAGGGCGTTGTTGATGCGCCGCACCACGGCCGGCACGCTGTTGGAGGGGTAAAGGCTCTGGTCCGGGTACATTTCGCCGGCGAGGTTGGCATCGGCGGCCACCTGCCAGCCGCTCAGGTAGATGGCCTTCAGGCCGGCCTCCACTTGCTGCACCGCCTGGTTGCCGGTCAAGGCTCCTAAAGCCGGTACGTAATCTTCGTGGTTGATCAGGTACCACAGGCGTTTGGCGCCGATTTTGGCAAAAGTGTATTCGATTTTCAGGTTGCCCCGCAGTTTGAGCACGTCTTCGGCGGTATAGGGGCGTACCACCCCTTTCCAGCGGGGATCGTTAGCCCAGTGGGTTTCCAGTTCCTCGCGTTCGTCGGGCACCACTTCATGGCAGGTCAGTCGGTCACAGATTTCTTCGGCTTTTTCTTCGATTGTTTTCATTTCTCCTCCCTCAATAAGCGTGGTTGACTCGGATTGCGATCCGATAAAGGAGCTATCCCTCAAGGTGGTCGTAGGCCCTGAGCGTCAGAAATTCCGCCAGGGTATCGGCGGTGATAATCTCCTCAAAAAGCTTGGCGGCCTGCCGGTATGCAATTCTGCGAAAGTTCTCGGGCCCCACCTCGGACTCGATTTTTTCCATCTCTTCTTCCAGCATGGCGCGAAACAGATCCGATGTGATGGCTCTGCCGTCGTCCAAAGCAGCGTCGGCGTGAACCCACTGCCAGAGCTGGGCCCGTGAGATCTCGGCCGTGGCTGCATCCTCCATGAGGTGATACAAGGGCACGCATCCCAGCCCCGAAAGCCAGTTGGCCATATACTGGATTCCCACGCTGATGTTGGTGCGCATGCCGGCTTCGGTAATGCTGCCCGAGGGCAGTTTGAGCAGATCCGCAGCAGATACGGCTACGTCGTCTCTTAAGTGATCGATCTGGTTGGGGGCGGGCATGGCTTTGTCGAACTCCTCTTTGGCGATGGCCACAAGGCCGGGATGGGCCACCCAGGTGCCGTCGTGGCCGTCGGTGGCCTCGCGGGTCTTGTCCGCCCGGACTTTGTCCAGGGCTTCGCGGTTTTTTTCCGGGTCGTTTTTGATGGGAATCTGGGCAGCCATGCCGCCGATGGCATGCGCTCCCCGGCGATGGCAGGTTCGAATGGCCAACAGCGAGTAGGATCGCATGCAGTGGCGGGTCATGGTGATCTGGGCCCGGTCCGGGAAGAGGTAGCCGGGAACGTTTTTAAAGCGTTTGATGAAGCTGAAGATATAATCCCACCGTCCGCAGTTGAGTCCGGCGCTATGCTCTTTGAGTTCGTAGAGAATTTCGTCCATTTCGAAGGCGGCCAGGATGGTTTCGATCAACACCGTGGCTTTTATGGTGCCCGTGGGGATGTCCCGGGCCTTTTGCGCGGCAACGAAAACGTCGTTCCACAGGCGCGCTTCTTTGTGGCTTTCCATCTTGGGCAGGTAAAAGTAGGGACCGCTGCCGCGGGCCAGCAGATTTTTGGCGTTATGGAAGAAGAACAGGCCGAAGTCGAACAGGCTACCCGAAACCGGCTGCCCGTCGAGGGTGACATGTTTTTCCACCAGGTGCCAGCCGCGGGGCCGCACGATGAGTGTGGCGGTCTGATCGTTCAGGCGATACACTTTGCCTTCGGGGCTGGTGAATTCGATGGTTCGGTCAATGGCGTCGCGCAGGTTGATCTGGCCGTCGATGGTGGCCGCCCAGGTGGGACTGTGGCTGTCTTCGAAATCGGCCATGTAAGTTTTGGCCCCGGAGTTGAGGGCATTGATTACCATTTTGCGGTCCACGGGACCGGTAATCTCCACCCGGCGGTCGGCAAGGTCCCCGGGTACCGGGGCCACCTGCCAGTCTCCTTCGCGGATCGATCGGGTCTCGGGCAGAAAATCCGGCATACGGCCGGCGTCAATTTCGGCCTGCCGCTTTTCCCGTTGGGCCAGAAGCTCGCGTCGGCGGGCGTCGAACTGCCGGCAAAGCGATTCTACAAAGGCCAGGGCCTCCGGGGTCAATATTTCTGCATGGGCGTCGGGTACCGGTGCGTGAATGACAAGACCGCTGTTGGACGGGGTGTCGCTCATATCGAGTCCTCCTTTTTGCTGACAAAAGGTTGTCGAGACGGTTGGTGAAACGGCATCCGTTGCGGACAACCTGAAACTGAGTAAAGTCGAAGTGGATCTGTTTTCGAAGCGGATCTGTTAAGGATGAGAAATGGCTGCCGGTGAGAACTTAGTACGCCAGTTTTAAGAACACGAGTACACAGGCGGCCGGTTTTTACTGACGGCGACCGGACGAGATCGGTTCAATCGGCCGGTTTTTCCGCCCGATTTTGTCCGGGTGAGTACGCTGGATTGGCAACAAGATAATGCACGGTGAAGCAATGTAAAGCCCAACGCTGCAAAAGCCGGAGCGATTCAGGACCAAAGCGACCCGGGGCTAAAGGGGTTTCTGCAAAGGGATCAACCGGTAACGGGGCGGATACGGGCGAATGTGGCGCAGGGTACCCGACCGGATTTCGTCTTGAACGGAATTCCAGAACGCCGGCTCCAGCAGATCGGCATGATTGGCCAAAAACAGCTTTCTGTACTCGGCCGACAATCCTAAAAAACGGGAGAACTCTTCCGGAAAGACGTCGTTTTCATCCACCGTGTACCAGGGTTCGTCGGCCATTTCCTCCATATACGACCGGGCCCTGGGGATTTTGCGGAACTGGCAGTCGGTCAGTGGCACGATCTCGTCGTAATCGTAAAAGACCACCCGGCCGTGGCGGGTGACGCCAAAATTTTTCAGCAGCATGTCCCCGGCGAAAATGTTGGCGAAGGCCAGATCCTTGATGGCGTTGCCGAAATCAACCACCGCTTCTGCAGCTTTATCCGAGCTGACTTTTTGAAGATAAATGTCCAGCGGCGCAACCCGGCGTTCCAGGTAGGCATGGTCGATGATGACCCGCTGGCCTTTTACATGAACCGTCTGTCCCGCTTCGGCGGTCAGATGGTCCAGCAGGTCGTCGGAAAACCAGCAGCGGTCAAAGTCCAGCCCTTCGAAGGCATGGGCTTCGATGAGCCGTCCCGCCCGGTAATGGCTGAATACGAAATCGTATTGCTGCATCACTTTTTCGGCGGTGGTTTTTTTTGGGTTGTCAAAACGGTCACGGATCACCTTGGCCACCATGCCGAACCCGGCCATGTCGAAAACCGCCATGACCATGCCCGGTTTACCCGGCGCGATGGAAAATCTTTCCTCGGTGCACTCGGCCGTGTGCCGGATGACTTCACGATAGATCAGGGTTTTGCTGTGTTTGAAAAATCCCATGGCCGAGTAAAATTCGGCTTCGGGCTTGGCGGGCAAGATGGATCGCAAAAACTCGACCAACTGGCCGGGATGCTTCACATCGACCTTAAAGGCCGAGCGGGTATAGGAGAAAACCACGCTGGCTGCATCGGCGTTCAGCAGTACGGCGTCGATGACCACGCCGCCCGGTGGATGCAAAAGCGCCATGACCAGCGGGAGAACCTGCCCGTCGCCCAGGATGCGGCCGATGAGATAGGCGCCCTGTCCCCGGTAGAAAACCGGACGGAGCATTTCGATGCGGGCCGTCGGGATGTGGATCTGCGCGTCCTGAAGACGGGTTTCGATGCGCGTTGCAACTGGTGGAAAGGATTGTCCCAGGCCCGGCCGGTTCCAGGCAAGCTCCCCAAAGTCCTTCAGGATCCGGCTTACGACCGGCTCGATTCCATCGGCAAGGGTATAGGACCGGTAAACAGGGGCGGCCGAAGGCTGAGGCGGATCGGCGGAGTCGTCCTGCACGAATTCGATCCGGCGGTTCACGCCGATGGTGCCCAGGATGCGGCGGGTGACCGAATTGAAAAAGGTCTGGGCCAGTTCCCGGTCTTCACGGCCGGCAATGCGCGCGGCATAGTCGATCCTGGCTTCGGCCCACAGGTTGGTCTCCGCGACCCGTTCGTTCAGGATACGATGGATGTCGCCTTCGACCCGCTCGACGCTGGCCGCGTAAAGGTTGAGCCGCTCGGTGGTATCCGACCGGATCTGCGCCCATTGGCGGCTGTTGAACAGGTCTGAAGCCCGCTGAGTGATCCTTCGGAAACGTTCCTGGTGCTCGCAAAAGTTCGCCAGGATCGTTGCGGCGCAGTGTTGTGCCAGGGTTAGGGTGGGCATCCGGCCTCCTTTTGCCGATTTAAACATTCACGGGAATGGTCGATAAAGAAAATAATGCAGTCCGGACCCGAAGGCAAACGACCCGTTGGTTTGCTTGAGGTCGGGTGACCGCTTCTCTGTGTGTTGCATAGCCGTAGTGGCAGGGTTTTATTCCCGCTTTAAGGGTTTATCTTCGCCTTTGATAGCCGGTCGCGGATGAACCGCGCCCTTACGTTTCGTCAGGGCAACAATACGGAGTCCAAATGCGGTATCCCTGTTGCCCACGGCTGACGGCGTTGACTTGACCGGCAGCTCGCGTATGATGCCGGATGCAGCCGGCCGCTGCGGTTGCGGTTTTTTATTGGCCGGCCGACAGGTCGCTGGGATGCATCGACCTAAATAAGAAGGGATCGGAAATGATCTATATCGTTCTGGGATTGATCGGGGCCGTCGCAGGGAGCTTCTATCTTTATGGGCGGGGCGATTTTCTGTTGGGGGGCGCGATCGGATTGCTGGCGGCTGCGGCCATCAACCAGCGCAACCGGCTGCTCGCCCTGGAAAAGCGCCTGAAGTCCATGGAGATGCAGCGGCCGGAGCAAGCGCCGGATGCCGATATCGCCCAGCCGACCCCGGCAGCCCCTGCGGCTGGCGCATCCGGTGCATCCGCGCAGCCTGAAACACCCGCAACGGTTCCCATTGCCAAACCGCCCCTGGATACAGCGGCAGGGGCCGGGACAACCGACGACATGCCCTCCCTGGAAATCGAGCTGGCCGATGCGCCTCCGGACGACATCCAGCCGCCCGAAATACCGCCGGTTGCCGGGCGACCGGAACCGCCGTCTTCCTGCCTTGGCGATTCCATCCGGGGATTTCTTTTCGGGGGCAACCTCATGGTGCGGGTCGGGGTGGTGGTCCTGCTCTTCGGTTTCGCCTTTCTGGTGAAATATGCTGCGGCCCGCAATATGGTACCGCTGGAGATCCGCCTGGCGGCTGCATTCGTTGCCGGAATCGGGTTGCTGAGCCTGGGCTGGCGGCTGCGCGGTTCGCGATTCGGCTACGCCGTGGCCCTTCAGGGCGGCGGCATCGGTGTGATGTATCTGACCCTGTTCGCCGCTGCCCGGCTGTTTCACATGGTGCCCCTGACCCTTACCTTCGGCGTCATGGTGGGGCTGGTGGTTTTTTCCGGCATGCTGGCAGTGCTGCAAAATGCCGCTTCCATGGCCGTGCTGGGTGCCGCCGGCGGCTTCATGGCCCCGGTGCTGCTTTCCACGGGAACGGGCAGTCACGTCATGCTCTTTGCCTATTACGCGCTGCTCAATGCCGGTATCTGCGGCATCGCCTGGTTCAGGGCATGGCGCTGGCTCAACCTGCTGGGGTTCGTCTTTACCTTCGGCATCGGCTCCGCCTGGGGGCTGGAGTACTACCGTCCCCGCTATTTTGCCACCACCGAACCGTTTCTGGTGCTGTTTTTCCTTTTTTATCTGTTCATCGCGGTGCTTTTCGCCCTGCGGCAGCCGCCGCGGCTGAAGGGCTATGTGGACGGCACCCTGGTCTTCGGCATGCCCCTGGTGGTGTTCAGCCTGCAGGTGGGGATGGTCAGGAATATGGAGTTCGGCCTGGCCTTGAGCGCCGTTGCCATGGGCCTGGTCTATACCGGCCTGGCTACGGCCCTGTGGCGGCGGCGCCATGAAGAAATGGGGCCGCTGGTGGAGGCGTTTTTGGCCCTGGGGGTGATTTTCGGCAGCCTGGCCATCCCCTTGGCCCTGTCCGGAAGCTGGACAGCGGTGGCCTGGAGCCTGGAGGGGGCTGGCCTGGTCTGGATCGGGGTGCGCCAGCGACGCTGGATCGCCCGGGGATTCGGGCTGCTGCTTCAGATCGGTTCGGGCGTCCTTTTTGTTCTGGGCACCGGCAGCGGCGGTGGGGATGCCGTCGTGATTGACAGCCGCCTGCTGGGCGGCATACTGCTGGGCCTTTGCGGGCTGTTCAGCGCCTGGTTGCTGGAGCGCCGACAGGATCGGCTGCACCGCATCGAAAAGCCCCTTGCCGCCGCGATGCTGGCCTGGGGGCTGCTCTGGTGGTTCGGAACGGGGCTGGACGAGATCGATCACCGGTTGAGCCGCCGCTACGAATTGAGCGCCGCTCTATCATTCATCGGCATCAGCGCCCTGGCCATGGGCCTTTTGTATCGCCGAATCGATTGGAAAATGCTGCGCTGGCCCGCGTTGGGCCTTTTGCCGATCATGGGGGCGTTTGCCGCGGCCTTGACCCACCGCTACGATTTCAGGCATCCTTTCCAGGATGGGTGGCTGATTGTATGGCCGGTCCTGTTTGCCGTTCACCTCTTTCTGCTGCGCTGCATGGAAGCAGACTGGAAGGAGAAGATTGCGCAGGTCTGGCATGTGGCGGGCGTTTTGCTGGCGCTGGTTTTGATTTCCTGGGAGGCGGGCTGGCTGCTGGACCGGCTGGCCGCAGGTGCGCCGGTCTGGGCCTTTCTGGCCTGGGGGGCGGTGCCCGCTGCTGCCGCTGTCGCCCTGATGCGGCTGTGCGGGTGTACGGCCTGGCCCTTTGGTTCCTGGGCGACAGCCTACCATGGATGGCTGCCCTTTTTGCTGGTGGTCTGGCTGCTTGCCTGGACGGTGGGCGCCACGGCCCAAAACGGTGATCCCCGGCCGCTGCCTTACTTGCCGTTGCTCAATCCGTTGGACATCGTGCAGATCATCGCCCTGCTGGTAGCTTGCTTCTGGGTGCTGAGAACGGGAAAAGCACCAACGGCGCCGGCGGCTGAACTGCCGGCAACCGTTTTATGGGGCGCTGTGGCGGCGGGCGGTTTTCTCTGGCTCACCGCTTCTGTGGCCCGCTGTGTTCACCACTTTGGCGCAATTGCCTACCAGAGCCAGGCCCTGTTTCATTCCGACCTGTTCCACGCGGCCATTTCCGTGCTGTGGGGATTGCTGGCCCTGGGATGCATGGTCGCGGCCAGCCGCTTCAAGCAGCGCGTGTTCTGGTTTGCCGGTGCCGGCCTGCTGGCCGTGGTGGTGGTCAAATTGTTCGTTGTGGACCTGTCGGGATCGGGAACCGTCTCCCGGATCGTATCCTTTCTGGCGGTTGGCGGCCTGATGCTGGTGGTGGGATATTTTACCCCGCTGCCTCCGCTGCAATCGGAAGGAGAGGAATCATGAAAAGATGGCTGTGGGTGTTGCTGGCGGCGGTTCTGGTACCGTGCGCCGTTTCGGCAAAGATGCGCATGAACGATTTCGCTTACGGCGTCCGGGTCCAATTGCCAAAGGGAACGGCCATCGCCGCCATGGATCTGCCCGGGCAGGTGTATCGGGACGCTTTCCGCAAAGACCTGGACGATATGCGCGTTTTCAATGCCACCGGCGAGCCGGTGCCCCACATGATCCGCTATGCCCGGACCCGGAACGCCGAACCTCCCTGGCGTTCGCTGGCCTTTTTTCCCGTTTCCGATCCCCCGACTTCCGCGACCGGCAGCTATCGGATTCACGTGCGTACCGGACCGGACGGAGCCATTGTCCGCATCGATCCCCAGTTAACCCCTTCACCGTCCCAGGCCGTGCGGACCTACCTCATCGATCTGAGTCCGCTGCGGCGCAGCCTGGCCCGGCTGCGGCTGGAATGGACGCCGTCGGAAAAGAACTGGACGGCAACCGTCGGAGTCGATGCCAGCGACGACCTGGCCGCCTGGACCCCGGTGCAGTCCCGTGTGACCATTGCCGATATCCGCTACGGCGGCCGCCGGCTGCTGCGCAATGTCATTGAACTGGATCGCACCGCCAAACGCTACCTGCGCCTGCGTCAACTAGATTCGGGACCGGCCATCCACCCGGTTCGCATCCTGGGCCGGATTCATCCCGAGGGTCGAAAGGCCATTCGGGCCGTGCGCAAGGTAAAGGGAAAATCGCTGCCCGATTCGCTGGGTATTTTCGAATACCGGACCGCCGGTGCTTTTCCGGTGGATCGGGTGAACCTGATTTTCGATCAGGCCAACAGCATGGCCGAGGCCCTGCTGGAATCGCGCGGCGATGCCAACGGCAACTGGAAAAAGCGCGCCCGAGGCCTGTTCTACCGGATCGACCTGGATGGGACTTCCCTGGTCAGCGATCCATTGTCCGTTTCCATGACCATGGACCGGGATTGGCGGTTGACCGTCGATGATCCGGAAAGCACCATCGGCAGGGGCATCCCCCGCCTGGAAATTTCCTACCGCCCCCACGATCTCTTTTTTATCGCCCGGGGCAGCGGGCCGTTTACCATCGCCTTCGGCAGCGCCCGGGCCAAGCCGCTGAAAGTCAATGTGGCCGCTTTGTTCGAGGGAATCGGCCGGCGGCACGAGCAGGGGATCGAACGCTGGGTGACGCCGGAGAGAGCAAAAATCGTACTGGGCGGACCCCAACGCCTTTCCCCGGAACCCCAGCCGCTGCCGACTCGCCGCATCGTTTTATGGTCGATCCTGCTGATCGGGGTGCTGGTGGTGGCCGCCATGGCCTTGCATCTAGCCCGGCGTATGATTCGGTGATCCGTTCCACAGATTTCTATTGACTTATGGGACCCCCTCATAAGAAATTGCCTTTTCGATTGACCTTTTAATGAACGGAAAACCCAGCAGGAAAGCAGGACCAATGAAATCTATCAATATCGCCATCTTAGGGTGCGGCACGGTGGGAACAGGAGTGGCCCGCCTGCTGCTTGAAAACGCGGACATCCTGAAAGACCGCGTCGGCTGCGACCTCAACCTGAAATATGTAGTAGACATCGACACCGAAACCGACCGGGGTATCGCCTTTGCCCCGGGCGTGATGATTCCCGATGCGGCCAAGGCCATCGCCGACCCGGAGGTGGACATCGTGGTGGAAACCATTGGCGGCGAGGGAATCGCCAAGCAGATGATGCTCGACGCCATCGCCGCCGGCAAGCATGTGGTCACGGCCAACAAGGCCCTGTTGGCCAAGCACGGCAATGCCATCATCTCGGCGGCCACCGAGAAGGGCGTCGATCTGGCCTACGAGGCCAGCGTGGGCGGCTGCATGCCCATCATCAAAACGGTGCGCGAATCGCTGGTGGGCAATCGCATCAGCGCCATGACCGGCATCCTCAACGGCACCTGCAATTATATCCTCTCCAAGATCACCGACGAAGGCGTGGTGTTCGAAAAGGCTCTGGCCGAAGCCCAGGCCAAGGGCTACGCCGAGGCCGATCCCACCCTGGATGTGGAGGGGTCGGATGCGGCCCACAAGCTGGCCATTCTGGCGGCCCTGGCCTTTGGCATGCAAATCAATTTCGACGATGTCTATATCGAGGGGATCTCCCGGATCACGCCCATGGACATCGAGTTTGCGGCCCAGTTCGGCTATCGCATCAAACTGCTGGCCATCACCAAGTTCGACGGCCAGGCAGTCGAGGCCCGCGTGCATCCCACCATGATTCCCTTCGACAACATGCTTTCCAACGTCAATGGAACGCTCAACGCCATCAGCGTATCCGGCGACGCGGTGGGAGATATCCTGCTTTACGGCCACGGGGCGGGGATGATGCCCACGGCCAGCGCGGTGGTGTCGGACATCGCCGATATCGCTAGAAACCTGGCCTCCGAAGGCGCCGGGCGGGTCCCGGTCCTGGGCTTCCAGGCCGACAAGGTCCGTGCCATCCCCGTGAGGCCCATGGACGACATCGTCACCAACTACTATTTTCGCTTCGACGCTCTGGACCGGCCCGGTGTCCTGGCCGCTATTGCCGGCATTCTGGGGAAATACTCCATCAGCCTTCAATCCGTTCATCAGAAGGGCAGGAAGACCGACGGCTCGGTGCCAGTAGTCATGCTGACCCATCACGCCCGGGAAAAGGACGTCAGACAGGCGCTTTCCGAAATCAGCGCGTTGGATGCGGTGGCCGGCGAGCCGATGGTGATAAGAATAGAAGATCAAAACGGCCACTGAAAAAGGCTCCGGCATCCGCAGGGGTATTCATTGGCAAAATGTCAATTGTAATATGCTTGTAAAAGGGTACCTTTCATGTCATTCCCGCGAAGGCGGGAATCCAGTATTTTTTTGCTGAGGTTTCACTAAAAAAGGGAAAATATGGATATCATCTGCTCCGACCTGGAAGGGGTTTTCGTACCGGAAATCTGGATCAACGTGGCCGAGCGCACCGGCATCGATGAACTGCGTCTCACCACCCGCGACATCTCCGACTACGACGTGCTGATGAAGCGGCGCCTGTCCATCCTGGATGCCAACGGGCTCAAACTCAAGGACATCACCGACGTCATCGCCACAATGGAGCCGCTTCCCGGCGCCCGAGAATTTCTCGACGGGCTGCGGGCCCGCACGCAGGTGATCATCGTCTCCGACACCTATGTGGAGTTCACCCGGCCGCTGATGGAGAAGTTGGGCTGGCCCACCCTGTTGTGCCACAGCCTGACCATCGACAACAGCGGGGCCATTGCCGGCTATACCCTGCGCCAGAAGGACGGCAAGCGCAAGGTGGTGCAGGCCTTCAAATCCCTGAACTACCGGGTCGTGGCCATGGGCGACTCCTACAACGACGTCACCATGCTCAAGGAAGCCGATAAAGGCATCCTCTTTCGCCCACCCCGGAATGTGATCGATGAATTCCCTCAGTTTCCGGTGACGAAGAATTATGAAGAACTCATGGAAATATTCGATAGGGAGTTGGAGGTTCAGTGAACCGTGAACGGTGAACAGTGGGCGGATGCACGTGATCGGTGATCAGTGAACCGTGAACGGTGAAGGATGGGTATCTTTAGATGGATCATAAAGAACTGGATGTATAGAAAAAAGCTATAGATACCGTTGTCGAGACCTACAGACTGTCCGACGGGTTTCCGAAGAACGAAATGTTTGGACTGTCCCAACAGCTTCGGCGTGCGGCTGTCAGTATACCGAGCAATATTGCCGAAGGGGCTGCCAGGGGCAGCGATAAGGAATGCATCCATTTTCTCTACATCGCAATGGGTTCGCTGGCTGAAGTTGAAACCCAAAGCATCATCGCGGAACGCTTGGGATACATCACTACGGAAGAACAGATATTAGAGAGTGTTAAAACCATACGAAAAATGCTTGCCGGCCTGATCAAATATCTTAAAAACAAATAGACTTTTAATTCTTCACTGATCACAGTTCACGGATCACTGTTCACGCCTATTATGGATTTGCCAACGATAATATTTACACACAACCACAATAGAAATCATGAAACCAAAACCTCTTACCCATGCGACCTCCTATCGGGTCATTTACGGCGACACGGATACCATGGGCGTTGTCTACCACGCCAATTACCTGCGCTGGTTCGAGATTGGCCGCACCGAATTGTTCCGCCATCTGGGGCTGCCTTACCGAAAGATCGAGGCCAAGGGACTAATGCTGCCTGTCTCCGAAGTCAAATGCAAATATATCACCCCGGCGCGTTACGACGATATCATCATCATCAACGCGACTCTCAACACGGAGTTCCGGGCCGGCATGCAGTTCGACTACGCCATCACCAGCGAGGACGGCTCCGTTACCCACACCACCGGCTACACCCGGCATGCCTTTATCAACGAGAAGGGCAAAGTCGTGCGTCCACCGGCGTTTATTCGGGAGCTGATATCAGTGAACCGTGACGCGTGATCCATGATTTTTCTTTGAGCTTTGAGATTCCCTACCGTTCACTGATTTTTAGGTTGACAATAAAGACAAAACCGTCTATTCTCCTTTTTTACAAATTGATGCGGGGTGGAGCAGTCTGGTAGCTCGTCGGGCTCATAACCCGAAGGTCGTAGGTTCGAATCCTGCCCCCGCTACCATTAAATAAATCAGGCACTTACAAGGAATTGTAAGTGCCTTTTTTAATGCCCGCAAATATTGGATTCCAACCATACTTCCAACCCGGGCGGGTTGATTTCGAAGGGGTCGGATTCAGGCTTTAAATATTTTTTTCGGTTGGAAATGGGGTTGGAAATGCAAAAAACCGGCCCCAGGCTTCCCCAGGTGCAGTTTGTCGTCGACCAATTTCCGTCAATCCTCTTCGTCGATCAAAATTCAGGATTTTGGATTCACAAAAAAGCGACGCCTGTTTCCCACATTCACTTGCTTTTACAGGAGGCAAGAAAAAACATACGCACCCACGGTAGTTAAATACCCTGATGAATAAGACAGTTGTTTCTTATACTGAATTCAGCCTAAGTAATGCAATTGCACGTGTTATACAGCTTGGCCCCATTTTTTGGGATTGTCATTCTGCGGACAAAATTCATTGAAAGTTTTGACAACTCAATGGGTTATAGTAGGATAGCTGTTGCAAGTAAATGTCGATAGGTTTTTTACGAGACATTCAAATTTGTAATTTGTTGGTGGTTTGGTGTCAAAAAGCTGAATTCAGTATAATATATAAGTTATGGTGTCCCAAGGAAATGATAAAATGATTAACCTGGTTCTAAAGGATCAACGATGACTTTGAGCCACGGAGGCATATTGTTCGTGATATTGGGTACGATATGCCTGGCCTTCGCAGTCAAGATCGAGAACAAATACACTCTTTCCGCAAGAAGCAAAGAAGATAAGAAATATTGGAAAAACATCGTAAAGGGAGCAGAGGACGGGTCGTATTACGAGCCGACTATCGTATATATCGATAAGATGCTTTTCCGTGTTGGACTTGCATGTGTAGGAATAGGAAGCTTAATGCAGTGGTGAAAATAGTAAAATGTAGAAACGCCATAACCTGTCATTTAAGCGGGACCGGGAAAGCCGTGCCACTTTCAGAAGGGGTACTTTAGTCGAGCATTTTTGCATGTTTTTGGTCATCGTTTCCCGGCCCCTTAATTCTGCGTTAGCATCTCCATAAGAAAGAAAATAGGGTATGACTTTTTCAAAAAATGAAATCTATGAAAAGCTTTCCCAAATATTTATGAAATATAAAAGGCGTTATAAGAGCCCTCCAAAATCAAAGCAAATGGCATGTATGTGGTCAACAACAAGTCTTCCTGACATCATTGAAGATACGCCACCATTTAATGACATTGAAGAAGCTTTCAATATAATAATTGACGAAGATGATTGTTTAGAATTATATGATATGGACCTGACTGAAGCTACTGACAAAATATTAAATATGATACAAAAACAATGCTAACAGCAGCATCTACAAGGACATGCTATTATATCGCCGAATCGGTCTTTAAAGGTTCGCGATATTACTTCTACTAATAAGCTTTAAAGATATGCACCGCATGCCTGTAATGCAGTGCGTTGTGTGACTTAAAACAGGTCTCAAATAGAATACTGGCATGAAATAATAGATAGAATCCTGAATCATGAAAACCATTTTAGCTTCACCAATAATTTTTCTTTCACTACTCATTCTATTCATGTTTTCAGGATTATCCTATAATTATGGTTTTTCGAGGGTGCGAAGATTTCTGAAGTTGGATTTTCAAGGTGTACCTAAGTGGGAATTTATTTTTGTATTGTTTCTTTCTATTGTTCTTTCTTTGATTTTGACATTTTCAGTTTTTAATTAGTCAGTATAGAGTGCCGTCTTTTATATTGTTGAGGTAGGAAAATGAAAAAATTATAAAAATCACACAACCACGGCTTTCACGGCGACGGCAAAAAGCCGCCGCTCGTGAAGGCAGGCGTTATGCCCCCTTGAGAAAGATTGATTATTATGCCAAGAGTATCGAAAGAAGACCTTTCATTTGCTATAGAAAAAGTACATGAAATGGATATTAAAAAAAAAGAACTTGCATGTGATGATTTGTTTGTGCAACAGCCAAATCTTTTAGCATCAGTACTCGTTCAGCAACAAATGGGCAACTCTATGAATGATGTTGATTCCCTGTTGAACATTCTTATAGTGCTACACTTTGCTATAAAAAAGGCAGGAATTGTAATCCCAAAAGTTTCTGAACAAGAGCAAGATCGACAACTTGAGATACTAAAGCAATCGATTTTTTTTTCTCAGGGAATGAGTTTAAATCTCGTTGAAAGCTCTATCAGTCAGTACGTCTCAAATCATAAAGAGCCTGTATTATTATCTTATGTTTTAGGCGCTATGCAGGAAGCTGGTTTTTTTAAAAACAAAAATGAAGCTTCAAAGTATTTAATCATGGCTGGTATCAATTTGGTATCTTGTATTGCAGGTGCATAGCAATCAGGGCATAACAAATCGCTAAACTCGGATTGCCAAAAGCCGCGCCGCTTCACTCTGCAACTTTTGGCAACCGGTTAGCTCAAACGTTGGCGGTAAAACTGCCATCCAGTTCAAAATACAGGATTGGAACTATGACAACAAAAGTAATTATTGATAAAGCACAAGGTGCAGCCTTCATCATGAGAGCAGGGCATATCAAACTTGGCGAGATGGTAGAAGGTACTAAAGAGCTTGAATCTGATTTTTCTTTTCGAAACATAAGGAAGGCTTTGAGTGATCTATCTGCCGCAGATATGTCGAGTATTTCAACTGATGAATTTGAGTCTTATTCCCATTATTGTCAAAAAACCCTAAAGGGTTTAAAAATTGCTATTGTAGCTCCGAGCGATCTTTCATTTGGTATTGCGAGAATGTTAGAAATATTGTCTGATGTGGAAGACATTATGGTTTTTAGAAAAATGAGCGAAGCTCTACTCTGGCTGGACGTTTTCCTACCAGAAGACTATTAACAGTCTATTACCACCACAAATTTTCAAAGTAAGCGTCTACTCAACCACACGCGTTGCGGCAGCGTCGATGATGGCCTTGTCGATTCTATTGGGAAGCAGATCGAGAAAATCGGCTTCATTTTGGGCTGAAGGGATTTTGGTGAACAGGTAAC
>Ga0272443_10001048_pt1 | contig 43680 bp, 44 predicted proteins | sample SSMAcet12_FD_193581 | JGI IMG/M metagenome (GOLD analysis project Ga0272443, IMG submission 193581) | Marine sediment archaeal communities from Little Sippewissett salt marsh, Falmouth, MA, United States - SSM-Acet-12 | ecosystem: Environmental > Aquatic > Marine > Wetlands > Sediment ...
CTGGGATACAACACAGGATGCAGATGAATACTTTGAGGCTTTTTTCATATATGCTGACCTGCGATGGGTATCAGAAAACGAAACAGTCAATGGATACCAGACCTGGTCGGGAGATCAAGGTGTCATTGTCCTGATGCAAGAGGGGGACCGAACGCTCTGGGTGATCGCCCCAGACCGTGAGATTATGGAATCGATACTGACAGAATTAACATGAAAGACGGCGAAAGAGCCACATTCGGCAAGATCGATGTTTCGCGGGTGAAAGGCCTGCTATTTGACGTTGACGGTACACTCAGCGACACGGATGATGTGATGGTCGAAAAAGTCAGGTCATTCCTGGAGCCCGCTGCCTGGCTTTTCAAAGCTAAAGACCCAACATCATTTTCGCGCTGGCTGGTCATGGCAGGTGAGTCGCCCATGAATTTCTTCTATGGGCTGGCGGACAGACTTGGTGTTGATGATCTGTTAATGAGGGGATACGAACACCTGCTCCACATTAAGAATAAAACTGAGGAGGATCAGGAGCGATTCCTGATGATTTCCGGGGTCAAGGAAATGCTGGCACGCCTGGCGGAGACGTTCCCCCTGGGTGTGGTCAGCGCTCGGGATGAGAAGTCCACATATCATTTTTTGGATTGTTTCGAGTTGAGGCCGTTCTTCAAGGTGATTGTGACATCGCAGACTTGCGGGCATACCAAACCTTACCCTGAGCCGGTGATCTATGCTGCTGGGGAATTAGGTTTAGCGCCCGAAGCGTGCGTGATGATCGGCGATACAATTGTCGATATTCGGGCAGGAAAATCTGCCGGCGCACAGACTGTTGCCGTCCTGTGCGGATTTGGGACGCAGCGGGAGCTAGAACGGGTTGGCGCTGACCTGATTCTTGAGAATACATCGGATTTGGTAAATTTACTTTAGAATTGGCAATATGTCGGCAATGATTGGAAACCATCAGGATCGGAAAAGATATCGCTACCCTCGCAACCGCTTTATGAGGTGGATGCTGAGGACGGGGATCGGCCTTGGTGTGGGTTTATTGACGCGCTTGGAAGTTCGGGGAAGGGAGCATATCCCCTCGGGTGGGCCGTTGCTCGTGGTCGTCAACCATTTCCATTTTTTGGATGCGGCGGTTTTGATCCTTTCATCGCCATGGCCGTTGGAGTTCCTGGCTGACTTTCAAATGCCCAATGTCCCGGCGCTGTTGAAGCTATTACCGGCATTGTATAAAACTTATGATGTTGCCCAGGGGACACCAAACCTGGAAGCACTCAGGACTTCTGAGGCGATCCTGGAACAGGGGGGTGTCCTGGGGATCTTCCCGGAGGGCAGGCTTCACAATTCTTTGTTGAAGCAGGCGCTTCCCGGCGCTGGCTTTCTGGCACTGCGTACCGGTGCGCCGATCCTACCGGTTGGAATCTACAGCGAAGATGCATGGGATATCTTCGGTACGATCAAACGTGAAAAAAGACGGATGCGGGGAGTGTGCGAATTTGGGGAAGTGTTCGGCCCGTTAGGTTGCGAGAATCCTCGCAGGCCGGATCGAAAAGAAATTGATTCTGCCGGGATTCGGATCATGTCAGAGATTGCCCGGCTGCTGCCAGAGGAAGCACGCGGCCCCTTCTTTGAAAGTTTGTAAACGCAACATTTTTTTGGATTCTGGTTATAATATGTGACGTAAATATTTAATCGAAGGAATTTGGGGTTCCCCGTTAAAAATTTGCCAGATGTGTATGATAAATAAGAATTTGAGAGAGGCTCACATATGACAGATAACGAGACAATCCAGCGATACATCAGGAAGTATCCCTGGCCCCGAAGGCGTTTCATCAGGGGGATGTTGACCACGTGCGTTGAGATTGCTGCCGGAATCCTGGCCCGATGGGAAGTCGATGGGCGGGAGAATATCCCGAAGATCGGCCCCTTGATCATCGTTGGTAATCATTTTCATTTCCTGGATACGGTTGCGCCAATACACAGCACGCGTTGGCCACTGGAGTTCATTGGTGATTTTGAGATGCCAAACGCACCCCCGGTCATGCGTGTTTTCCCGAACGCCTGGCAGACATTGAAGATCGAACAGGGGACGCCTAATTTTGAAGCTTTACAAGCAGCTGAAGCGATCCTGGCGCAGAATGGCGTCGTCGTGATCTATCCCGAAGGGCATGTCAACGGCGGTCCGCTGCGAAATGCTTTGCCTGGCGCGGCTTATATTGCGATGCGTACCGGTGTGCCGCTCCTCCCGATTGGAACGTTCAGCGACAACAACTGGAAATTATTTAAGACAATGAGCGAAAAGAAACGACGATTGAGAATCTTCACCAGGATTGGTGAGGTTTTTGGTCCCATTAAAGCGGAGAATCCACTTCGTCCAAGCCGAACCGAACTGAAGGAAACGGGCAGGAAGATCATGGTAAAGATTGCAGAACTCCTACCGAAGGAATTCCGCGGCGAATTTGAATTGGATGTTGCCGGATAGACAGGGTCGATCTATGAATTAACAAAAGGGTGCAAAAGCTTACCTGCACCCTTTTTTAATCCCACGAGCGCGACCAATTGGATGGAAAAGCCGGCTGTTCTAATATTCTTTAAATAAATTCTACGTACAATAGTACTGTTAGTGTAATTTGAAGGAACAGGAATGCAATATCGAGATTATTACCAAACATTAGGTGTTAGCAAGACGGCCAGCCAGGACGAGATCAAGAAAGCTTACCGTAAACTGGCGCGTCAATACCATCCGGATGTGAACCCGGATGATCCTAACGCGGAAGAGAAATTCAAAGATATCAACGAAGCCTACCAGGTGCTTTCTGATCAAGATAAACGCGAGAAATATGACCGCTTTGGATCGCAATGGAAGCAGTATCAGCAAACCGGCGGCAGACCGGAGGATTTCGACTGGTCCCAGTGGGCTGCACGGGGGCAGCGCGGCGGCACGCAGTACCGTACCGTAAACCAAGCAGAATTCGAGCAGATGTTTGGGGGAGGATTGGGTGGATTCTCTGATTTCTTTGAAACCCTTTTCGGCGGTATGGGCGGATTCAGGCAAGCAGGTCGAACGCCGAGCCGCACCAATCCGCAGGCGTTACGCCAGGGGCGCGATATTGAACATCCTGTGGAGATCAGCCTGGAAGAAGCTTTTCGCGGGACAACAAGGGTCCTGAACTATGAAGATGGGCGCAGGATCGAAGCGAAGATCCCGCCCGGCGTGAAGACGGGCTCGAAAATCCGGTTGAGTGGGCAGGGAAGTCAGGGGCCGCGCGGCGCTGGCGATCTTTACCTTAAGGTGGCCGTGCGGGGACATCGTAAGTATCGTCGCGAAGGCGATAATCTTCGGATTGACCAGCCTGTTGAGTTCTTCACCGCACTGCTGGGCGGAAAAGTGAAGGTCTCCACGATCGACAAGACGGTTGAACTGACTATCCCGCCAGAGACGGATTCAGGGAAGACATTCAGGCTGAAGGGATTGGGGATGCCGCTCTTGAACAAACCGAAGAAGCGGGGCGACCTCTATGTCACTGTTCAGATCCAGGTACCGAAAGAACTCTCTGCAGACCAAAAGAAGATATTTAAAGACCTTTCGGAATCAATGAATAAATGAGCATGGCATGAAAAAGGTCAATGGTGTTCGTATTTTCATAACGTTTTTCGGTAAATTATTTTTCTTCGCGGCATTGGAATTTTAACCGGCGGTACTAAACAGCTTTCCCCCTCATGTGTGCTCTCCACGGCGATCCGCCATAGGTCTGATTGATATGAAATGAGGGAAATGAATAAGTATTGGGTGCTTGACTATCAATAATTTGGGGTGCTATCATTCTATTATGTATTTAAACGGTAGCAAATGGTCGATGAATAAACGTCGCCGGCGATCAAACCCCTGGTTGATCGCCTTTCTTCTAATTGCGATTGGTTTCTTTATCTATTTAAATATTTATATCGTCCCGACAATCCCGGCACCTTTTGTCCCAACTGCTACGCCAACCCGGAACCCTAAATCGTACGCACAGGATGCAGAAGCATATCTGGCGGAGGGTAAATCTGCACAGGCGATGGAAGCTTTTGAGGAAGCAATTAGAGCCGACCCACAGGAAATTTCCAATTACCTAACACTATCAAAGCTGCAGATATACAGCGCGGATTATGAATCCGCTCGGGTCAATGCGGAGAATGCCCTGCTCCTGGATAAAACCAAACCGCTCGCATTCAGCTTGCTGGCCTGGACGGAAGGATATATGGGCGAATACCTTGAAGCAGAAGCTGATATCAAGTCTGCATTGGAACTTGACCCAAATAACGCCTTTAGTCATGCAGTCTATGCGATCATCCTGTCAATGCGTGTCGAGAATGATGTCGGAGAACTGACCACACTTGACACAGCCATTGAGCAATCGCAGCTTGCAATGAACCTGGATTCAAATTTATTGGAATCGCATTGGGCACGCGGGTATGTGTTGGAAATCACAGCAAACTACGAAGACGCAATTGTGCAATATCAGGCTGCGGTTGATATTAATGATTCTATTGCTGACCTGCATCTTGCTCTCGGTCGGAATAATCTGGCGATTGAGGAATATGACCAGGCGGTTTTTGAATTCACCAAAGCATACTCTCTGAATCCGACCGATCCGGTACCGAACTGGTATATTTCACGTGTTTATGCGAGAATCGGTGAGTTCGCCAAAGCAGTTCAATATGCAGAACAGGCGGTCAAAGATGCTCCCTCTGACCCTTATTTGCACGGCAATTTGGGTTCCATGTACTATAAGGATTTGCAGTACAACCAGGCGGTTGCCTCACTGGAGTTGGCTGTTAAAGGCGGCACAACGGAAGACGGCGTAGTTGTTGAAGGGCTGCCGCTGGATTATTCCACGTCCATCACGGAATATTACAGCCGATATGGGCTTTCGCTGGCGCGTTTGAACCGCTGCAGTGAAGCAGTCCAGGTGGCCCAGGCGATGTTGCAATCGGTGCCGGATGATGAGACCTCTGTATATAACGCTGAAACGATCATCAGCATTTGCCAGGAAAACCAGGGAATCACGCCTACGCCTACAGTTGAAGAGTAAACCAGCGGATTAACTTTGGACAGTTATGTATTTACAAGGAAAAGAACCCTCATTTCATAAATCTAAGAACAGTTCGAATCCTTACAGGATCCTGGTGATTGTCCTTTTGATCGTCTTCTTTTTTACAGTCATTACCAGTATCGTCAAAGGGGAAGTCGAGCCATTGTTCATGCCTACCCCAACGCCCACACGGAGCGCAAACTCCTATATGATCGAAGGAGAGACGCACTTCACTGCCGGTGACCTGGATGCGGCTATTGCTGCATTTGAAAAAGCGGCTGAACTCAACCCTGAAGATCCGGAGCTGTTTACAGAACTGGCGCGCATTCAGACCTATTCTTCTGGTTTGCTGACGACAGATGCTGAACGGATTGAACGGTTGAGTGAAGCACTGGAATCGATTAACCGCGCCAAGGAATTAGCGCCGACCAGCAGCGAGGTGCTTGCGGTTCGGGCATTTGTGCTGGATTGGAATTCAAATACACTTCTGGTCGATGAAGAGACTTCGGAGGACCTCCTGAATGAGGCTGAGGCAGAAGCAGTGCTGGCCCTGCAGCTTGATAATACCAATGCGTTGGCATTGGCATATTACGCGGAAATCCTGGTAGATCAGGTTAAATGGGATCAGGCACAGCAGTATATCCAACAGGCGGTTGAAAACGAACCATCTTCGATGGATGTTCATCGCATTCAGGCCTATACCTATGAGACGCTGGGAGAGTACAACCTGGCGATCAAAGAGTATGAAAAAGCGATTGAGATCATGCCCAATTACACATATCTGCATATTGCCGTGGGAAAGGTCTATCGCTATTTGGAACTTTACGATCAGGCACTGGAATATTTCGCTACAGCAGCCAACCTGAACGAACAGCTCGGGATAAAGGATCCCATCCCCTACCTTGCTATTGCCAATACATACGCCAAAGATGGGGAATTCTATGTAGCTTCGTTGAACGTTCAGGAAGCACTGTCCTACACGCCTGCCAACCCGGATGTGTATGGTCAGCTGGGTGTCATCTATCATAAATCTCGCAATTACGAGGGTGCCATCCCGGCGTTCGAATGTGCGCTTGAAGGCTGTGACACCGAACAGAGCTGCGATGTCCGCCAGTGTGATCCAGAAACTGACCCAATGGTTGCCATAGAAGGGCTGCCCCTTTCTGGAAGTACGTTGGTGTATTACTTCACTTACGGCTCGGTGCTGGCCGGTTTGCACGAAGAGGGGGATGATTATTGCGACCGGGCTATGGTCATCTTTGACCAGCTGCGAGAGAGCTACCCTAATGATGAAACGACCATGAGCATTGTCGAAGAGGGTGAAGCGATCTGTTTGTACACAGAAGAAACGCTCGAAGCGACAGAAGAATCCGAATCCGGAGAGTGATGGGAAATGTAAGACTTTTATAAGAATTTATAAAATTTCCCTTGACGTGATTTTTGAAGACAGGTAAGATAGATGTATTAGCACTCTTCTTGAAAGAGTGCTAAAAGAGTGATATGTCTGACCGAATTATTTTAAATCAAATGGAGGAACGAATGGCAATCTCAATAAAACCTTTGGGAAACCGGCTTGTGGTCGAACCCATTGAGCAAGAAGAAGTTACTGCTGGAGGCATCGTGCTTCCTGAAACCGCAAAAGAGAAACCGCAGAAAGGCACCGTCCTTGCTGTGGGACCCGGCGAACGTAATGAAAAGGGCGACCATATGCCTCTCGAAGTCAAAGAAGGCGATACGGTCCTGTTTGCGAAATATTCAGGGACTGAGATCAAATACGATGGCAAGAAACTATTAATCATGCGGGAAAGCGATATTCTCGCAAAACTGGACTAATTATCTGGAATCCAAGGAGTAATTCACAATGGCTAAACAACTCGTGTTTTCTGAAGAAGCCCGCCGAGCTTTAAAAACCGGCATTGATATTGTTGTAAAATCTGTGGCAACCACACTCGGCCCGAAAGGCCGCAATGTTGCTCTGGACCGCAAGTTCGGTTCTCCGACCATCACCCATGACGGTGTGACCGTTGCGAAAGAAATCGAACTGGAAGACCCATTTGAGAATATGGGCGCTCAGCTTCTCAAGGAAGCTGCTACCAAGACCAATGACATCGCTGGCGATGGCACGACCACCTCAACCGTATTGGCACATGCAATTGTGACCGAGGGTTTGAAGAACCTGGCTGCCGGCGCCAACCCGATGCTCCTCAAGCGTGGTATCGAATCAGCTTCGAAGGCAGTCTCTGACGCCATCAAGGAACAGGCAATTGACATCACCACCAAGGAAGAAATTGCTAATGTTGCCACCATCTCCGCACAGGACCGCGAAATCGGCGAACTGATCGCCGAGGTCATGGATAAGGTTGGCAAGGACGGCGTTATCACGGTGGAAGAATCCCGCGGCCTTGAATTTGAAACAGAATATGTTGAAGGTATGCAGTTTGATCGCGGCTACATTTCTCCATATTTCGTCACAGACGCTGAGAATATGGAAGCCTCCATTGAGGAAGCTTATGTCCTCGTCCATGACAAGAAGATTTCCGCTGCAAGCGATATCGTCCCCCTGCTCGAGAAACTGGTTCAGGTTGGGAAGCGTGAATTGATCATCATCGCCGAGGATATCGACGGCGAAGCATTGGCAACCCTCGTGCTGAACAAACTGCGCGGTATGCTCAACGTTCTGGCAGTCAAGGCTCCCGGATTTGGCGACCGCCGCAAGGCGATGCTGCAGGACATTGCTATCCTGACAGGCGCAACGGTGATATCTGAGGAAACCGGCCGCAAGCTGGAAACCGTAACCATTGAAGACCTCGGTCAGGCTGAAAAAATCGTCAGCACCAAAGATGACACAACCGTCGTTGGCGGCAAAGGTGAACCGGGTGCGATCAAGGGTCGGATAGAACAGATCCGTGTCGAGATCGACAACACAACCAGTGATTATGACCGTGAGAAACTCCAGGAACGTCTGGCGAAACTCTCCGGCGGCGTTGCCATCATCCGTGTCGGCGCAGCAACCGAAACCGAACTGAAAGAAAAGAAACATCGCGTTGAGGATGCACTCTCAGCAACCCGCGCGGCTGTTGAAGAAGGTATCGTACCCGGCGGCGGTGTTGCATTGATCAATGCGATGAAGGCGGTTGAGGGCTTGAAGATGGAAGGCGCTGATGCTCAAATCGGTGTGAACATCGTCCGCAACTCGCTTGAGATCCCGATGCGCAAGATCGCTGAAAATGCCGGGAAGGATGGCTCTGTGGTTGTGCAGAACGTCCGGCAGAAACAGGTTGCAGACAAGAATAATCAAATTGGTTATGATGTCTTGACCGAAGAATACGTGGATATGGTTGAAGGCGGCGTGATTGACCCCGCCAAGGTGACCCGTGGTGCATTGGAAAATGCGGCTTCAATTGCTGCCATGATCCTGACCACCGAAGCACTGATCACCGATATCCCGGAAGAAACCCCCGCGATGCCCGCTGGCGGTGCCGGCGGCATGGGTGGCATGGGCGGTATGGGCGGTTACTAAGCCGATACCAAGTAGAAAATCAAAGGCTGTTCCATTTGGAGCAGCCTTTTTGATTTACTTTTAATAAATTGGGACCCAAGCTTTAGCCTGGACTTATTTGCGAAATATATACATTCTCTCGTTTCGTATTTACGGATGTTTAGTCGGCACCCTAACATTGGGCGCGCAGAAAAGAATTGCGCGTCCTTGTATCTCTCCATACGGGAGGCAGCCTGGCTCCCAAAGGGAGGCGGGCAGGCTGCACTCCTGAATCTCTTCGTGTGGGCTATGTAACACATTACCTATATATAGAAGTCATATTCTAAATCACTGTATCAGGATTTGATGATTTTCAGGCGACCGCTGGTATAATGTTTGACATGTTAACATCAAAACGCGTTCATTTCATATGGCTGCTGATCGTAGCCTTTTTGTTGTCAGCCTGTTCAAACCAGCCGACTGCCGTTGTTGAGAACCCCGCACAGACGGAAACAGAAGCATCACCCACGCTAGATGAGCCAACACCTACCCCAATGCCGGCAGCGGCAATTGTCAATGGAGAAAGGATATCCCTTTCATGGTATGAAAATGAAATAGAACGCTACCTGATCGCTCAGGAAGCGATGGGGCAGCCTGTTGAAGATGAGAGTGCTGCTCGTGAGACGGTCATGAACGATTTGATCGAGCAGGTGCTCCTGGCGCAGGGTGCCAAGGAAGCGGGTATATCTGTGAGCGATGAAGATGTGCAAGCGCGCATTGATGCCCTGGCCGCTGAATATGATCTGGCTGTTTGGATGGAAGAGTGGGGGTACACGGATGAGGACCTGTTCATTTCTATGAGGTTGCAGATCCTGGCAGCCTCCCAGCGCGACTTGATTGTAGAGTCTGTACCTGAATCTGTTGAACAGGTGCAGCTGCAGCAGATCTTCACCTACGCCGAAGCAGATGCTGTAAGCGCCTTGGTCAGTTTAAACTCCGGTGCGGATTTTAACGAACTTGCCTTTTCAGATTATTATGACTCAACGACAGGCGGGTATCTGGGCTGGGTTCCGAGAGGGTACCTGTTATATCCCGCCGTTGAAGAAACAGCCTTTTCGATCCCGGTTGGGTCATATTCCGATGTCATCGAAACTGAAGCTGGTTATCACATCATCCTGGTGATCGCACGGGAAGAACACCCGCTTTCAAGCGACGCGCTGCTTGTCCTCCAGCGAGCAGCTGTTGTTGAATGGGTGGCGGAACGGTGGGAAAACAGCGTGATTGAAATCCTGGTCGAGTGATATGAGAAATAAACCCACATCCAAATCGAGCAGCAGTAGCCGGTATACCAACCGGCAGCCGCTGCAGAGCATGGCAACACCACGCAGGCCTGAACCTCCCAAGAAGATAGGATTCCTGGGAATCATCATTGTCCTGGGCATCCTGGGTGGTTTGATTTGGCTGCTGATGTTGATCTTTGGATTGGGCCCATATAAATCGACTGAGATGACCCCAACGCCCACATTGATAATCTCCCAGGCGGAAGGCGTGACAGCCGCTCCTGCAATGACATTGACGTTGACGAATGTCCCGAGCAGTACTGCCACCTTTACGCTTACACCCGAGCCAACCCTGACGCCAACAGTCACACAGACGCCGACGGAAGAATTGATGCCGTTCATACTAAGGGGCGGGCAGGAAACGATGAGCAGTGCGCTGATCCGACCTGAATTGGACAGCCGCTGGTTAGTCATCGCCGGACAGGTTTGGGATCTGCAGGATGAACCGGTTAATTATCTGTTCCTGCATTTATTTGGTGAATTGGGGGGATATGAGATTGATCAGTTAGTCATGACAGGCTCTGCACCTGCATATGGAGAGTCTGGGTATGAATTTGCACTTGAGAACCTGGTTGTGGAAAGCGAAGAAACATTGTATATTCAACTCGTTGATGCCAATGGGCTAGCGTTATCCCATACTTACGCGATCCAAACCTTCGCAGATGAACAGAAGAACCTGATCCTTATCAATTTCAAGCAGGTGCGATAGACAAACATAAAAGATGATCTCCAGAAGTAAGCAGTGCACCATTAAATGGAAAAAGCAAAATCTCCAGTTACTTGCTCATAAATATTAACAGAAAATGTACCTGTAAAATTTTTACACTACAGGCACACATATTTTCATTTATAAATAATATTTGCATATTCTTCATTTAAATAGCTAATTGGATGAAAATGTTGGGAAATTTGATGAAGTTTATAGTACACTAAAGGGCTTATGAATCACAGAAAATCCAATGACCTGAGCATTGTCTCTGATTCATTAATAGCAGTAAATGATTACTAGTTTTGAAAGGGAAATAATGAACAGCACAATCTCCAAAGAAGTCAATCGAATTCTTCTCCTAGGCCTCATTTTGGTCTTCACCATGACCGCTTGCACGCCGAACGTTGAACGCCTGATGGAAAAAGGTGATGTGGAAGAATTGATTGCGGCATTGAACTATGAACGCGATCCCGAAGTCAGGGCGGAAGCAGCGCTTGCCCTGGGCAAGTTGGGAGAAGCAGAAGCGATGAAGCCATTAATTTCAACACTTTCAGATGATGAGGATGAAACAGTGCGGAGCGCTGCAGCAGAAGCCATCGGACAAATTTGCACTGCTGATGCCGTTGAACCGTTAATGCACGCGCTTGAGGATGAGAGTGAGGATGTTCGAGAAACCTCAAAATCAGCTCTGGTCCTGTGCAGCGACGCGGCTGTTAATTCTCTATATGAAGCGCTTGGATCGGAGAACGAGGATCTTCGCCAATCCGTGGTTGAGGTTTTTTCTCTGATGGACAGCTCTGTCTCATTGGATTTGGCAAAGCTGTTAATCAATTCTGATGGCAATATTCGTTCAGGTGCTTATGATGCGCTTGTGATGATAGGCAGCCCTGCGATCCCATATATTATTGAAGCGGTTAAGGAAACAAGTAAGGTTGTTTTTAATGACGAGGTCTTTATTGCCAGTGAGGTTCGATACGGTCCTTATGGAACTGCAGAGGGATTGCTAGCCGATGGAGGGGCCTGTACGAAGACAAGAAACTGGGAAGATAAGATCGTTTTGTGTGAAATGAGTGAAAAATCTTTTGATGAAAAGATGCTAAATGTTCAGGAAGGCGGAGGGGTGGGGGTTATTTACTATAACGGTTTTGAAGGGAATATATACCCATCACTCTCAGATTCATCTGATGATGTACATATTGTCTCTGTCGGGGTCTCTCAGCAAGCAAGTCAGGTCCTGTTGGCAAATGCTCTTTGGAAAAACGTTCAAATCTTCAGCGAAGAAGCATCGGGCGCGATCGATGTGTTACCGGCATTTGGTGAGTCGGCGATTCCCTACCTGCTCGATGCTGTGAAAGATCCTGCTATCAACAACACGTCAACATCATATCTTTTCCAGGATGTCCTCGTTTCAATGGGTCCGATTGCAGTCCCCGCCATTATTGAGATGTTGGATGAAAGCAATGCAGATGTCCGCTTTAATGCAATAAATATGTTGGGACAAATCGATGATGAGAGAGTCGTCGCAGCATTGATCGAATCACTTGAGGACCCTGAAATTTGGATCAAGCGGGTAGCGATTAAGAATCTGGGCAAGACGAAATCTCTGGAAGCGGTTGATCCTTTGGTCAACTGCCTCTCCGACGAGGAGATAGATATTCAGGAGGCTTCCCTGGAAGCTCTGACGAGTATTGGGATGCCAGCCGTTGACCTGCTTATGGAGATGTATCATGATCCGACGACCTCAGAAAAGGGTCTAATTGCGTCAGCGTTGAAAAGCATTTTTCGAGAGAATGCTGATGTGGTTGCAGAAGTTGTTGCGAGCGTTTGTTTGGGTGAGGCTTTGGTCGATAGTGCTGAATACGATCCTTATGATGGAGATGCTCACCCCACTATTATCCTTGACGAGAATGGGGAAGTACACTCCTGGACATATAAGCTTCCGGTCGATTGGTTTCCATATACAAGCGAAATGCTGGAGCTGGTGGTGTGCCTGGGTGACGAAGTCAAGAAAGATATCCAGGTTTGCGAATATTCCTACGTCGGCAGCGGTGCTGATGCACCAAGCATCACACGTTATCAGTATTTGCAGGATGCCGCACTTCATGCGGCGTATACAGGGAATATGATCGATTCAACCACCCTGAGCGGACCTCTCCCTGATGCCTGTCCACAGACCATTTTCTCTTCAATGACGTCAATTACTGGTGACAATATTGGAATCAGCGAACTGGCGACCTGGCTGCAGAACTTTGATATTCCCCTGGGGAAGTAACCCCAGCGAAAAGAAAAACGGTTAACTTTTTAGAAAGCTTCCAGAGAAATTCAACTGGAAGCTTTTTTACATTGGGCTTGCTTATCCTTCTGAATTTCCTTTGAAATTATGGCTTAATTTCCAATGAGATTTTGAAAATAATTTAGTTTTGGTTTATTCTTATAGTAGTAAGAAATGTGATTTTCCATAAGTTGGCTTTTGAGTGAAGTCTTTGTTCTATCAGTATCAGACGAGAAGGATAATATGAATCGGATACAGTTTAAAAGAATTGAATGTTTTCTCATCATGTTGGCAATTTTGACATTGACCATAACAGCCTGCGCGCCGAATATTGAACGCCTCATGGAAAAGGGAAAGGCAGATAAGCTGATTGACGCGCTTGGTTATGAGCGCAGCCCTGAAATACGGGCGGAAGCTGCGCTTGCTTTGGGTGAATTGGGTGCGACGGAAGCGCGAAACCCGCTGATCGAACTTATGACAAATGATGAAGCGGAAACAGTTCGCAGTGCTGCAGCAGAAGCCCTGGGGCATATGTGCTTGTCTACGACCGTTGGAGAATTGCTGACTGCGCTTGGGGACGATAGTGACATGGTCCGTGACTCTGTTGAATCTGCGCTGGTCATGTGTGGTGACGTGGCATTAGGACAGTTGACGGACGCACTTGGATCGGAGGATGAGGAATTCCATCAATCTATCGTCGAAGTATTGGCTGGAATGGGCAGTACGGCTTCATCATCGTTGGTGACATTGCTGTCGGATAGCGATAGCAATGTGAGTAAAGGCGCTTATGATGCACTGGTGATGATGGGCAGTGCGGGGATACCAGACCTGGTTGAAGCCATAAAAGGGCAGAGTATTCGCCTTAGAGCCACGATCATGGATATTTTGGTTGATATCGGCCCCGATTCGGTGAAAGATTTGATCAGCTTGCTTGGTGAAGATAACACGGACATCGCTGGTCGGGCAGTGACCGCTCTCTCAGAAATTGGAGAACCTTCTATTGAGCCGCTGATTGATACCCTGGTCGATGAGGATCGGAAGGACCGCGTTGTGACCACCCTGGTTCAGATCGGTGATCCTGCCATTGAACCTCTGATTTCCGCATTACTTGATACTGATCTGCAAACCCACGCTGGGGATGCTCTGATTTCCATAGGGGACCCTGCCATAGACCCCCTGATCGAAGCCTGTGAAACCGATCCTGATAAGGTTGCAAACTACCTGCGCCCGCTCGTTTATGGCCTTCTGATTGACGACGACCTTGTTCAGGGCAAGGTGGAAAACGCCCTCATACAAATCGGTGAGGAAGCCGTAGCACCAATCGTCACGATGATAACCGACGCGAACAAGGTTGTTTTCGATGGGGAAGTCACGCTTGCCAGTGAAGTTTATTATGGCCCTTATGGCTCTGCCGAAGGGATGCTTGTTGACGGCGGTGTGTGTGAGGATGCGGATTCCTGGGAGGGTATGATCGTCCTTTGCGAGCGAGGAGAGAACTATTTTTATGAAAAGGTGGAATTGGTCGAGGCTTCCGGCGGATTGGGTGCGATCATCTATAACAATACTGAAGGGAATTTATATCCTTCTCTCAGGGAATCGAATGAAACGAAAATAGTTTCTGTAGGCATCTCACAGGAAGTAGGTCAGACATTATTGACTGATGCCGTGGGTAAGAGTGTGAAAATCTACAGTGCTGATGTCTCAGGTGCCTTTGATGTGTTGGTTGAATTCGAAGGGTCCGCCATCCCTGCTTTGATTGAAACTTTGAAAGATCCGGCTGTGAATGGCCTGTCCTCTGCGGATTTTATGCAGGACGTCCTGATTTCGATGGGTTCAGCTGCTGTGCCGTCCCTGATTGAGATGCTGGATGACAATGACGCAGATGTACGTTTCGATGCAGCGTATATGCTCGGGCAGATTGATGATGATCGGAGCGTTGCGCCTTTGATAGACGCGTTGGAGGACAGTGATGTCTGGGTGCGGTGGGAAGCGGCTTACGCATTGGGTAACTTGAAAGCCGAGGAGGCTATTGAACCACTCATCGAACTGCTTTCGGATGAGGAGGAATACATTCAGGATGCCGCTCTGGAAGCACTCTCTGATATCGGTATGCCAGCGGTTGATCTGCTACTACAAAAATACCATGATGAGACAACCACAAATAAGGACTCAATCGCATCCGTCCTGTTGAGTATTTTCAAAGTAAATGAGGATGCGATTGCAGAAGTCGCCTTCAGCGTTTGTTCGGGTGAACCTCTGGAAATTGCGAGAAAATATAACCGTTATGAAGGGGATTATCACCCAACGATCATCCTTCAGGATGACGGCGATGTGGATTACTCGACATATTACCTGCCGGTGGATTGGCTGCCGTTCACCCCAGAAATGTTGGAGCTGGTGGTGTGCCTGGGTGAGGAAGAGAAGCAGGTGGTGCAGGTCTGCCGTTATTACTACACCGGCACAGGGGCTTTTGCCCCAAGCATCACGCGTTATAGGTATGAGCAGGATGCAGCTATTTATGCCGCGTTGACAGGGTATAAACTCGGTTCGACAACCCTGCGGGGGTCTCAGCCGGACGCCTGCCCGTGGACGACTTACTCATCCACAACACAGATCACAGGCGGTTATGTCAGCAGCGATGAAATTGCGACCTGGCTGTCGGTGTATGGCATTCCCATGAATAAATAAATGAATTAAGAACGTTAATATCGAAGGAGGCTTCCAAACATACGTTTGGAAGCCTTTTTGTTATCTGGATTGTCTTGACTTATTCAAGTATCACGATATAATTAGATAGATGAATATCGAAATAGATATAAGGACATAGAAATGGAAGAATCATTTGAAACCCTCCTGGCATTCTTCAAAGCACTTTCGGATGCCAGCCGGTTGAAGCTGATTGGGTTGTTGGCGCAAAAGGAATCTAGCGTGGAAGAGTTATCAGCGATCCTGGATATCAGTGAATCCACCGTATCGCATCATCTATCCAGGCTGTCGGAGATCGGTTTGGTCTCCGCGCGTGCGGAGGGTTATTACAGCGTTTACCGCCTGGAAACGGATGTATTGGAGAGGATGGCGAAGAAAATGCTTGCAAAACAAACCCTCCCGGAGGTCGCTCAGGACCTGGATCGCAAAGCGTATGACAGACAGGTGTTGAAGATTTATCTGGACAGCGAGGGCAGGATCGCACAGGTGCCCACCAATAAGCGAAAACTTGATGTCGTCCTGCGCTATCTGGCCGAGAAGTTCGAACTCGGAAAGGTATATACCGAGAAGGAAGTCAACGAGGTCATCGCTGCATTGAACGAAGATGTATCCGGACTGCGCAGGGACTTGATCTCCTACCGGTATCTCGATCGAGAGCGGGATGGTTCAGCCTACTGGCGTGTGGAAGAGCCACAATGATCTGGCTTGTTTTTTGAAGACATCCAGAGATGAATTTTAAGCGGTAATGGCACCCATCGGGCGGGCACGGCACCTTTCAGGTGGCAGGCAGGCCTGCCCCTACCGCAATGATATAATACTCAAAAGAGTAAGGTAAGTTCCCTTCTCAACATTGATTGTTCGACGATTATCCTGCTTGCTATCCTAAGAAGGTGTTCTTTATCCGATTGCTTGTCTTAAATTAGAAAAAAACCCCTGGGGGATATTATGACAATACACATGCACATATACCCTAAACGAAAAATAACCCATCTCCAGGACTTTGATTACTCTCAAAACGGAGCGTATTTCTTAACCATCGTCACGAATAACCGGGCATATCTATTTGGATCTGTTTTAGATGAGAAGATGGTATTGAATGATGCTGGGAAGATGCTCGCAAGCGTGTGTCATGAGATGCCTGAGGTGATTCCTGAATTACATCTTGATACTTTTCAAATCATGCCTGATCATATTCATGCAATCATTGTGATCGAGCACGTAGGGTCGGGCCTCTGTGCCCGACCGGGGGATTCACGTACAGGGAATGATGATATGTACAAACCCGTTTCGTTAAAAAACAAAATTTCCTTATTTGATATTGTTGGGCGATTTAAGTCATTAACAACTCGAAAGTATATTGATGGTGTTAGAAATTGGGGATGGCCAAGTTTTGAAGGACGACTATGGCAGCGGAGTTTCTATGAACATATCATCCGCAATGAGCAGGATTATCAGACTCTTGCAGACTACATTCAAGCAAATCCTATGAATTGGGAAAAGGAAAAAGAGCGTTGATTATAGGAACAGGGATATTTTAGCTGCCTAACGGGAATATACTAGCATGTTATTAGTTCGGGCAGGCACAGAAACCCGCCCATACCGTAAGATATTAAACTTGCGAGATCGTTTGGTGATTGAATCGTTGTTTTAACTGCTGCGTGATTCCCTGGGGGAGATGTCCATTTCCTCACTACCGGCTAACAAACCGGTGAGTGGTTCAGCCGGGAGGGAGAGGACTCTGCTGTTGGCGAAATAGTCGAAGTTGAACTTTGTTTCATCCCCGGCTTTAAAGCCTGGGATCGGCATCAGCCGACCTGTGAGGGGCTTGTTCAGACGCGAGGAAAGGGCTGCCAGGTCGAGGAGGACCGCTTGAAGCTGATCGACCGTCGTGTCGCCTGGAAGCGGGATCGTATCCAGCCCGGTGCCGCAAACCGCAGAGAACATCAGGAGGTCCGTCACACTCAGCACGCCTTCCGCACCGCGCCTGGCAAGGGTGGAGTCCTCCAGAAGAGGCAGCATCAGCCCGTTGAACCCGGTGCGTTTGAAAGTGGCCCTGTCCAGTGTATCCGTCAAGAACGCGGCAGCTGCAAGGCTGCCTGAAAGGCCAAAACCAGGCAGTCCGAGCGCTTCCAGGGCATGCCCAAGCGAACACTCCGGTTTTGGGAACGGTGCCAGCGTGAAGTCAATCCCCTTGAAGCTGACCGGGTAGATCTTGGACAGCTTCTCTCCCTGCGCTTCAAGCCTGGAGGCGTGGATTTCAATAGAATCGATCAGGCGTTTTCTGGCGTCTTCCAGTGAATCCGCCCGAGAAAAGGCATCCACGGCCAGGTCGGCTGCTTCAACAGCCAGGGCAAAGGCAGATTCTTTACCGTGGTGATAGGCTGCAGGGAAGAAGGGCGCCAAGGGTGGAACATTTGCCAGGGCTGCAAACCTCAGGTTTGCAAATCCATTCTTCTCCAGAGGAGCTGACCGGTGGATCACTTCCGCACAGGCTCGCACAGCAGGCAGGCTGACCTTGCCGTCCGGGGTGGTGAGGTGACCGCTGAAGAAAGCGATGCTTGATCCTTTCAGCAAGTCAGGTATAGCCGAGTAACTTTCGGGTTTCCCCGGTTGGGCGGGACCCAATGAGACATACTCAAATCCCTCACTGTGGACAAGCATTTCCAGCCTGGCGGTGAAATCCGGCAGGTCATTGATATCCAGGAAGTCAGGGAAGGGCGGTGAAGCCAGCCGCAGTGTCTGCACAGGATAGCCTGCTGCTTCGAAAGCTTCTTTTGCATGCCGGACAAAGATGCCGATTTTCTGCATGGTGATTTCGCTGATCGGCCAGCGGGGATGGATGAAAGTTGTGATTGAACGGATCTGCATGGTTATTCCTTGTTAAACGTGTATCTTTGACGCGATACTTCTGTCATCAGGATTGCAGCGGCAACAGCCGCGTTCAGTGATTCTGCCCGTCCCTGCATCGGGATGGTGACCTTTTGTGCGGCGAACGCTTCACCTGCAGCGCTGGCACCGAAGGCTTCGCCCCCGACCAGCAACGCACAGGGCTGCGTCAGATCCGCTTCCCAAATGGACAGGATGGCTCCCGAATCTGCCAGGAAGACAGGAAGGCCTTGCAGGTAAGCTCGAATTTCATCCCAGGGGCGAGATTGGATCGGCAGGTGGAAATGAGCGCCCATACCGGCGCGCACGACTTTGGGAGAAAACGCGTCCACGGTACCCGGACTGAGCAGGACGCCATCCACGCCGGTGGCTTCCGCCGTGCGCAGGATCGTCCCCAGGTTTCCGGGATCGCGGACCTGGTCTGTGATCAGGATGAATGTTGGGTGCTGCGGTAAGGTCAGTGGGGTTTGTTCCAGAACGGCGAGGATTCCCTGCGGCGATTCGGTATCGCTGACCTCGGTCATCAATGCGGGTGAAATTTCATATATTTCCACCTGATGCTCCGAATTAAGTTTTGTCAGGAGATCTATGCCGCGTCCTGAGAGCGTTTCATCATACAGGACGAATTTTACAGGCCAGTGCGCAGATGTCGCCTCTTCGATCAGGCGGACTCCTTCAGCAATGAAGAATCCTTCCGATTGGCGTCGTCGCCGCTTGCTTTGAAGGCTGCGTACAAGTTTGATCTTGCTGTTATTTGATGAGATGATCTTTTCTGGCAAAGGAAACCCTAACGATGATTGGCAATTGAGGTCATATTCTTCTCTTATTGTAACAAGTTTTCCGGATGTTTAAATTAAGGTCATTGGAGAATAAAAGTCAGCCTGACCAGCCAGTTTCAGGACGGCTGGTGTGATTGCAGCCTGTAAGATTCAGTACGGATGATGCCATCCGGGGTGACGCTGATGATCCCAAATTCAGGACCGAAGTTATTATGCCTGCAGGGATAAGCGGCGCCGGGATTGAAGAACAGCTTGCCATTGATCCACTTCACCGTCTGGTAGTGGGTGTGGCCGAAGATGATCACATCTGAATTGGGGTAATCCTCGACCAGATGCGCGTAATAGCGCTCGAAGACATATCCACGGGTGATATATGCCCATTTATCAACCAGGTAATGGCGCATTGTCCTATGCCCATGCGTCAGAGTGATGTGAATGCCGTTGATGGACAGCGAGATGGTTTTGGGTGTTTTCATTCCCAGGATCCAGTCGCGGTTGCCCTGCACGATTTTGACAGGCGCGATGGCTTCCAGGGTGCGAACAGCTTTCCAGTTCGAGGAATCGCCGGCGTGAAGGATTTGGGAAACCTGAGCTTCTTCGAATTTCGCCAGCATCCCGGAGGGGAGACTCTTTGCACGATCGGGGATGTGTGTGTCTGCAAGGACGCCGAAGGTGACAAATTCCGAATCAGATGACATCTGTGTTCAATTTCTCTTTATGGCGGAAGTAAACCCAGGTCAGCACGATAGCCAGTGTATACAGCAGGCTGGTGGTGATGAATAGGGGTGAGAAGCCAAAACGGGATTGGATGAATCCTGAAACAAATAAGCCAATTGCCTGACCGATCTGCCATCCGATCCCGCGCACGCTGGTAACAACCCCCTGCTCTTCAGGAGGGGTGATCAACATGGCGAAATTGGAAAGGAGAGGAGTAGACATTTGCATTAACGCTGACCGCAGCAGCATGCTGATGATGGCTATTGACAGGATTGGTGTGAATCCCAGTATGATCAGGAACAGGATGCTGAGACCCTCAGTTGCGACAGTGGGGATGATTCGGCTGCGTGTGACCCGATAAAGCCAGGGGGAAGCCAGAGAAGCAACGAAGACCAGCAGGGAGGAGATACTGAATATCGTGCCCAGGATTTCATCGCTGACCCCGAATTTACCGGTCAGGAAGACATTCAGATAAGGAATGAGCAGGGCGGCACCGAATCCTGTAATCAGATTTATAAGTGCCAATTGACGGGCGACAGGTTGTTTGGCGACCTTTTGGAACAACAGTTTCATGGGAACTTGGGATGATGTTCTTTTCTCAGGTGGCGCTTGCTTAGAGATCAAAGAGAATGGGATGAGACTGGTGGCCGCAAGAAGGGTGCCGGCGATAATGATCCACCGGTAAGACTCTGCAGTCCCCTGCGCCAGTCGGAACGTGTTTTCAAGCAAGCCGGGAAGTTGTCCGGCGACAAGGCTGCCGATGGTTGAAGCTACGGTTACGAGGCCAAAGCTCAAACTAAAGATCATCACCTGGTTTTCCTTTTTGCTCCTTGACATGATGAAAGGGGGTTGTGAAACATTATAAAGCATAAGCCCAGCCCCGTTCATCAATCCAAAGAAGAAGATCAGGAAAGGTTTGGTTACAAACATTTCCAGGAACATCCCCAGCAAACTCACACCAAGGCCGATCAGCATGCTGTTCCGCCGGCCGATACGGTCGGAGAGCATACCGAGGGGCAATCCCAGAACTAGGGCGGCTAATGGGGTGGCAAATCGGATCACGCCCAGGACATCGGTAGAGAGACCGAGTGCCAGGATGTATAGGTTGAAGAATAGGCCCCAGACACTGAATGAAAAACCATACAGGAATGTAGAAAGCAGAAAAAGTTTGGTATCACGATTGAAGTTATAGCGCATGTTTGATAGATCCTGAAAACAGTGGATTTGATTTTACCATGTGAGGAAGGACAGGGTTCGGCCAAATTATTCCAACTGCTTGTTCAGACCCATACTTCATCGTTTTATCCCGTCCATAAAAGGCCAGCGCTGGGATTGTCTATCCCAGCGCTGGTTCTCAAGATGATCTTTCGAAACGTCTTACATTTGTTTTCGATAGACAACGCCAGCTTTTTCTTTTTTATATCCCAAGCCCTGGTAAAGCTTCAGAGCTCCGCTGGGATTCTCGGTATCCACACCAAGAGCGACTTCCGTCATCCCCCTGGCTTTGTGCATGTGCATGCTGCGTACGATAAGTGCCCGGGCGATCCCGCGCTTGCGCCATTCACGCCGCGTGGAAATACTTTCCGTCCAGCCGCGCTTGCGCTGGAACTTCTTATTGTAATCCTGGTCAATGTAGTTCTGTACACTGCTGACCACTTCGTCTCCGTCCCAGGCGGCCTGCCATAATTCGGGCTGGAAGTATTTTGAACTTTGATAAGATTCGAACTCGTTCTCTTCCGGCTCAGCATATCCCCAGTGGTCACGGAAGGCTTCAACGGAAGCATTCCAGACCTTACGGGCCAATTCTTTGGTCACAGGACGGGCTTCGATCCCCTCAGGAAGTTCAGCTTCAGGGATATTCTCCAGGGTGCGTGACATTTCAATGAAGTATCGTGTTGGCTTGAACCCCTGAGCTTCGAGGATTTTGTTATAGCCTTTCTTTTTTTCCAGACTTGAATTTTGAAAGAAGCGTTTGCTGTCCGCCGGGTGATTCTGGGCAATGCTCCGCAGCCGTGATTCACACCACTGCATCATCGCTTCTTCAATGCCCTTTTCACGCCATTCGGGAACAATATGGATGAAGTAGGCATAGATCCGGTCATTGGGATCCTCTTCCTGCCACCAATCCACCCGCGAATATGCGACGGGTTCGTTGTTGACCTCCGCAAAGATCATATCCGTTTCAGGATTTGATTTGGTCAGATGGGCGTAATCATGCTTGATATCATCAACCGTAATTGAGTTATCGTCTTTGTCAAACTTGGAAGCTGCATTGATGATATTGCACATGGCTTCATAATCGGTCTCACCTGCAAAGGAACGGAATCTCAGTCCTTTGATTAAAGGTGAATTTTCCGGTTGTAATGTCTTACTCTTCATTTTATTTTCTCCTGATTTATTCGTTTGTCTATCTTGAAAAACTGCAGGGTGGGGTGATGTCCACCCCCGCAGGCTGGCTTTCTGAAACGGAACCAACTGGCGCAAACCTCACTTTGCCTTGTTTTTCGGGAACAAATCCAATTGGACTCGGTCAGATGCCTGACCTGCCTCACCCATCACCCTACAAGGAAAACAGCAAATTTACTCCTTCGTTTGTTCTTCGATGTTGCCGTTAGCTTCCGCAACTCGTTCAAGGTCACGTTTATCCAGCTTGAATTTGAGCCATGCTGGAACGACCGTGATAAGCGCAAAGACGGCGGTGATGTAGAATGGTGCTTGTGGGGCGATCGTCTTCCATAGGAAAGATCCGATAGCCGGGGCGGGTAGTGAGAACAACCCCAGGCTGGCATGGATCAATCCAAAACCGGTGCCGCGCAGTCGTTCAGGCAGGGCTTTGCTTAGCAGGGACTGATATGCCGGGGAAAGCAAACCGACTGCAACACCAAAGAATGCCCACGTGCAGGCAAAACCAACAAACCCTTCGATATTGATCATCAGGACGATCGCCAGGAACTCCAGGAAGAAGCCCAGGGCAATCGCAGTCCGTTCGCCGAATTTATCCGAAAACCAGCCTGCAGGGATCGTGGTCAGCATGGACGCAACACCAAAAAAGGATGAGAGCCAACCGATTTGCTGGAGGCTCAACCCGCCGATTTCCTCAAGATACAAGGGCATCAACCGGAAGGACATCGAAAATGCGATATCGCGCACGCCGTCCGTCAGAAGCAGCCAGGTGAGTAACCCCCCAGCAACAGCCAGGCCAAAAACGGCTTTGAAGTTGACTTTGAGTGACTCAAAGGAGAGTTGTTCTTTTGCGGTCTCACGGCGGCGTTTGCCGGCGACCTTCGCCAGGATCAAGCGGATGGTGGTCGCACAAAAGTAGATCCCTGCAGCGATGGCCAGCATGAAGCGGAAGCCATAAGTGTCCGCAAGCCACCCGGCCAGGGGCGGGCCAATCACGGTCACGACCGTGTAGATAGTATCCGTGATCCCGTATACTTTCCCGCGATGTTCTTCATCCGTCTCTTCCGCGATAAAAGCGCCAAAGCTGGGGCCGATCAGAGAACGGGTAAGGGCATTCAGCGTTTCTGTAAAGTACAGCCACTGCCACGTTGGGACGAAAACAGGGCCGATGAAAGCGCCCAACCCGATCAGGCTGCCGATTGCCACACTCTTCAGACGGCCGATTGTGTCTGAAACCCAACCACCCAGAATCTGAAGAATAAGCGGGACGATCTGTGAGACCGTGAAGAATACACCGATCTGGATCACATCCGCGCCAAGATATTTCATGTAAAGGGGCAGCATAGATACATACATTTCAGAGGCGATATTGGCGAAAACCATTGCTACCATGAAGACGATCAGCGTGTTGGTCAGGATTCGCGTTCGTGGCTTTGATTTTGGTATTGAATTATTGTTTTCCATGTTTTCTTTTCTTTCTTTCATCGGTTTTCCATTCCATTTATTTCGGATTGTTATTTTGTGCTGAGATCTTCGCCAGCACGCAGTTCCAACTCATAGGTGTCATACTGCTGTGAGACGTGCATCCCGGCTTTTTCATACAGCCTGGTTGCGTTCGTCAGGCTTGATGCGTCCACGCCCAATCCCGCACGTTTCTTACCGCGCCTGAAAAACTCATTGAAGGATGTGAGCAGTAAAGCCCTCCCTAAACCCTGACACCGCCAGGGCTTGCGGACGCACAGCTGGTTGACCCAGGCCATATCAGGATCTTCGACCATTTTTCCCGAACACCTACAAACGCCGGCGATCTCATCACCATCTTTTGCCAGGAACCAGAGAGTGGGGTCAAAATCCTTATCATTCTCAATAGCGTGTTCCCAGCGTTCCATGAGTCCATCAAGCGGTTGTTCTACGAAGCCCCAGTGGTCTTTGAAGGCCTCTTCCATGGCCACAACTGCTGCTCTCAGTTCGGTCTCAATTTTGATAGGGACAATACTTAGGCTTTCAGGAATGATCGGACGTTCAGGAATGTCGTTGAGATTGATCTCCATTCGAAAGAAATGACGTACAAGCGTGTAGCCATAATTTTCCATGGCTTTCTTACGACGGATGTCCTTGTTTGACATGCCCTGATTGATGACGACTTTGGCATTTTCAGGGGCAAGTTTGATCCTCGATCGTGCACAATCTTCAGCCCAGGATAACATCTGCTGATAAAGTTCATCATCCCAGGCGTCTGGATGAAGGACCCCCCATATATATTTGATGACGTGGGGTTTTGTAATATCCCATACGTCAATGTAACCGATGATATCGTCGTTTTCATTCTCAACAACCCGAACGGTTTCTTGGAGATTAACCCCTGGTGTTGTGAAATCATTCATCAATTCGTTGACGTCTATTTCGTCAACACCGAGGAGGTGCTGCGAATGTGCGTTGAAAAGGTTGACAACTGCCGGTAAGTCATCAAGTGTGAGTGGTCTCATTTTTGAATTTATTCTTGTTGTTAACATGACTTCTCCTAGCGATCTTCTCCCGTATTAGTTCGCCTTGGCTTTATTACGGGCGTCTTCTTCTTGTATATCCTTAAGCAGGAAGTGAATATTCTTTGGTAAAGGTGTATGTTTTTGCAGATTCATTTTCATGACCTTTGCCTTTTTTGTTTCCTGCTTGACCGAATTAATTTGCTCATTTTCACTGGAGGCTTCGTCAATGAATATGAAGTGATACATCTTGTACCTCCTTTACTGCTATTCCCCTGACCGGCTCATCGGTCAATGAAGGGGATATCTTCGATGGTATCCGTTATCCATTCCGGTCTGTTGAATTACGCTTTTCTCATGACCGGAGGTTTGCATATACCGTGTGTTTCTGATAACGACGTACTCTTTGTGTTCACTCTTGTAGACCATTTCTCTTCTCTTTCTTCTGGCTTGACAAACAAAAAAGCCACGGGTTTCTCAGGTGTCCCGTGGCTGATGGGGTTGATTGTTTAATGAGTTTGGTTATGAAAAATAAAAAAGCCACGGGGTTTGGAGTATGCCCGTGGCCGGTTACCGTATTAGGTAAGGCTAAATATGAACAGGCGCACTCCTCGTATGTAAATCACTGCCGGTACCATCGGCGGATTTACGACGAAGCATGATATCTAGACGAACTGCGTTGTTCATGAAGAGCCTTCCTTTCTTATAAAATTCCAAACTATGTTCGTTTATTCAACATATGGAGTTTATCATATACCTTTTGAGTGTGTCAAGTAGAAAAAATATAAATTAAGAATTTTTAAGGAACCCTAGATATAAAACCACGAGCAATCCAAGGCCGCAAATCGCGATCAATCCAAAGCCAACATTCCTGGAATCCCCCATGACTCGGTGAACCAATGAAGGTGGTTCGGTTGCTGTTCTTGTCGGCGCAGGTGTGCTTGTGGGATAGGGCGTCATGGTTGGGCGAATTTGCGTTGGTGTGGGAGTCCCCGGATCTATTGTGGGAGAGGGGCTTGGCGTTGCAGTGGGTTCGGTGGCAGTCTGGATCACCAGGGTCTGACCTTCGAGGACATCAGTTGTATCGCTGCTGAGGTTGCTGTTGGTCAGGATTTGTGAGATCGTCACGCCGTAAGCTTCCGCAATTCCCCATAAGGTCTCCCCATATTGGACTGTATGGATAATGATGCCATCCTTATCTGGTGTGTTGATTGTAACGGGATAGATTGGGATATCTGTCTCCTCGGTTGTTTCACCAGCAGGCGGGTCATCCTCATCCTCAGGGACATCATCATAGCTCCCGCCTGCGGGAATGACATTGAGTGTGTAATAGACCGTGCTGTCATCCGTGATCGTCACTCCAGCGCCAACTGTACCGCCATCATATCCCACCATGGTCACCCAGTGTGAATAGTCCGCCCATACTGTATAAATGCAGTAGTCTACGGACATGTTGGTACCCATGGCGACATTTTCCTTGATCCCATGATCAAAGGCTGTGGTGCCATCTGATCGGACATGGGTCCATGTCCCCAGAGACGCCATATAGTCGCTGTGCGTCTGGGCGTAACTCATCAGAAAGGAATCAACAGTATAGGGTTCAAGCCCCTGACTTTGGCGCAGGGCGTTAACGCCATTGATCAAGTCTGAAGCGGAACCTGCCTGCGCTGAGACCGGATTGACATCTATCATACAGAAGATGATGAGTGCGATAAAAAGGATGAAACTTCGTTTGATGGTAAGCCACATAATGGCATTATTATAGCGTGTTTGGAAAGATTGGGGCAAATTCCGCCGTGGAGAATTAATTAGAGTTATTTAATATTATAGTAATATTTTTAAGCATAGTTTATTATGAGAAGAGGGGGAATATATCACGTAAGATTTGGATAATATTGCTCCTTGGCAGTTTATTACTTCTGGTTAGCGGTTGTAAACCGGCTTCTGTCTCAGATACGGATACTGCTTCTGAGGCAGAGGTTGAAGAGGTTGTGGAATCCGAACCCAAGGTTGAAGCAACTCCTACAGAAGAACCCGAACCCACACCCACGATAGCGCCATCGCTCACTCCCATGACCATCTTATTGGAAGATGATTTCTCAGATGCGGCCAGCGGATGGGAGCGCTACCGTGCGTACGATGGTGTCCTCGACTATGGTGAGGAAGAAGAGATCTATCAGATGCTGGTCAATGCTGAAGATAACCTGTTTTGGGTGATGAAAGATGAAGACCTGATGGATGTGACCATGTCCGTCGAGGTCAGGCTGGTTGGCGGACCGGAGGGATCGCTTTTTGGCTTGATGTGCCGATATGATCTCAACGTCATGGATGCTTATTTCTTTCTAATCAGCTCGCAGGGTGAGGCTGGGATTGGAACTTCAGACTTCGGATTTGAGCCGATACCGGGAGGTGAGCTGACTGCGTTTGATGCCATCAAGACCGGATTGGATGTGAAAAATACCATTACCGCATTCTGCATGGGAGAGGTTTTGACCTTGTCCGTGAATGGAGAGGTCCTCTTTGACCTTCCGGCGACCGATCTGATAAGTGGGGATTTCGGGATGGCCTTCGCCCCGCCCAAAGGCGTGGGTGCGGATGTATATTTTGACAACCTCGTCATCTATGCGCCTTGAGCATAGGCTGCTAAAGTTAAATTCTTACGAACAAATCAACCCGAACTTCCGTGAGTGGGCTTTATCGGGAAAGGACCTGTACTGCACTTTTGATAATGCAAATTGTGGTTACGCCTGGGAGAGTGCAAAGACCTTACAGGCTTTACTTGGTGGAGTGGGGGATTGACCCTTCCGGCTGAGGAGATTAAGGTAAAATCAAGAGATGATAAACAACGCTGGAGGATAATGGAACATGCTTGATATGAAATTAATCCGGGAAGAAACAGACCGAGTCCGAGAAGCTCTGGTTAAGCGGCAGATGGACCCATCCCCCGTGGATGAGGTGCTGGCACTTGACGAGAAACGGCGAGAACTGATCCAGAACGTTGAAGAAATGCGTTCTGAGAGGAATGCCGTTTCCAAAGAGATCGGTAAAATGAAGGATAAGGACGCCAGGCAGGAGAAAATTGATGCCATGCGTGCTTTGGGCGACCGGATTGATACACTTGACGCAGAATTGAACGAGGTTGAATCAGGCCTTAATACGCTCCTGAGCGAACTACCGAACATCCCCGACCCGGAAGTCCCTGTTGGTGTGGATGATAAGGATAATGTCGTCCTGCGTACGGTCGGCGAACTTCCCCAGTTTGATTTTGAACCGAAACCGCACTGGGACTTAGGCCCTGAATTGGGGATCATTGATTTCGATCGCGGTGTCCGATTGGCGGGATCGCGCTTCTATGTGTTGAGCGGGATGGGGGCAATGCTCCAACGGGCGTTGATCTTCTGGATGGTTAATTTACATATCAAGCAGGGTTATCTTGAGAAATATCCGCCCTTCATGGTCAGGGAAGAGATATTATATGGCGCCGGGCAGCTCCCAAAGTTCAAGGATAATCTCTATCGGGACCATGAGGAAGATTTATGGATGGTTCCCACTGCAGAGGTGCCCCTGACCGGGCTGCACCTCGGGGAGATCCTGGAAGAGGATCAACTTCCAATCCACTACACGGCTTATACTGCCTGTTTCAGGCGGGAGAAGATGAGCGCAGGCAGGGATGTGCGCGGGATCAAACGCGGGCACCAATTTGACAAGGTGGAAATGTATACCTACTGCAAGCCTGAGAACTCGGCTGCGGAGCATGAGAAAATGGTGAAAAACGCCGAAGAAACCGCAGCAGCATTGGGACTGCCTTATCGCGTCCTGCTCCAGTCAACGGGAGATCTGGGTTTTGCTTCGCACAAGACCTATGATATTGAAGTTTGGGCGCCGGGCTGCGGTGAATGGCTTGAGGTTTCATCGATTTCAAATGACGGTTCCTTCCAAGCGCACCGGGCCGGCATCCGCTATCGTCCTGAAGAAGGTAAGGGTACGACATTTGTCCACACCTTAAATGGGTCCGGTTTGGGGATGCCGCGCACATTGATCGCTGTATTGGAGAACTATCAGCAAGCGGATGGCTCCGTGGTCGTTCCTGAAATACTACGCCCATTGATGAACGGACTGGAGGTCATCTGTCCGGAATAATGTCGCTTTGGGCTGAGATTCCTTTATTGATCGTTGTCATCCTGGGGATCCTGATCGGGTTCTTTGGATTGATGCTGGTATTTTTCCCGGGTTTAACGGTCATCTGGGCATCTATCCTGGTATGGGGGTTGGTGACACTTTTTAATTACAATGCTGGCCCATGGCATTTCACCCTCACGATTGCCACATTCCTGGTTGTGACCATGCTGATGCTGCTGGGGAATATTTTGGATAATATCTTCATGGCCGGTGGAGCGAGGTCCAAAGGCGCAAGCTGGTGGGGGATTGGATTGAGCTGGGTTGCCATGATGGTCGGCGGGATCTACCTGACGCCCTTCGGCGGCCTGGCAGCAGCGCTGTTAGTCCTTTTCGTTTTTGAATGGATCCGCATCAAGGATCACAAGGCAGCGTTCCGCTCCACGAAGAGTATGGTGATGGGGTGCGGCTGGGCGGTCGTTTCACGGTTGGTGATTGCCTCCGTGATGATTGCCCTGGCCGTCATGTGGTATTTTGTGCTTTATAAATGATCTAAGCAATAAATGGGGATTTCGCTGAATATCAGGATGGACGCGACTGGCGGGCGAGGAAAAGCGCAATCGAACCGGCAACAGCTGCATTAAGCGAGTCAATTTGCCCTTGCATGGGGAGGCGTAATAAAAGGTCGCATTTATCACGCACAAGCCTGCGCAATCCTCTGCCTTCATTCCCAATTACCAATCCAATATCACCCTTGAGGTTGATCTCGCCTGGCGGCTGAGCCTGCGGGCTGTCCTCCAGCCCGACCATCCAACCGCCGGCTTCTTTGAGGCGTTCCATCGCCTGTGCGATGTTGTACTGCGCGATCAGCAGCATCTCCGCAGCGCCTGAGGACGCATTCACCACGGCGGGGGTGACCGAAGCTGCCCGGGCAGTGGGGAGGATGACGCCGTGAACGCCGAATGCTTCTGCAGAACGGAGCAGCGTGCCGAGGTTTTGGGGGTCCTCGATCAAATCAAGCAGGAGGACGAACACGGGTTCATGTTTCGACTCGGCTTGATGGATGATTGTCTCCAGGTCGGAATAAGGATAGCCGCTGCACTCAAGTGCGACACCCTGATGATGGGAGGTGATCCCATCCAGGTCAGACCGTTTGACGAAGTTGGTGGGGATTCGCTGTTCGTGTGCAAGCCGAAGAATATCGGACAGGCGTCCTTCCTGTTTGGCACCCTCGGCTATCCATATGCAGTGGCGCTGTCGGCGTTCAGCTCGCAGAACCTCATAGACCGGGTTGCGGCCAGTGACCCATTCTGTCAAGACTCACTCCCAACGCCAGGTAGAACCCTGCGGCGTGTCTTCGATCACGACACCCAGGGATACCAGCTCGTCTCGGATGCGGTCTGCAAGGGAGAAATGTTTCTGCTGGCGAAGTTCCTGCCTGAGCTCCAGAAGAAGGTCAATGAAGGCATCCGCCTGAGTCGCAGCGCTTTCATCGGGCTTCAGATCGAGGCCAAGTACACCAGTTAGTTCATTGAAGACTTTCTGCGCGGGAGACAGTTCCGCATCTGTGGCATTTTCTGAACGGGCGAGGTTGATTGCCCGTACCAGGTCGAAGATCTGCCCCAAAGCGCCTGCAGTGTTGAAATCGTCATCCATTGCTTCAATGAAACCTTGATGTGTGGTTTCAGTCTGTTCGCTGAGCCTTTCAAGGACCGCTGCTGCTGCCCCTTCTGCACCGGGCATAGCAGGTCGTTTGGCAGAGAGCAAGCGATTAAATGCACGCTCGTTGGCTTCCGCAACCTCATCCATGTAGGTGAGGGGGCTGCGATAGTGGGAGCTGATCACGATCAGGCGCATTACATCCGCTGGGTGCGCCTTGAGAAAATTACGGATCGAGATCATATTCCCTTTTGATTTTGACATTGCAATCCCTTTAAGCTGGAGCATACCATTGTGCATCCAGTATCGGGAAAATTGTTTCCCGGTGATCGCTTCTGTCTGGGCGATCTCGTTCTCGTGATGGGGGAAGATGAGGTCGTTTCCGCCGCCGTGGATGTCGATCTGCTGGCCCAGGTGGCTGAGGTTCATGGCAGAGCATTCAATGTGCCAGCCGGGTCGTCCAGGACCCCAAGGGCTTTCCCAGGCAGGTTCGCCGGATTTGGCTGCTTTCCAGATGGCAAAGTCCATTGGATTTTCTTTGCGCTCGTCCACGCGGATGCGTGCGCCTGCGTTCATCTCTTCGAGGTTGCGTCCAGAAAGTTTGCCGTAATCCTTGTCCTTTTTCACCCGGAAATACACATCGCCATCCACTTCGTAGGCTGCATCGTTTTCCAGCAGCCGGGCGACCATGTCAATGATGGCATCTATCTCCTCTGTCGCACGGGGATGTACCGTGGCTGGGAGGATGTTCAGGTCAGCAAGGTCCTTTTTGAATTCGTCAATGTATTTTTCTGCCAAGGAAATCGGCGGAACGTCTAACTGTTCTGCACGAGCAATGATTTTGTCATCCACATCAGTAAAATTCATCACGTAGAGGACATTGTAGCCGAGATAGATTAGATAACGTCGAACCACATCAAAAACCAGTGCTGACATGGCGTGACCGATGTGTGCACTGTCATAGACTGTTGGACCGCAAACATACATACGAACCTTGCCGTCCTCAATCGTTTTGAACGCTGATTTTCTTCGACTCAGGGTGTCATAGACTCTTAATGTCATTTTGCATGCGCTCCATTATATAAAAATTATCATTCTTAATCAGTTTCGGGTTTGGCGAAAATCATTCGCCCGGCCGCTGTCTGGAGTACTTTGGTGACAGAGATATTAATGGTTTTCCCAATATATTTCTGACCATTCTCCACGACCACCATCGTACCGTCTTCCATATAGCCAACACCCTGCCCATATTCTTTCCCTTCCTGGATGATCTTCATGTCAAGTGTTTCACCAGGCAGAAGGATGGCTTTGACGGCATTTGCCAGTTCATTGATGTTCAGGACAGAAACGCCCTGCAGCTCTGCCACCCTGTTCAGGTTGAAGTCGTTTGTCAGGATAGGGCAGTTCATCTGGCGTGCCAGGACGACCAGACGGTCGTCAACTTCACGGACACCTTCCACGTCAATATCGGTGAATGCCACCGGAATGGCGGGGTCTTTTTGTAGTTCAGCCAGGACTTCCATACCACGTCGACCGCGCTGGCGGCGCAGGTTATCGGCAGAATCGCTGACATATTGCAATTCATTAAGGACAAAGCGGGGGATTAGAAGCTTGCCTGGGATAAAACCCGTCCGGGCAATATCTGCGATGCGCCCATCGATGATTGCGCTTGTATCGACCAGAATGCGGCGGGTATCCTGCTGGCCATCTTTACTTCCTTTCTCATCCGCAGAACCGCCTTTTGAGAATGAACGCAGTACGCCTTGCAGATCTTTTTGCCGGCTGACGAAAAGTACGACCCCCAGATAACCGAAAAGCAGCACTGCGACGAAAGGCAGGATGCTTCCGAATGGGTCCGGCATGAGTGAGATGGGATAAGCGAGCAGGGCAGCAGCGATCAACCCAAAGATCAACCCAAAGACGCCGAAAATAAGTGTTTGGGCTGAGACATTACTCAGTTTTTTTCGGATTGCTTTGATGGGTTTGATTGAAATCCACGGCATGATTAGAAACCCAAGGAAGCCGACCAATAGTGTTGTAATGATTTGATATGCAATTATTGGGATTGGATTCGCTTCCCAGATTTCTTGAATTAGCGTTCCCAGTGATTCGCCTAAAAAAATTCCGATAATTCCAAAGATAATAAGTCCGATAAGGCGGAAAATAAGTTCAGCAGACATATGGCTCCTTTTAAAGTGCAATAAAAAAATGATGATAGCTACTCAAATGATAGCATGCACGTAACAAATAGTCAATTTATCAGTCTAAAAAGTTTATTAATTTTCTGTATGAAACTTGAGCTTGGGAATTTTGAATTTAATCAATCTCTCTTTTATAATGGTATTGTTCATATATTCTGGAAACCCAATTAGACAAATAGAAATCAGGAGACTATGGAGCTTAAGCCAGAAACAATTTTGCATGAACGCTACCAGATCATAAAAAAGCTGGGCCAGGGTGGCATGGGTGCAGTTTACCTTGCCTGGGACGAAACCCTGGAAACACAGGTGGCGGTGAAATCGAATTTCAATCCCGCGTCTGAAAGCGTTGACCAGTTCTTACGAGAAGCGCAGCTCCTGGCAGCGCTTCGACACCAGAGCCTGCCCCGCGTGACAGATTATTTTGTGATTGGTGAAGAACAATTCTTGGTGATGGATTATATCCCAGGTGATGACCTTGGGTTGAAGTTGAAAGAAGAGGGACGGCAGAAGCTTGAGGATGTCCACCGGTGGACTTCTCAGTTGGTGTCAGCACTCAGTTATATGCACAGCCAGGATCCACCCGTGACCCATCGGGACATCAAGCCGGCGAATATCAAGCTGACTGCCGAAGGGGATGCCATCCTGGTTGATTTTGGGATCGCAAAGGTTGCCAGCGTGCAGTCGCAGACTGCGACGGGTGCGTCCGGGTACACACCCGGATATGCACCCCCTGAGCAATATGGGCAGGGGCGGACAGGTCCTTTTTCAGATCAGTTCTCTCTGGCTGCGACGATCTATGCCCTCCTGACGTCAAAAAAACCGGCTGACAGCATCCAGCGCGTTATGGGAAAAGCAGGCTTGACCCCGCCAAAGGCGATCAATCCGGCTGTTCCCCAGAATATCTCGGATGCACTTCTCAAGGCGATGTCCCTTCAACCCGGGGAGCGTTTTACTTCTGTTAGCGAATTTCAGGCTGCGATCGAGGATCCTGAATTCAGGTTGGATGACCAGAAACGTGAAAATATCACCTCAGTTCCCTTACACGATCCGGCAGGGAAGACCAGGGTCGCAGGAGGTTCAGAATTGGCAAGCATTGCGGGTTCAACACAGCGAAAAAAGCGGACACGTAACATCATCATTGGGATTATCGCTGGCGTGGGAGCCATTTTTTTGTGTGTTGTTGTTGTGCTGCTCCTTCTGTTACCAGGCAGCCCTCTGAATATCATCGGTCTGCGCGCACCTACACACACAGAAACGCTTGTGATACTTTCGACAGATACGGCGACTCCGCGTGCGACGGATACTTCAGCGCCGATTGTTATCGCACCCAGCGACACGCCGCTGCCCGAACCAACCGCAACACAAACACTTTTGCCAACAGCGACGCCTGAGCTGGTCGGTGAAAGTGGTGTGGTTGCATTTGCATCTGACCGTGGGCCCGATGGCATTGTCCAGATCTGGACCATGCGCGTCCTCAGCGGTCAGGACGGGCAGATTTATTCGGATTTGTTCACGCAGTTGACATTTGATGAAGGTGATAAAGACCAGCCTGTCTGGTCGCCGGACGGCTCTCAGATCGCGTATGTTGCGCCGGGCGGTGAGGGCAAGGGCCTGGATATCTGGGTCATGGATGCAGATGGGAGCAACCAGCAGAACATCACCAATCATATCGGCGATGAGTACGATCCGGTCTGGATGCCGGATGGCAGCATGATCGCTTTCACACACCATTTACGTGACGAAGGCAGCGTACCGATCTACGCACTGACCTGGATCAGACCGGATGGAACCCAGCGGGAACGGTTGAGTGTTGATTTTGTCGAATGGGATCCCACCTTTTCTCCGGATGGGGACTGGTTGTTATATGTGATCTCCGCTAAATCCCACGATTATTTTTATTTCCGGGGTGCCTTTGACGGGTTTGCTTCTCCTCGGGGCTTTGACCTGAGGGCTATCTTTGGGGAATTTGGCGAAGTGTCCGACCCCGCCTGGGCGCCTGTTGGGGATCAGTTCGCTTATACGGAACACACCAGTCTGGGAGAGAATATCGTCCTGGTGACCTATAACGAGGTCCAGGTCAATGGGGTTCACCTACCAGTTGAATATATCTTGACAGACACCAACGCGGAGTCAGATGCAGCCTGGTCACCTGATGGGCACTGGCTGACGTTCACATCTACACGCGATGATGGGGATTCAGAGGTTTATTTGATGACGACAACGGGCAGGCCGCAGGTCAATTTAACAGTACGTGAGGGTGTGGACCGCTCTCCGGATTGGATGCCTGTCCCGGGAAACGAGTAAGGTTAACCTGATATTCTCTTACAAATGGGTATTCTTTTAAATTGATTTACCCCCAGAGATGGGTGTTAATAAATAGAGACCATATCAACGATCCCGATGATGACTGAGATCACACATGCATCCGGGTTTTTCAATACTTGTCGGGCACCATTCCCTTCACGGTTCACAAGAACCGTATCACCGACACCGGCATGGGTGTTATCCAGGGCAATAAAATCGCCTGTGAGTTCCTCCCCCTCGGGTAATAAAGGCTGCACGACCAGGATGCGGCGATTCTTATAATGAGGGTGGCTGATTGTGGTCACCACCGTACCAACGACTTTGCCAATAATCATTGATTTATCCCTTATGTGAATTGGTTTAAACCGGTATGGAGGGACAGGTCGAAGTCCTCATCGGGATGGACTTCTAGTTCGTCCACAATCCCTACCAGGGCTAAATCCACCGGTACGAATGTCATATCTTTCATCGAAAGGGCGGCTTCTCGAGAGCGGACCATCACACAAAGATCGCCTATCCCAGCCTGAACGACATCGGCTGCGACCTGTAGTTTACCGATTGGTTCCAGGTTTTTGTTAAGCGGTTGGACGACCAATAATTTAACCCCTTCTATGCCCGGATATTTAATCGTGCAGACTGCCGTTCCTTGAACTCGTCCGAAAAGCATGGTTTACTCGATCCCAACATTATTTAATACACGAGTGATGATTGTTTCGAGTAAAGCAGGGTCAATCTGGTCACCCAATTTTTCCTGCACGGCACTGCGGATTCGTTCTCGCAGGTCGCCGTTACTGGTGCTGGGTGGCGAGCTTTCAGGCTCGAAGGTCTTCGCGGGTGCTGCAGGCTCGGATAAATATGGCCGGACAGGTGATGCGGGAGGTAATTGGTGCGGTTGAACAAGTTTCACACCCAAACGCTCCGCTTTCTCGAATGCCAATTCTGTCAGGACAACATCGTCGGTGACCGTGATTGAATACTCCCCACGGGCTGCCATATCTTCTATATCACGCTCTGTATAGAATTGTTTAGGCATGTATTACTCCTATCCTTTTCTGCATACTCAGGCGGTAACGCCTTCCAGACTATCCAGTGCATTAATGGCAGCATTCTTTGCAGTTACGATTTCTGCTTCGCTGCCTGAAAGCCACATACGACCAAAGCGTCCGACTGAAGAAACATGGATGATTTTAATACTGGCTTTCTTTTCAGCCTCGTTGCAGGCGTAATTGATATAAGCTGCGGGGGCACATTCAAGGACGAGGAGTGTCTCGCCCGGGACGAGGATGCTGCCCTTTCGGAAGCGGTTCAATAATTGAGCCTGGTATGAATCTACCCGGGTGATGACCTGGCTGGAAACGACCTGGGGTTTGATGCGGTCCTCGACTTTCAGGCCAAGCCGTTCAAGTACGACCCTTCCGGCTTCCTTGACCGCAGCTTGGTCGAGGGAGTGAACTTCAAACATACCGAATTCGCGTTCAACGATCTGTGCTCCGGGTTTAGCTTCGGTGGCTTTAACGGCGATATCAACCACACGGAAGACTTCGTTGCCTGGTGCCATTTCCACGTAGAGGGAAGCCATCCCTTCCACCGGCAGGTCACCCTGCGTGACCGTACCGATGAAGGCAGAATACTGCGCCTGCATCCGATCAATAAAACAATAACATCTTAATGAAAATCCTTCAGCCATGATCTCTCCTCTAACTTCTAGTTTAAACCGATCTGGTCATGCATGGCGATTCCCACCGGTGTGACGAATAATGGGTTTGGCGCAATCCTAGTGGGCAGGTTGGTAACTTCTTGAATGACCGTGTCGATTCCCGGGAAAATGGATGTTCCACCAACCAGGATGATGGATTGGGCATTCATACCTCGGATATTCTCACCAACAATCGTACCCATCTTTTCCATAACCGGTCGGACGGCTGGGAAAAGTTTGCTTTGTTCAGCGGGATCCTTTTTCATTTCCTCCGCTTCTTCAAAGCTGATATCATAAGCTCCGGCGATGACCAGTGAGATATGCGTACCGCCGGTAGCTTCATCAGCAGTATGAACCACTTTCCCGTTTTCAATAACCGCAATGCCGGTTGTACCGCCGCCAATATCAACGATGACACCATCCTGTAAGCGGAGGACATGGTTGGCAGCAGATGGTTCGTCAATCAATTCGGGACAGTCCATTCCGGCTGCTTCCACGACATATGCGGTGGTCCTGACTTCAGCTTGAGGGACACCGGGCGGGAAACCGCTGGCTGCATGGGTTAATTCCCTATTCAGTCGTGCTTCTACCCTGCTTTTCATCCCTCGAAGGATATCGACAGCACCTGCGAAATCAATCACGAGGCCATCCCGGATGACCTGAGTGAATTGATATTCGCCAGCAAGCGGTACACCGTCTTCGTCAAGGGCAACCAGCACTGTATATGCGGTGCCCAAATCCACGCCTACCCGGAGGGCCTTGCCTTTATAACGGAGGGGTTTTACCCCGTTTCCGTTCAGGCCAGGCAAAATTGTATCCGCTGCGCGTAGCAGCACTTCCTCCGGAGTCAGTCCCACTGCATTCCGGTTCGACTCCGTCATTTTGGCCCGGATTATTTTTTGGCGTCGGCGCTGTGGCCGCTGATGCTGCCCTTTGTACCTTTCGGCAGGATCATTTCCACATTGTCATGAGGCCTTGGGATGACATGGACGGAAACCAGTTCACCGACGCGCTTGGCTGCTGCAGCACCGGAGTCGGTCGCGGCTTTGACGGCACCGACATCACCTCGTACCATGACGGTAACATAACCACCGCCGACATATTCCGAGCCAATCAGGACGACATTGGCAGATTTAACCATGGCATCCGCAGCTTCAATGGCGCCAACCAATCCTTTGGTTTCAACCATTCCCAGGGCAATTAATTTTGCATCTATAGCCATTTTGATCAATCCTTTCTAGAGATAAGACTTTGATTTCATTTCAAGTTCAGCATTTCTGTAACCACCTGCCGGACAGTTTGTTCAATTTCAGCAGCTGAAGGCCTAGGCACAGATGTGCCCGGAACCATTGCTTCTGCCGGAGGGGCGGATAATTCATATGCAAGGCGCTTGACGTTAAATAAATGTTGGGTGGTGATATTATCACCCGTGATAGAACCGCCCACACCACCTGCACCCAATGTCATGGATGGCATGACTCCGGTGGTCAGGCCGATCGCTCCCAGCGTTCCCATTGTGTTGACTGCAATCCGGAACACGGGTTTCTCAAGCCCAAAAGCCATGATGACATCCGGGTCCGTAGCATGGATGATAAGGCTGTGACCGCGGCCGCCAAACTGGATCAACTGGATGCAGCGTTCGCAGCCTGCTTCCCACCCCTCCTCTTCATACCAGCCAATCACCGTGGTCAGTTTCTCACGGGAAAGGGGTTCATCCCGTCCAGTCTTTTTCAGCCGGGCGACCAGGATGCGGGTGCCGCGGGGGATATCAAACCCAGCCATCCCCGCCAGAAACTCGGCTGGCCTCCCAACTGTGGCTGTATTCATGCTCCCATCGGGATGGAACAGGAGGTTGCGGATAAGGCCTGTCTGGTGGGTGTCCATAAAATATGCACCTTCACGCTGCATCAGGCTGGACAGTGTTTCGGCAATTGGTCGATCTGCCACGACTGATTGTTCTGTGGCACAAATTGTTGAGCAGTCAAAAGCCTTACTGGCTACAATATAGCGAGCGGCTTTTTCCAGGTCTGCAGACCGATCCACATAGACCGGCACATTTCCAGGGCCAACGCCGTAGGCTGGTTTCCCCGTAGAATGTGCGACGCGGACCATGGGTGTTCCCCCGGTGGCAAGGATCAGGGCGACGTATTTATGACGCATTAAGGCCTGAGTACCATCCAGGCTGATATTTTGCATACAAGCGACAAGTCCTGGGGGAGCGCCGTTCTCGACTGCAGCTTGCGCCATGATCCTGGATGCTTCAAAGGAACATTTCGCTGCGGAGGGATGAGGTGCAATAATGATTGCATCTCTTGCTTTTACGGCGATCAGGATCTTGTAAATTACGGTTGAAGTTGGATTGGTCGATGGCGTTAACGCGGCTATCACACCCATTGGCCAGGCGATGTCATAGATCTTCTTCTCAACGTCATGCTTGATCACACCAACGGTCTTTATATCTTTGATGCTTTCCCAGACATTCCGGGCTGCAAATTCGTTCTTCAAGCGTTTATGTTTGGAAATACCATAGCCGGTTTCCTCGTGTGCTTGAATCCCCAGGCGCCCGGAAGCTGCCAGTGCTGCTTCAGCCATTGCTGCACATACCTGGTCAACTTTTTCCTGAGAAGCCGTTGACCAAATTTTCCATGCATTAAAGGCTTGCACAGACAGATCTCTGGCTTCTTGAATTGATAGCAGATCTTTGTCAAATGCCTGCATAAGATCAGCCTTTCTTGAAGGTCACCTCTCCGTCAACCTCAAGTGAATCAATCATTGCCATGATAACAGCATCAACCGGGCGGTCTTTTGTGATCGTTGTTTGGCGAGCGCTTGAGCCGCTGGCTGTGAGTACCAGGTCTCCGACGCCGGCATTTACAGTATCTACAGCGACATAGGGCTTTCCGAATGGCTCGCCATTTTCATCAGTTTGACGGACAATCAGCAATTTACGCCCGATGATCTTCTCGTCCTTTATTGTAGAGACTGTCGTCCCGATCACTTTTGCAATCAACATGACCTTTTCTCCAATCAATAAGATTTGGCAGGAGCAGGAGAGCTGCCACCGGATTCTTTCTCGGGTGAATCCACCTGGATGATCTTGATCCCGGCGCTGGCGCCTATGCGTGTGGCGCCGGCAGCGATCAATTGTTCTGCTTCCTCATGTGTGTGGATGCCGCCTGCGGCTTTGACTCCCAGGTCAGGACCGACAGTCCGGCGCATCAAAGCGACATCGTGGACGGTCGCACCGCCGCTGGAAAATCCAGTTGATGTCTTTACAAAGTCCGCCCCAGCCTCCTTCGCCAGAAGGCAAGCCACGACCTTCTCATTATCATCAAGAAGTGCAGTCTCAATAATCACTTTCACCAGAGCATCCGCATTATGAGAAACGGTGACCACCTCACGGATATCTCGGGCGACCAATTCCGAGTCACCGGCTTTCAGCGCGCCGATATTTATGACCATATCAATTTCAGTCGCGCCATTCTCAAGCGCATTCTTGGTCTCGAAAACTTTAACCTCTGTAGAAGTCGCCCCCAAAGGGAACCCGATCACTGTGCAAACCTTGACATCCGAATTCCGTAAAAGGTCAGCGCATAATTTGACATTGGTAGGATTGACGCAAACTGATGCAAAGTGATACTTCCTGGCTTCAAAACAGAGTTGGGCGATCTTGTCAGCGGTTGCATCCGGTTTGAGCAGCGTATGATCGATCATGCCTGCCAGGGTTTTATCCTCAGGGATAACACCGACTGTTGATGTGAGCCGTTCTGCACCTGCGCTGATAACATGACCAGCGTTATCAAAGCATGTCTTAACTTTAATCCCTTCAGCAACTTCCATGACGCAGGTCGCGCCTTCGGGCGTTGCTTGTTTTTCTTCACGTTCGATCATCGCCAGAAGGACTTCCCGGGTAATGATCTCTACCAATGCCTCTACGGTCTTTTTATCTGGTGTCATACTGCCTTCCCGTCCTTATAAAAATTTTGCCCAATAGCGGTGATCTTATCTACCCGCCGGGCATGTCGGCCACCACCGAATTCGGTGGTGAGCCAGGTTTTTAGAATTAGTTTTGCTAGATTGATACCGATCAAACCGGCGCCAAGTGTCAACACGTTGGCATCATTATGCTCCCGGCTGTTCACGGCGGACGCGTAATTATAACACATCGCTGCTCTTATCCCCGGCACCTTGTTGGCAGCCATACAGGAGCCTATCCCAGCGCCGTCGATGATCACACCACGCCAAGCTTCGCCTTTAACCACATGTTTAGCCACGTCTAGTGCGATATCGGGATAATCCACCGATTCTTTTGTGTGCGTTCCACAATCTATGACCTCATATCCACTTTCGATCAGTTCTGCGATCAAAATTACTTTCAGGTCCACACCGCCGTGATCGGTACCTATCGCAACGGTTTTTTTTGCCTGGTCCGAAAGGTCAATCGGCATGGTTGCCTCAGATTGTTCGCTAAACTCTTGGACAGCAGAGTTCTTCAGATGAGTGGTATGTAAATCGAGGGTGCTTTCAACAACACGATGGACAATTTCTTGTATCTCGCTATTTGAAATGTCGCTTTTCATTCAATTCACTCCAAACTTGAGGTAATCGCAATATTAGCTTAAAAATTATAACATTTATTGGCGAAACTTTTCCGAAAGTAAAAACCGGCATTTATACAATGCATCAAAAACGAAAAGTTGTAGAGAAACCTTCCTTAGAACAATCGAAAAAAAAGACATCTCATTACCTGGATGTCTATTGATTGGAAATCATGGTGGAAAATCTGGTAAAACTGCGTTCAACAAATTATTTGATTATCTTAAACCAAAGATGGTGGATTTATTGGGGGAATCTGGTCAGTTTTTGGCAGTCTTTGTTGAATGGGTGTTCCCGCTTCAGAATTAAGGAGCAGACTCAGTTGCGTCAGGGCTTGTGTATCAAAGGTACGATGACCGCAAAGGTCACAGATCCAGGCGGGGAAATTAGGCACTGTAATCAGGTCATTTCCCAGCCATGTCATCAGGGTTGCGGAACGAAGGTGCATGATTCCACCCTGGCAGTGAATACAAGGTTGTGTGGCATTAGAATCATTCATATTTGTCCCTTTATTGTACCGCTAATACGGTATCTGTGGTACGTAAAAGTGATATTTGATCCATGGGCCAATAGATCAGCAGCGCCCTGCCGACGATGTCATCAGCCGGGACATATCCCCAAAGGTGGGAATCGCTGGAGTTGTTACGGTTGTCACCCAACACAAAATATTCATCCTCAGGGACAGTCCAGGAGCCAGAGTAATTTGGTGAGTCAGCAATATACGGCTCATACAGGGGTTGTTCATTCACATAAACGATCCCATCGGCAACACGTACGACATCGCCGGGCAAACCGATCACGCGTTTGATATAGTCCTCATCAGAAATGCCTGGTGCATGGAAGACGACAATATCACCGATTTCTGGTTCTCCAAGTTTATAAGCGACACGGTTGACCAGAAGAAACTCCCCAGGCTCCAATGTCGGTCGCATGCTCACATTCTCTACCCGTACGCGCGCGGAAAGGGCGTTGATTCCCAGAAATAGGACTAATGCCAGGAGGACTGTTTCGACGGTGTCAACAATGTAACCGATACAGCTTGCCCTTTTTGAACCTTTTTCGGGCTCAGGGGTTTCTTCATCTGGGGTATGTTGGGAGTTTAGTTGATTCAGCATTTTTCTACTTCGTAACTCTATTTATGAGTAATATTTATTAAGTGATTATAACGTATCTTCAACCATGTGTGCTACCTTTGGCGTTTCTTAAGCGATATCCGGATTGGTGTACCGATAAAGGGGTAATCTTCTCGAATCTTATTTTCAAGGTAACGCAAGTATGAAAAATGCGCCAATTCGGGGTCGTTCACATAGAGCAGGAATGTGGGTGGGTCGTTGCGAACCTGGGTGCCGTAATAGATCCGCAAAGCCCGGCCAGTCCTTGAAGGTGCTGGATGCATATCCTGGGCACGCTGGATGATTTTGTTGATCTGGGAGGTTGACAGACGTACCAGGCGTTCTTCCTGAACGCGCAGTGCCATCGGCAGGACATGGTCAACCCGTTTCCCGGTCAGGGCACTGATAAAGACCATTGGCACGTAATCCATGAAGTTCAATTCCTCCCGGATATGGGCGGTATAGTCATTGATGGTGTATGTGTCTTTTTCGATCAGGTCCCACTTGTTAACCGCGACAATCGCGCTTTTCCATGCATCTTTGATATAACCGGCAATATGTGTATCCTGGGCGGTGATACTCGTGGTTGCATCAATCACAAGGATGGCAACATCCGATCGCTCGATGGCGTTCATGCTGCGGATTACGCTGAATTTCTCCACGCCAGGTGATACCTTTCCTCTCCGCCTGATGCCGGCTGTGTCAATGATCGTTACAGGGACGCCATCGACATTCAGTTTCGTATCCAATGCATCCCGGGTTGTGCCCGGTATGTCGCTGACGATAGCACGTTCCTCACCGGTGATTTTATTCAGAAGGCTGGATTTCCCTACGTTAGGCTTACCGACGATAGCAATTTTGATCGTATCATCTTCATCCGTCTCCTCACCAATGGATTCTATATGGTGCACGACCTCATCCAGCAGATCGCCGGTGCCCGTACCATGCAGGGCAGAGATCGGATAGGGGTCACCCATACCCAATTCGTAGAATTCGGCTGCGACCTGACGGACTTTGATGCTTTCAGCTTTGTTGACCACCAGGATGATGGGAGGGAAAAATTTCCCATCAACGGGTCTTTGTTTCCGGCGCAGGATATCCGCGATCTCATAGTCAGCTGGCGTGATGCCTGCCTGGCCGTCAACGATGAACAG